>VOFJ01000240.1_pt1 | contig 104000 bp, 163 predicted proteins | sample 5384081 | NCBI WGS metagenome assembly VOFJ01 (sample SAMN12384729, study PRJNA508395) | human gut metagenome | isolation source: healthy gut I | host: Homo sapiens | reverse complement strand
TGAATTTCATCAAAAATTAATGCCACGCCATATTCATCGCAGATGTTTCTGACTTCTGTCAGATATCCTTCCGGCGGAATAATGACACCTGCTTCACCCTGAATCGGCTCCAGTATAACTGCCGCAACTTTTCTCCGACAGCAGTTAAATTGCGGATTGCTTTCCGCATATCTTCTGCATTTCCATACTCAACATGCTGTACCTGCTGTACCATCGGTGTATATGGCACACGGTATGAGCCTTTTCCGCCCATCGAAATTGCGCCCATGGATTTTCCATGGAAAGCGCCTACCGTTGAAATGTACCATCTGCCGCCCGTTGCAATTCTTGCCAGTTTTAATGCCATTTCTACTGCTTCTGCTCCGCCATTGGTAAAGAAACAATATTGAAGGTCCCCAGGTGTGATATCTGCAAGCGCTTTTGCCAGATAACCACGAAGCGGGTCCAAAAGTTCCTGTGAATGAAGCGCCTGATGGTCAAGCTGCGCTTTTTTACAACATCAAGAATTTCTTTATTTCTATGACCGCAGGTATAAATACCGAAACCACCAAGGCAGTCAATGAATTTCTCTCCGTTTAATCCATAGCAATATGCTCCTTCATCTTCCCATTCCAGAACAGCGCCCTGTTCGGAGTCGGAAGATACAGACTTCCTGTACTTTAACCAGCCGGGACTTACATAATTGTCAAACTGGTTCAACGTATCTTCCACCATCATTTTCTTATCTTCCGGTGAGATATCCTTGCTGTCTGTTTCAATCAATGAAATAATTTTGTCAAGATTTTTTTAATTACCTGTTGTGTGTCTGCCATTTCCCATCATCCTTTCATTTCTTACTGTAATTTAGCTTAGCTTAATCGGATACTGCTTTTCAATTATTAATTTAACGTAATTTATACTTGATTTCTGTATGTACTACTTGAAATCAAGTACATTTTGTTTTATATTCTACCTACATAAAGTATAGAAGAAAGAGAGTCTTGTATGGAAAAAAAATAATTTTTTTTTTTGATTTATAACGATATTGTTTATACGCTGTATCAATGTGATACATATGAAAAACTGAAAGAAGAATTTCTGCCAAGGCTGCGGCTTCTGATTCCTTTTCCTATGCCAGCATTATTTCTGTGAATCCTGCGGATAAAAATCAGATTATTCCGACTCCGGTCTGTTTCCCGGACTATTTTTATGAGGCGGAAACGCTCTATATCCAACATATGAATGAGGACCATCTGCTTTGGATTAACAATGTCCGGGAATCCCAGCTCGTCCGGGAAAGCGACCTTGTAAATGATGAACAGCGTATGCACTGCGATTTATACCGGCATTGTTATCAAAAATTTAACGTCTATGACTAGATGCAGTACAGCATTGTCTGCCACCATGAGTTTTCCGGTATTCTGACGATTTTCCGTACGCGCATTGATGGTGATTTTACGGATGATGATATGTTTTTCCTGCGTTCCCTGGGCAGTCACATCAATACGGTCTTATGAAAGAGTTCTGTATCCGGACAAAAATGCAGGCTGTACTTCCCTTGCCGAACAGGTATCTGCTCTGGCGCAGGAATACAGCCTTACTTCCAGAGAGAAAGAAATTCTTTCTCTTATTTATGCATTTGATAATCATGATGAGATTGCCGAAACGCTTGGGATTCGTGAAAATACCATTCAAAAAGCATTTGCAGAATATTTTCCGGAAAACCAAAACTTCTTCCAGATGGGAACTGCTTCGGCTGGCGTCCCCAACCAAATAAGGTTCCGAATATGACCGCCCTGTTTAGGGTTAGCTAACTGCTGCTATTCTTTGTCGGTCTCCTCCGGATAGACAAGCCCCCATTCTTTTCGAAGGTCCGTCATCATTTCCATGACGTCTTTCGTATCCGACATCCGCATCTGAGAACTGTCGCCGGATAAAATTGCCTGTTCCACATCGCGCATCTCATATTCAAGCGCGCGTTTCGTTTCGCCCGCTTCTATTTCTGTCACTTTTCCAGTCGCGGCATCAACGATAATCGCTTTATCCGCTCTTGGATATTCCATAATTTCAATATATGCGTTTTCACAACTGATGACCGCGCGCTTTGGCTGCTTGGAATGCATGCTGATTGAAAGAACCGCCATCTGCTGGTCCGGATTCATCAGAAGAATACCTGCCTGTTCATCCGTCCCTGTCGGTGCAAATTTCACCTGACTTACGATTTGGTCCGGACAGCTGCGCATAAAGCTCCGCATCAGACTTAATGCATATACGCCAATATCAAGCAATGCGCCGCCTGCCAGATTGATGTTAAAGAACCGGTTCGTCATGTCATATTCTTTATAACTGCCAAAATTCAACTGTATCATCTGCACCTTGCCAAGTTCGCCGCTTCCAACAATTTCCCACAGTTTCTTATACAGCGGCATATGCCAGATTGTCATTGCTTCTGCCAGAATCACATGATTTTCTTCTGCAAGTTCTAACGCTTCCTGTAGTTCTGCGCTGTTTAATGTGATGGATTTCTCGCAAAGGACATGTTTTCCATTTGAAAGTGCCTGTCTTAAAAATTCAATGTGCGTATTGTGCGGCGTCGTGATATATATGACATCCACTTCCGAATCCGTAAACATTTCATGATAGTCTTCATAAACTTTTGTCACCTGATATTTTTCTGCAAATGCGACTGCCTTCTGCTGCGTCCGGTTGCCGACTGCATACAGCCGCTTTCCCATATTTTGCAAGCGCCTGCGCCATTTCATTTGCAATCACGCCTGTACCAAGAACTGCCCATTTTAACTCCCGTTCCATCAAAATCTCCTCCATTTCTTTATTCACGTTTTAATTATCTGTACTGACATACAGGTAATTGCGAAACGCGAAAATCTTTTGTATAGGTTGTGCAAATGCAAGTATGCCAACGCAGGGCGTTTGCACTTAATTCGGGTCGCAACGGTACATAAGGCACCAAAATACGGGGCCTAAGTACCGGCGACCTCATATACCTGCTTATGGGCATCATGCATTCTGCACAACCAGTATAAAAAATTCATAGTTTCGCAATTACCTGTATATCAGTATTAGGTAGTTGGAAACGTGAAAATCTTTGTATGGGTTGTGTAAACGCAAGTATACCAACACAAGGCATTTGCACAACCAATATAAAATTCATAGTTTCGCAATTACCGTCCTTTACACATTTTGCGCTACTATCTTGCCATTGCAGATTGTGTAATGCAGTTTTCCCGGCAGCGTCCATCCGGCAAATGGTGAATTGCTGGCTTTGGAATGAAACCGCTCTACCCTCCAGGTTTCATTTTCCCCAAAAATAACAATATCTGCCGGCTCGCCTGCCTGTATACTTCCCGGTTTCATACGATAAAATTCACTTGGATTTTTGCTCATCAGTTCCATCAATTTCATCAAAGTGATATGTCCCGGCTGAACCAGCGATTGGATTCCTAGTCCAAGCGACGTTTCCAGTCCTATAATTCCGCTTGGCGCCTGGTCCATTTGGTCTGGCTTTTTCTTCTGTGCTATGCGGCGCATGGTCTGTTACAATCATGTCTATCGTACCATCTTTGATGCCCTCAATAATCTTCTGTCTGTCTGCTTTAATCGAAGCGGCGGATTCATCCGCGCCAGAGTACCGTATTTCAAGACAGCGTCCTCGGTCAATGTAAAATGATGCGGCGTGGCTTCCGCATGTACATCCGCCCCAAGTTTTTTGCAAGCCGGACAAATTCTACGGAATTGCCCGAACTGATATGCTGAATACAAACCGACGCCCCTGTATGAAGCGCCAGAACACAATCTCTCGCTACCATAACGTCTTCGGCTGTATGGGATGCGCCGCCATATCCAAGCGTTTCAGAAACCTGTCCCATATTCACGCCTGCTCCTTTTATAAATGCAGCGTCTTCTTCATGCAGACTGATTGGGAGGTCGAGTTCTTTTTGCTTTCTGCATCGCTTCGAGTAAAATGCTTTCATCCATAATCGGAATTCCATCATCGGTAAATCCTGCTGCGCCATTTGCCGCCAGAACATCCATATCAACCAATTCTTTCCCTTTCAGGTCTTTTGTAACTGTCGCAGTCTGAAGAATATGAATTCCGGTTTCTTCACCTTTTTTTGAATATACTGAAGCGTTTCTACCGTATCGACTGCCGGTTTGGTATTTGCCATACAGACAACGGTCGTAAATCCTCCATATGCCGCTGCTTCTGCCCCCCCGTATAAATATCTTCTTTGTATGTAAATCCGGGATCCCTGAAATGGACATGCGCATCAACCAGTCCCGGCGCTACTACCAGACCGGATGCATCAATAACTTGAATATCCGTCGGTTTCAATCCGGAAGAAGCTGCAATTTCTTCCACATCGATGTTTTCCGCCACCTTCGTAATAATATTTTCCTCTATCAGTACATCCAGCTTCTTATCTGTTTTTGTCACAGAGTCAACCACTCTGCCATATTTAATTAAAAGCATACATCAAACCTCCTGCGCATTTCTGACATAATTGTATCATAGAAAATACAAAAACGTCACCTACTGAACCCGCAGTCGATAATTTCTTCTGCAGGTTCGCGCAAATTGTTTGCATGTATGCTTTTAATCTAAACGTATATTCATGAACGCGGCAACGCAGAACATTCACTGATTGCCTGCAAGCAAGTGAATATTCAAGGTGCCATGTGAGTGTAACGAACACCAAAGAAACGCAGTTTCTGAGGTAGGCGTTCATGCATAGAGCATATGCTATTTTCCAACAGCATCCGTTTTAATAATAAACTTCACACTTCCTGTCATATCGTCTGCGATGCCGCCATACGACTGATACGCTTCTCCGGCTTTAATCACAGCGTCGCATTTATCAGAAAGTTTCTCAATATCTGTTTCTGCATCATTAACCGCATCAACAATTGTATTTGTTCCATCTGACAATTCTTTGCTTCCATCTACCAACTGGCTGCTCGCGGATGTCAGCGCACCGGCGCCCTCCTGCAGGCTTCCGGCGCCCTGTTTCAGGGAATTTGCGCCCTTTGATAAGGTGCCTGCGCCACCGTTTAACTCAACCATTCCGTCATACAAATCCGATGTTCCCGAATATACCTGATTTAAACCGACATTTAAACTGGTTGCCCCTGTGGAAAGCTGGTCCACGCTGGTCTTTAATGTCGTCAACTGTTCGCTGAAAGAGCTGAGTTTTCCAAGTACCAGATTAGCGCCATATGTTATGCCATCCTGATAAGCGGTTGAATAGCCTGCTGTATAACCATCTACATATGCAGTTCCATACGCGGACTGATAGGCGGTTCCATATGCGCTTCCGTAGCCTGCTGTAAATGCACTGCTGTACGCGGAACCATAGCCGGTTCCATATCCTGCCTGATAAGCTGCACTATAGGCAGAACCGTATGCCGATGCAAATGCGGTCTGCAATGCTGCCATTGTTGCATCATCCGGCTGCGTACCGGTCGTCTGTGCATAGGCGGAAACAAACTGGTGCGAAATAATCTGCAAATGCATCTGTTGCCGCTGCGGCTACCGCATCGGATGATGGAGCATCCTGCTTTGCCTGCGCAGAAACCGTTTCCTTTGACGGTGCCGCCGCCTTGCCATTTGCCTGTGCTTCCGCTGCAACCGCATCCGCATCAACGCCCGCCGCAATTGTATCTTTATTTGCAGTCAGGTTATTTGTAATATTTGTTGTAATCGTCGATTTTATGTCTGCTTTTTTTCTTTCTTGCTGAGTTCCGTATTTGTCGGAAGGCTGATGTCTGCAACCGCTTTATTCAATTTGGAAAGTCCGTTGCTTAACTGTTTCGAACCGGAAAGGATACCCGTATCTCCCTCAAACGCAGATTTAATCGTCGCCACACCGGAAGTTGCATTATCAATTCCCTGCGCAAGCGTCAGCGAACCGGCATATAAACTGTCTGCTCCATTCTTCACTTCGGAAATACCATCTGATACGGAAGATACGCCTTCTGTGTATTCCGAAATATACCGGATACAAGTGAATCCATACCGTCACTGTATGTTCCAATCAACTCATTAATACTATCTTCTGCATCCGTCAAATCTTCGTTTTCCTCATCCTTTGACAGAAATCCTGTCGATGCAACGGTCATTGTCATATCCAGCGAAAAGTCTGTACAATCCGCAGTGACCTCGAAATAATCCGGAATCTCCATATCCAGTTTTTTCAGGTCTAAGCTGTCCTGTAATCCCGGCATACCCATACCGACGACAATGCTGTTGTTGCCATCGTTTACGACCTGCCCATTTTCTACCTTGATGTTAGAAAACGTATCATTTGGCAATATCATTCCCGTTGCCATTAAAAATGGTGTGTAAACATCACCGTCTTTTGAATGATTGACATATTCAAAAACGCATCCGGACGCTTCCGCTTTTTCCTGCCAGTTCATCCGGCGTTACAAGTTTATCATCCAGATAGTAGGTCACCTTTACTTCAACAGGGACTTCTTCATCGGATGTTCCCTGATAATAAATAGCTTTTCCATCCGCCTTCCAAACCAGTTCGCCATTTTCCTCTGTAAATGTTTCATCCCCTTTTACATTTTCAATCTCACTCAGATTGCTGGCATCTTTAATCTCTGCCGCGCCATCGGTATTTTTTAACCATTCGCTTACAATCACTTCCTGTTTATTGCCTGCGGCATCAGCAATGACATAGACGGTCTCATCCTTATCGCTGTCCGTACTTTCTGTTATACCAACTGCATTTTCGAGAACATCGGATAATTCTTCATCGCTTTCGCTTAAAATTTCCGGATTCTTTAAAGTCTTAATCTCATCCTCTGCTGTACTGCCGCAGCCGGTCACCGACAGCATCATCGCTCCGCTTAAAACAATTGCCATCCATCTTTTTTTTATTTTCATATTTGAACTCATACTTACTACCTCCTAGACACTTGCTTTTTTCTGTTTTCGGATACCCTTAAATCCAATCGTCGTGTGAATAATCAACTTATCAAAAAAACAGCATCAACGCTGCAGGAAGCACCAAAATAACAACAACCATACTGATTAAAGCGCCTCTTGCCATCAACGTACAAAGCGAACTAATCATATCTATTTCTGAGTAACAGCCAACGCCAAAGGTTGCCGCAAAGAAACTTAATGCACTGACTATAATGGACGTCATCGATGTCGAAAGTGCAATCGTTACCGCCTCTTTCTTCTGGCATCCATTGCTGCGCTCCCGCTTATATCTGGTCGTCATTAAAATTGCATAGTCAACCGTAGAACCTAACTGAATCGTTCCTATTACAATGGATGCAATAAACGGTATCGTTGTATTTGTATACGCCGGTATACCCATGTTGATAAAGATTGCAAATTCAATTACGCATACCAGAATAATCGGAAGCGAAACGGACTTAAATACAAACAGAATAATCACCAAAATGACGCCGATGGAAACTATGCTGACTGTGTTAAAGTCTTTATCGGTTATCTCAATCAAATCCTTGGTACAAGGGCGCCTCGCCAATCAGCATTCCTTTTTCATCATATGTATCAATAATTGCATTAATCGCATCGCACTGCTCGTTGACTTCATCACTTGCAACTTTGTATTCCGACATTACCAGCATCAGCTTCCATTCTCCGTTATCCAGCTTTGATTTCAAATCTTCCGGAATGATGCTCTGCGGAATCATTGGTCCGACAACTGATTCCAGTCCAAGCACTGTTTTGACGCCATCCACTTTTTCTATTTCAGAAATCATATGGTTGATGTCTTTTTCTTTCAAACCGCTGTCAATCAGAATCATATGTGTGGAGTTCATATTAAATTCTTCTTCCAGCTTTGTATTTGCCTGTATGCTTGGAAGGTCTTCCGGTAAAGAGCTGTCCAGATTATAATACACATCGGTATGCGTATATCCATATACTGCAGGCACCAGAAGAATTACAAATAAAATAAGAAATATCCAGTATTTATCGACGATAAATTTGGAAACCTTCTGAAATGACGGAAAGTAATGGCTTATGACAGGTCTTTTCAATTGCCTTGTCAAAAATCAATATCATAGATGGAAGAACCGTCACACAGCAGATAACGCCAATGACAACGCCTTTTGCCATAACAATGCCAAGGTCAAGTCCCAGTGTAAACGTCATAAAACAAAGCGCTATAAAACCGGCTACCGTCGTTATCGAGCTTCCGACAACCGATGAAAACGTAGCTGCAATCGCATCCGCCATCGCTTCTTCTTTGTCTTTTCCATTTTGCTTCTTTTCTTCCTGATAGCTGTGCCATAAGAATATCGAATAATCCATTGTGACGCCTAACTGCAAAACTGCGGTAAGCGCCTGAGTGATGTATGATATCTCGCCCTTGAACACGTTTGTACCGAGATTATATACGATTGCCATACCAATACTTAACAGAAAGAATATCGGTATCAGGAATGAATCCATTGTCAGCGACAAAACAAGCAGCGATAATACTACTGCAATCGTGACATATATCGGAACTTCTTTATCACACAAATCTTTTGTATCTGTTACAACCGCCGACATACCGCTGACAAAACATTGTTTATCGGTCAGTTTCCGAATCTCTGTAATCGCATCCATCGTTTCATCTGAAGACATCGTTGTTTCGAACAGAATCGCCATCATCGTACAATCTTCATTCCGGTACGCGTCCCGGATATCTTCCGGCAGGATTTCATCCGGAATGGAAATGTCCATAATGGAGTCATACCAGATAACCGAATCCACATGCTCTACCTGTTCCATTTGTTCTTTCAGTTTGACGATATCTTTATCGTCCATTCCTTCCACAAGGCATAAGGAAAATGCTCCGGTTCCAAAATCGTCTGCCAGAATATCCTGTCCTTCCATCGTTTCGATATCATTTGGTAAATATGAAAGTATATCATAATTTACTCTGGTTTTCAGATACCCGATTGCGGCAGGAATCAGCAGGAGAATACTGATAATCAGAATCGGTATCCTGCATTTCACAATTGCCTTCCCTAGTTTGTTCATAGAATCAACCCTTTCATGTAAATCAAAAAAAAAATGAACGGAAACTTTTTTTCCTGTTTCCGTCCATAGAATATGATGATTCATTTTATTTGTAATTATACAAAACGCCCCGGTTGACAATTTTTTTTTTTGACAATTGCGGCGAAGTGTCAAAAATCAATCTAAAATATGTATAAACAAAGGCTTAAAACCTGATAAAACCTGCTATTTTCTCATATCTGCAAGATAGACTGCCTGTTTGCATTTCTCCAGCATTTCCCGCATATAAGCCGCCAGCTTTTCCGGTTTCATCTTCATACCGTTCTTTACCCATTCCCCGATAATTCCGCAGATTCCATATGCAAAAAAGCGGGAAAATATCGTGCGTTCTTCATTTTTTAAATTTGCCTTTTCGTCAAGGATTTCAATTGCTTCCTGAAATGTCTGCTCTGCAACCATCAGCATATATTGTATAATATACTCCTCTGCATGCTTAATCGTATTGGTATAGAAGCGCTTTTCTGTCTGCATATGCGTCAGAATCCCCTGCAGCTTTTCATCCCAGTTATCAAAAGAAATGCCTTCCATATTCGGTAAAAACAATTCATTGTAATAAATCCAGACCAGCAATTCATATTTGTCCTGAAAATGATAATAAAATGTCTGTCTTTTGATTCCACAGCGTTCTGCAATATCGCTAATGGATATTTTATCGTATGGCTTTTCGAGTGCCAGTTCTTTCACACTGGCTGCAATCGCTCTTTTTTCAAATTTGATTCCGGCATTTTTTTAACACTCTTTCTTAATTTTTTAAATACAATCTGCTGCTATTCCTCTCCGGCTTCCAAATCAAATGTAATTCGAAGCTTATAACATTTTCCATCTTCCTGATACAAGGCATCTTTCAGGTAGTCTGCAAGTTCCGTTTCCTGTTCCTGTAACTCAACAGGAACAATCATATCAAACACCAGCTCAATATCATCCCCATGTGAATGCACGCGAAAAATCATGTATCGACAGTCGATTGTCCTTTTTTGTTTAAATGTTCAACTACAAGCTGATGCAGGCGGTTGATTTCCGCATCGTCTGTAATAACCGGGTCGTAATGAATCACCATATGAACCCCGAATTTTTCCAGACACGCATGCTCCATTTTGTCGATTTCTTCATGGCAGACCATCGCATCAATATTTTTATCAATTTCCACATGGATGCTTGCATACTGTTTTCCGGGGCCATAGTCATGCACCATAAGGTCATGGAATCCAAGCACCATCGGACAGGAATTGATATAATCCGTCAACTCCCTGCGCAATCCCACATGCACGCCCTCGCCAAGCAGCGGCGAAATCGTTTCTTTTTGCAAGTTGAATTCCGCTGATAAGGATGAAAATGGAAACCGCCATGCCCATAATCCCATCTATTTTCCAACCGCTGATATGCTCTGTTATCGTTGCAATCAGCACCGCGCCGGTCGTCAATACATCGTTCCGGCTGTCTGCTGCTTGCGGTTGCCATTAACGTGCCGGACTGAATTTTTTACCCATTTTTCTGTAAAAAAACATCATCCACAGTTTTACAAGTATGGAGCCTGCCAAAACAGCAAGCATAACGCCGGAATATTCAATCGGCGCCGGATGGATAATCTTGCCTGCTGAAGTCTTTGCCAGCTCCAGTCCAATGACAAGTATCATCGCGGAAACCACAAGACTTGCCAGATACTCAAATCTGGCATGTCCGTATGGATGTTCCTTGTCAGCAGGTTTCTCCGCCAGTTTAAATCCAACCAATGTTACAACGGAACTTGCTGCATCCGACAGGTTATTCCAGCCATCTGCAAGAATGGATGTTGATGCTGCCATATTTCCTACAACAAGCTTACTGACCGAAAGCAGCAGGTTGCATAAAACACCTGTCAGTCCTGCCATTTTTCCTATGGCCGCCCGTTTCTTTGCATCCGAATATTCTTTTTTTGTTTCAAGCGGGTTACCTCCATTTTTTCCGATAATATTCTGCGCGTATTTCCTGTTATTTGGCTGCAAATACAAGTGAATAAAGATGCACGTTATCGTTCTGCTCGCATTTCCTGTTATTTGGCTGCCGCAGGATTCAGTTTCTTTGTTGCAATTTCATCCTGAAGCATCGCAAGAAATTCTTCCATTGGAACTGTTGTTGTTTTCTGCTCACCATGCAGTCTGTAGCTGACGGTTCTGTCATTTACTTCATTCTTACCAAGAATAATCAGATACGGAACCTTTTCAACCTGTGCCGCTCTTACACGATATCCAAGTTTCTCTGCCCGTTCATCAATCTCGATACGGATATTGTTTTCATCCAGATAATCATACAGCTCATGTGCATATGCATTTAATTCTTCGTCCTCATTCTTTACAGGAAGAATTCTTGCCTGTACAGGAGCCAGCCAAAGCGGAAGATTTCCCTTTGTCTCCTCAAGAATATATGCCATGAAACGGTCGAGTGAACCGAGTATTGCCCGGTGAAGCACAACCGGCGTCTTTTTTCGTTCCGTCTTTATCAATATAAGTCAGGTTAAATTTTGCAGGCAGACAGAAATCAAGCTGACAGGTAGAAAGCGTATATTCATTACCAATCGCAGGCTTTACATTTACGTCAAGCTTTGGACCATAAAATGCCGCCTCGCCGATTTCCTCTGTATAATCAATACCCAAATCGTTCAAAACCCTTCTTAATGCGTCCTCGGCTGTATTCCACATTTCATCATCATCATGATACTTGGCTTTATCTTCCGGGTCCCGTAAGGAAAGAACACAACGATAATCTGTAATATTGAAATCCTTATACGTTTCAAATATCATATCTACGACCTTTGAAAATTCGGATTCTATCTGTTCCGGTGTTACAAACAGATGGGCATCATTCTGGCAGAAATGTCTGCCTCTTTCGATACCCTTTAATGTTCCACTGGCTTCGAACCGGAAGTCATGCGCAATCTCACCGATACGAATCGGCAAATCTTTGTAGGAATGCATTCTGTTTGCATAAATCATCATATGATGCGGACAGTTCATCGGACGAAGCACAAACGACTCGCCCTCTACTTCCATAGCAGGGAACATGTTATCTTTGTAATGGTCCCAATGTCCGGATGTCTTGTAAAGATTGACTGTACCGACGCATGGCGTCATAACATGGAGATACCCATTTTTTTCTCTTTATTCTTAATATAGTTTTCCAGTTCCTGCCATACCGTATATCCCTTTGGAAGAAACATCGGAAGTCCGCGTCCTACCAAATCATCCGACATAAACAGGTTCATTTCTTTGCCGATTTTTCTGTGGTCGCGTTCTTTGGCTTCCTCCAGTAATTTCAGATGCTCCTCCAGTTCTTCTGCTGTAGGGAAGCATACACCGTAAATTCTCTGCATAACATGATTTTTTGCATCGCCCTTCCAGTAAACGCCGGAATATTTTACGAGTTTGAAATTCTTACATAATTTTGTGTTGTCTACATGCGGTCCGCGGCAGAGGTCTGTAAAATCGCCCTGGTCATAGACTGTGATATTTCCATCTTCCAGTCCGTCAATCAAATCCAGTTTGTATTCGTCTTCTTTGAACATTTCCAGCGCTTCTGCCTTTGATATTTCACGTCTGTAAATCTTCTTTCCCTCTTTGCAGACTTTCTTCATCTCTTTTTCAATTGCCGCAATCGCATCGTCATTTACAACGTCTTCGCCAAGGTCAATATCATAATAAAAACCTTCTTTTACAACCGGGCCAACCCAGAATTTTGCATGCGGATACAAATGTTTTACTGCCTGTGCCATCACATGCGCACAGGAATGATTGAGTGTGTTTAATCTTTCATCTGCCTTAAAATCTACCATTTTTTCTTTTTTCTCCCTTTCAGATTTTTTTTAGTAAAAAAAAACGCCCTTATACAGATAGTATATCTGTATAAGGGGCGATTATTATTTACGTCGCGGTTCCACCCTTATTATTTCCTGTGGAAATATCTCATTTTTGATGATAACGGAATCACCGGACCGGATTAGGGCCGCTCAGAGGTGGTTTTCCTGAATTCTGCTTCTAAGATACTCGCACCATCCGTATCTCTCTCTGTAGAATCTTCCTTCAGTACTCTTCTCGTCAACACGTTATTCAAAGTATATTTCAACTGCAACAACCTGTCAAGTGTAAAAATTTTCAAATTTTTTTTTCTTCGAAAAATTTCAACTTTTTTGAAAAGAATCCGAACTTTTCAGTTAAGCGAAAAATTCTCTTTTTTATCATTTTTGTCTAAAGCTGAAACATATCAAAGACGTCGTTCTGTTTCCGGTTTCTCTGCCTGTATTCCAGCAGAAATGCTTTTTGTTTCTGTTGCAACGTTTCCCATGTCACAAATCATATCATCCAGATTGTCCTCATCGATTCCGCCTATCTCCGCAAATAGTTGGAAATAATCCATGTTTTCCGAAAACTCTGATAAAAGCGCCTGCCATGCCGCATCAGATGGACAGCCTTCTTTTTTTATTGGATAAAATGTAATTTGTAAATGTTTCCCGGTTCGCTTCTGACAGAAAATCGTGATTCATCAGCCGCAGCAGACACAGAACGGATTTGTTTTTTCGTGTTTGATGGATATATTCTTCAAGACTAAACGGTATATCTTCTTCTCCGCAAAGCACCAAATCCGTATACCCCTCATCATCCGGCTGACGCAGATACACGTTTAACTCATTATCCCATTTGCCATACCAGTCCGCATCACCGATTTTCTTTTCCGCCAGCATATAGTCTGCCCGAAGCCGGTTAATCAGCGCCGCCATTAAAGCTGCCAGACATGCATTCTCCTCATCGCCGATAAATATCTGTTCTATGTTTTTACAATCGACAAAGGTTCCTCTGCTGAGCCGGATTTCCGGATTCAGAAATACTATCTTCTTCAGGCATGGACACTGTGCAAAGGAATAATCCATCACTTCGGTTACGGTCGGAGGTACGATGATTTCCGTCAGAAACCGCTTCTCCCAAAAACGCTTTTTGCCTATCATGCCCACGCGGTATCCATCGATTTTTTTCCGGAAGAAGCAGCCTGCTTCCAAGATGCCTGCCGCCTGTTATGACAATCGATGCTTCATCCGTTTCACTTATCCGGTATGTGATTATCTGGCTTCCTATTTCAAACTGTCGCTCCATCATTTTTTTTCTCCCCATTCCAATCGTCTGTCTTTTTCTCTATCTTGATTCCGGTTATCGGATTATTAAAGCTGCAGATTTTTTATTTTTTTCCACCATATTGTTTTTTGTCTTTCGGTTATCATCAGCAGCTTGCTGTATTTATGATAATCCTCGCAGCCATACATCGCAATGTATCTGGAACTATATTGATTTGCGGTCAAATCCGTAACTATAATCAGCATTTCATTTTCCTGTCCAAATGCGCGGTCCGCAAACGTAAACATGTTGTGGATATAGCCATTTGTTTTTTTCAACCGCCTGCTTCATTTCTTCTACTTCGCTGTCAAAATCTGGCTTTTTGCCAGTTCAAACAGCAAATCGCCGGACGTGGCTTCCTGTACCACTGCCAATTTTTTTGTTTCTTCTAAAAAACGGAGTATCCGCTTGTGTTTCCGTCTGTCCTTTTTGACAGGGACCCTGCACTTTGCAGATTTGCAATCAATGTTTTCCTGCCCTCTATCAGCTTTGTCAGCAGTTCAATATCTGCTTCCGGTTTCTTTAACGAGCGAAGCGGCGGCATTAACTCCGTCAGGTAATCCGAAGTTAAAACAACCTCTTTCATTTCTGCCTGTACCTTATCCATCAGCATACCAACCAGCGACAATTTTTCATCCATTCTTGCCGCTGCCGCTTTTTCCACCGCCTGATTTTGTATATTTCCGGCTAATATCTCATTCACCTTATAATCGTTTTTATATTTCTGATACAAATCATAATATGCGCAAAATTCTTTCACAACCGTATCATTGCTCAGATACTGTCCTACCAGCGTTTCATCCACCGGCAGCTTATCTTCCTCATACATCGTGATAATTTCTGACAAATCCTCCCAGCCTCTGGCTGTTATATAGGAGCGTCCTTTTGCAGTCGTTTCCATATGATAAAAATAGTCTTTCTTTATATCGAGGAAGCCGATTACCACCGGATTGATATTCCGCTCAACTGCATACTGTTTCCATGTAGCATAATCCGCCTCAACCTCAATCACTTTCAGTCGGTCCATTGTAACCACGTCAAACTCCCGAACTGACTTATTATACATCGGCGGATTTCCGGCTGTAACAATCACCCAGCCTTCCGGCACTGTATGTTTGCCAAATACTTTATACTGAAGAAACTGCAGCATCGATGGCGCAAGCGTTTCCGATACGCAATTTATCTCATCAAGAAACAGAATTCCCTCTTTGATTCCCGACGTTTCCATCACATCATATATGGATGCAATAATTTCACTCATCGTATATTCGGACACGTCATACGTCATCGTTCCATATTGTTTCTGCTTGATTGATAAACGGCAGTCCCAACGCCGACTGTCTTGTATGATGCGTCATCGAATAGGAAACAAGCGCAATCCCCATTTCTTCCGCTATCTGTTCCATAATCGCTGTTTTTCCAATTCCAGGCGCGCCTAAAAAGAAAAATTGGCCGCTGTCTTACGACCGGTATTTTGTAGTCGCCAAATTCATCCTTTTTCAGATATATTTTTACCGTATCTTTGATATATTCCTTTGCTTTACTTATATTCACGTCTGTATCCCTTTCTATGGTATCAAATATTTTTCTTTTTACTTTCTTTTTATACCGCTTTATCGTTCCATACATCTTAATTATTCTATTTTTTCTTCATCGTCCTCAAGATTCATTTCCGAGGACTCTAAAACAACTTTCATCGCCCAGCCCGGAACAGGCGCCCGGTTTTCATCTTCATTTAAAAATGCGAATATCACATCATACTCCGGCATTTTTTCCGGATAGATTCCATATCCATCCGTAAAATAAATTGAGCCTTTTCAGATTTTCAAATGCGCCTTCCTCTCTGAGTTTTTTTCCACATAATCAAATACCGGTCTGAAATCCGTTCCGCCAAATCCTTTGATTTCGCCCCGTTCAATAAATTCTTTCAAATCTTCTTCCGACTCCAGTTTGATATCCGACTGTATCTCCGAATCACACTGGATAATGTGTATATTTATATTCCGGAAAAAGGTTTCTTCTTCCTTCAAAATCTCATATGTCTTTTTTACAAAATTCTTTATCGTTTTTCCGCGGCAGGAAGCGGATGTATCTATCGCAATAACAAGCTCCCGGACTTTTCTGTTTTCTGCGTATTCCAACGGTTCTATCAATGGCATATTTCCATATGTCCGCAGACCATAGGTATAATAGACATAATCAAATTCATTGTCATTCAGCTTGATTTCTTCTCCTGTTTCGACAAACCGCTCCAATATCTGTCTGTAATTATACCGCTCCCGGACCGCATCTTTTACCCCTGCAAGCAGGCTTTCAGAACCGCCGTCTTCTTTTGCAAACGCCTTTAATTCTGTTTGAATCCGGCGGGCAATTTTCTTCCACTCCTCCTCATTTATCATAACCGTTTCCGTTTTTGTGGCGGAAGTCCGCCATGCATCATGATTATCTATTGTAAACAGTCGTTTATAATTCCGTTCGGCTTCCATAGACATCCCATTTACAATCAATTCCCGATATATTTTATCCGCGGTCAGGCTCCCGGCTCTTTTTTGCCATTCGCAGCAGAATATCGCGCTCCTCCAAATCTCTTTTCATCGCGGTTCCTGCAAGATTCAACTCGAGTATAATATTTTCAACCGCCATATCGGTGGCAATATCCCAGCATTTGGTATCCAGTTTATCATACTGAAGCTGATGAATAAATATCAAATGCAGCAAAACATGCAAATAGATTCGCACCGCAATTCCCGGTTCATCAATATAGGTTTTCAGCAAAAACACCGGATTGATAAAAATAACTTCTCCATTTGCCGCTACATCCATGCTGTCGTATCTGTATTGTATCCTGATTCGTGAAATGGCTCTGTCAAAGAAACGGACACGCACCGTTATTGTATCTTTTGCCAGCTTCAAAAGCTGGTCCGCCGCACGCTCAATTTCTTCTCTGTTTGCCGGAATATTCTGATTCATCTGTTTCCCTCTGTCACAAAACTTTTTTTTTCATATCATTCGCAAAACGGTTGTTGCCACTTTAAGTATCCGTTTTATAAATGACGTAATCTTATTATATGGAGATTTTAACATAGTTTTCTGTATTAATATATAGAATTCTTTTTTATTCCTATGTATGAAAATTATTTTGTTTTATTGCATTTAAAACTCCGTCACATCCGCTTTGCTCATACGCGCTCCCGTTGACGGGATAAGCGGAACCACAATTAACACATCACATAAGATAAAACCGATAAGTCCGGTATTTGAGAAATATAACAGATGCAGTCCTTTTGTGGAATAGTATAATTCGTTTATCAGATATGTAAATAGAACGGTTCCTGCAAACCCAATGATACAGGCGGCGATATTCATTGTCAAAACCTCTGCGGTCACTTTTTTCTTTATCTCTTTTTTCCGTCTTCCCAATGCCCGGTAGATACCAAATTCATACGTTCGTTTCAAATACTGTCCTGTCAAAACGGAATGAACGGTAACTGCCAGAACTACTGCAATCAGAAAATCGACGAAATAAAACAATACATAAAATATATAAAACTGCGGCAGCATCTGATTTCGCTCTGGCTCCGAAATCTGAACCTTTTCCTCCCCCCTGCCAGATTTTTTACATAGTGGTACAGTTCTTCTCCCTGCATGGTATCACTGTAAATATAAAGTCGTCCCATATTTTCATTATCTTCATAGATATAAAAGGTACAAAAGCTGCCATCCTCAATAATTGCATCCACCGTATACGTTCTATCCAAATTGGAATCAAAACTATGGTCAAGTTTATCGCCAAGCCGGATTCCTTTATTTTTTTCGCAAAATCCGCACTGATAATTATGCTCCGGTGCTTACAATTTGAAAAAATCCCCTTCAATTCCCAAATGTTCAAACACCTTTTTCATATCACTGGCAGAATTAAACGTATACGACCATCCGCCCAGTTCGAGTCCAATTACGGTTCCATGCTGCATGCCGGAAAAACCATAACCTGTTACATCCACACATTCTAACGCTTCATCCGCCTGAACTTTCTTTCTAAATTCAGCAAAATCCTGAAAGTCTTCATCTGTAGACAGGACGCCTGCCACAACGATTTTATCCGAATATTCAAATTCTTTTTTCAAATGTATAAAGCACCGAATGGATATAATTCCCGCATAAAAACATAAGCGTTGCAAGAATCATCATAAATATGCACAGGATAGCTCTTTCTTTATTCTGCTTTATATAATAAATTGCTGAAAATGGTTTTATTTTTTTCATCTTATTCCCCTTTGTTCTCTGTCATAATCACATTGCTCAATTTCCCATCCCCACATTTCAATCAGCATATCCACATCCGAAAGAATACTCCTGTCGTGTGTTACAACAATAACCAGTTTTTCTTCGGCATACTCTTTAAGTATTTTCATAACATGGAATGCAGTTTCATGGTCCAGTGATGCAGTCGGTTCATCTGCAAAAATGACCTTTGATTGTTTATCATTGCCCGCGCAATGGCAACCCGCTGGCATTGTCCTCCTGATAGTTTTGATGGTCGTTTTCCAAATTCCCTGTCCTTTAATCCCAGCGCTTTCAAATATTTTGATGCCTTTTCCCGCGCCCCGGCATTTTCATCCGTCGCTGCTACGACTACATTGTCCATCGCGGTCATATACGGAACCAGATAATGCTTTTTGAAATACAAAACCAAATTCATTTCTTCTGACATTTTCTCTCTGTTTATCTGTAAACGTTGTAAGTTCTTTCCCATTGTAAACGATGCTTCCCTCTGTCGGCTTTTTTTCAGTGTCGACATCACATACAAAGCGTGCTTTTTTCCGCTTCCGGATGGTCCGACAACGCCGATTAGCCCTGCATCTGGAAGCGTCAGGTTTATATTGTTTAACGCATACATTTTATCGTCAGAATTCATATCATATATCATACTTACATTTTTTATTTCAAACATAACTTCTCTCTCCTATTCTTCAATTCTGTCTATGGTTTTTATGTTATTTATCGTTACAATAATCGGTATCTGCAAAATTCCAACGGTGACTAAAAATGCCGCCAGAATTCGAAGCAAATGCTCCGGATAGAAATATTTGTAAATCAACCCCAAATTGTCTAATACAAAATGTCCCAGAAGAAGCATAATCACAATCGTAACTGCTGCGCCTATCAGGATACTGAATCCGAAAATAAGACTGAGTTCCCGCATCATCATTCCATATATGTCTTTTCTTGCAAATCCGATGGATGTATACAGGCAATATTCATTTACCCGGTTTCGCATAAATGAAACGTAGGCAACCAAAATGGAAATCGTCAGAAACACCATTACAACAAGCAGAATAGCAAGCATCGCTGCATCTATTTGCTCTACAATCAATTCCTGATACATGTCTTCCCAGTCTGCCGAATCATAGATTGTATCATAATCCGTTGGATAAATGCCTATATCCTGCAGCACTTTTGTCATATTTGAATTTTCTTCATCACATAAAACAACCATAAACCATCCGGAATTTGTGTACCCCTGCGGCGTTCCGACGCAGGTTAAACAATCGGATTCCAGAACGCCCGTCACTTTGAAATTCTTTCCATAAACAGATTCATTAAAATAACCGCCTATTTTCATTTTCTTATTTTTTAAAACCTTTTCATCCACCAAAATTTCTCCTGAATTCTCAGGCATCCTGCCCTCTATCAGCTTTGCTCCCATGTGGTTTAAATAATCCGGAATCTGTTCTTTGGTAAGAAGCGGAAAATCATAACCAACGGCGCCCACAATTCCCTGATAATTGGCAGACAGACACTGGGTGTATGTAACTTGCGTCATAAATTCCTTCATGCGCGGTTAGCTTATCCATAATTTCATTTCTTGCTGCATCAATTTTCTGGTTTAATTCCTGATTGGATGCGTACAGCGTTTGGTCAACTCCCATCGTATCAAGGCTTAAATCTATGCACGCACCCTTCTTTGGCTGCTCAATAAACAATACATAAAAACTTTCCTTTGTTGTCATAAACACAAAGTTAATGATATACATTGTCATAAACGTCAATGATAACGCGACAATCATAACCCATACCTGTTTTTTATTATTTCGCACATATTTCAATGCGGACAATTTGCTTTTCATTTTGTCCCTCCTTTTATTCGCAAATGCTACATAGGTAATTGCGAAACGCGAAAATCTATGTATTTGTTGTGCAAATGCAAGTATGCCAACGCAGGACGTTTGCACTTGATTCGGTCGCAGCGGTACATAAGGCACCAAAATACGGTGCCTAAGTACCGGCGACCTCATATACCTGCTTATGGCATCATGCATTCTGCACAACCATTATAACAAATTCATAGTTTCGCAATTACCTGGCACATGTTACACAATTACCCTGTATCCATATTGTATTTTGAATGGGGGAATAAAAAAAGTGACTGCAGTCATATTTTCATATGACCACAGTCTGATTCCAGCATCTAAATTACCTGTTCCGGCTGCTGCCTGCAGTGTGTTTCCGTTTCGCAATTCGTTTTCATTTCATAGCTCATTCCCATTTCGTAGCTTGTTTTTTTCGCTTCACCTTATTTTCTTAGTTCCACTATTAATTTAACTCTGTCATGTATTCCGGTCTTATCATAGATATTTGATATGTAGTTTTTAACTGTTCCCTCTGATATATATAACCGGTCCGCAATCTGTTTGTTTGTGCATCCCTCCGCCATAAGAGAACTGATTTCCTTTTCCCGCAGCGTCAGACAAGCCGCAATGCCACCGGCGCTGTCATCCGGTTCCGCCTTTTGTGCTTTCTGCACTTATTTGCTTTCTCCATAATGAACTGCCATAAGCTCGGTCAGACGTGCCATAACTTTCTTATCTAATACCGTAATACCGCTCAGAATCTGCGTAATTGCGCCAAGAATTGCATCCTTTCCGCTGTCTTTCAGCAGATATCCGTCTGCCCCGCCTGCAATCGCCTCTGTAATAAACGTATCATCATAAAAAGGTTGTCAAAACCAGAATTTTAATCTGCGGAAATCTTTTTTTTTCATGATGCGGATAAGTTCGATACCGCCCATGCCTTTCATGTTTAAATCTACAAGCGCAATATCGCAGTTCGAAGCATGCTCCTCTAATAACTGCAATGCCGCATTGCCATCATTTGCTTTCCCTATAATTTCCATGTTATTTAGCGACAGGATAATCTCCAGACTATCCAATAAAAGTTTCTCATCATCTACCAGCATTACTTTATACATACATCTGCTCCCTATTCTTCCACTACAATCGGCAGTTCCACCATTGACTGGAAGCCATTTTCATTTATAAATTCTGCTTTTCCACCACATGATTCTACATAAGACATTATCTTTTTCAATCCAAATCCCTGCTCTATTCTCTGTTCCCAATTTGTCGTACTAAAATCACTGTTTCCGTTATCGGATATTTTCAATCTGACATGGGCGGAATCGCCGGATAAAATAACGATAAACGCATTTGCATTTCCATGCTTCACACCATTTGTCAAAATCTCCTGCAGTACGCCTGTCAGAAATACCGCGTAATCATGTGGTATGTTGATATCATCCGCAATATCGCTGTAATTCTGATGCACCTGAAAATCCGTATCCATCACAAATTCTGATGCAATCATATCCAACTCTGATTTTAAATCTTTCGCAGGAAGCATTTTGTTGTCTTCATCCAGAACCCGAACCGCCGTTCTAATGGACTCCAGACTTTCCCGGATTCGATGATTCGCATCATTCATCTTCTTCCTTGCTTCTTCCGGTTTCACATCATACAGCATATCCGCCGCGTCCAATGTCGTCAGAATCGCGGCTGTTATGGAATGTCCCACACTGTTATGAATATTACGGCTGATAGTTTCCCGCTCCATCAGCCTTGCATTTCTCTCATCCACCAATTTCTGCATCATCAGCTGTTCATTCAACTGCTTTTCGTGCAGCTCGCTGATATTGGATGCAACGATTCGCTCTCTTTCCCCTAATTTTTTCTGTTCTTGCCCTGCTCTATGATACGATATACCACTCCGAAAAGCAAAAACAAGCCAAATAACAGGATTGCAAGCAGCATGCACATCGCTATCGAAGCATTTTTAAAAATTGCCAGTTGGAAAATGACAAACGTCAAAATCCCTTCGCATACGCGCACCCAAAACTTTAATTCCTTTTGAAAAAAAGAAAATCAGAAATCCCGTAACATTCCCTGATAACACAGCAAATGCCAGCATCACCCCTGTTTCAACCAGGAGCATGCTTTTCTTTTTTTTCTTCCTCAAATGCCTGATAGGTCAGTTCTATCATCAATATCGCCGCAAGCATTATCAGACAGACAGGAACCTTACTGTGAAATAATCCCACTATCGTCAAAAATATGATGATTGTAATGTCTAAAATAGTATCTAACATACTTGAAATCCCCGCATTTATTCATCCGCTTTACGGAAAAAATTGAAAATCTTTTCTTTCTCGCCGGAAAGTAACAGTTCCACAAATTTTTTATCTGTCATGCAATGTAATTCAATCCCGTATGGTTCTATCGCCGATTTCATGACCGCAGTATTTCTCTGATGAATTACTGGGGCACAAAATACCCCTGCGACATTCTTTCCCGATTCCTGTTTATATAGTCTGATATGGTCGGGAACCGATGAACCTTCCGCCTTGAATTGCAACGTTTTCGCCTTAATTGTTGTCAATTCAACAACGATATGCAAGTCATCGATTGTAAATACGATATCCGGCGTACCGTTTTTTCCCGCCGGGCGCCTGTACCGGCAGTCCATATTTGCCAATTTTGCCATTCCCATATGACTTCATCAATCGCTCCATCCTTTTCAACAGACTTAGCATTTTGAATACATAATATTCAAAATATGCCCCTCGAAGCGACTTATCACTTGTCTTATCTATATCAGTTGTTTTGGACAATGTATTCAAATAGTTTAATGTCTTTCCTGCAAAATTTGCAGCTTCACAATGCGCTATAATTTCCTGTGCAACAGCTTCCAGCGTTTCGTTTGCTGCTTCCGCTTGATGGAATTCCCCATCAATTTCATATTCCCGTTGTTCAAAAAGAAGGGCAAATGTCAAGCGTTTTCAGCTCATTTCCGGTTGCAGCATCAATAATTTTTATATCGTAATGTTCATTCACAAACATCGGGAACTGTAACACGCCAGCCGCTTCCATCAAATCGTCATATTTACATACGCCATCCTGAAAGACCTGTACCAGAAATCTGCAATTGACTTTATTTATAAGTGAAACATCGATTGGCGGATAATCTCTGGCCGGATTTCCCATGTAGTCTATCCACAACTGTAAATTATCTCCAAAATCATATGCCTCTGTGTCCTTATATTTGGAATTCAGCATTTCTTCTACATATGCTGTATATGTATCCCTGATTTTTAAAGCTGCAATTGCTCCATTTCGATTGGCTGGTGTTACTTTCACTTTGTCTGTAACCCCGGTTATCTGACAAAGCGAAATGAAATAGCCGGCCGAAGAAGCTTTCACCAATGTGATTTGTCCAATGTGCGTATTTCTGAATGCCTTTATCAGTGCTTCTCTGTTTTCCGTTGGCAGTTTGCGGAAATTCTCAATTTCCTGAACGATTGCTTCCACTTCATCTTCATGCCTGACTTTAAATAAGAAATACGCAATTTCTTCCTGGTCCAGATATCCGACTTTCCTCAGAACTTTTAACAGAAACCGAAACGGAAATACCTGTATATTTTCACAGTCTTTATTTATCACAGGATTCGTAATCTGCAATTTCTCCATCTGTTTCAAAACTGCTTCCCTGATTCTGTTATTAACGAATCTTTACCCTTTACAAGGTTTGGTACTTTCACCAATTCATCCTTATGCTTTCGCCACAAGGCCATGCCTGCTTCTGTAAGGCAGATTGTATTTGGTGTACTCTCTGTATTAATATACAGGAAACCCAGATATTGCGGAATGGATGCCACCAACGTCCGCATCGCTTGCGGCGAAATATTTTTTTCCTGTTTTCGTCGCTCCCCCTTTTTTTCATTCACCCCCCTAAATTATTCTGTTTCTGAGGATTCCAGCTTGTCCCATCGTATTTCCTTTCGAGGATTCCATCAATCAGACAAATTGTCTGATGCAGATTGACTCTCTTGGGTATTAACCAAAGTTCCTTTGTTCTGTTCTTTTTGTGCCATACCTATGCCCCCTTCTCCAATACCAACACATAGTCCCTACTGATTTTTCCGCCCTTCCCTTTTCTGGGAATTCTTATATAAGGATTTTGTATAATATAGTTAAAATACTGTATCGTTTGAAAACCCATTTTATTTGCAATTTCTTCTATTACTTTCCAGCTCTCGACGTTTACCTTTCGAATTGTACTATTTCCAATTACAATGATATACTTGCCGCCTGCATGCATTTGACGATAAACACTGCACAAATTCTTTTCCATATCCTCGAAAAATTTCTTTTTACAATCAGCGCGCGCTTTTCGTCCTGTTCCGCAATCTGATTATAATATTGGTTCAAAAGACTGCTTTTCTTCAAAATGTCAAGATTGCCTTTTTCCGTCTTTGCATCTATTTTTTCCGTTCCCACATATCGGCTCTTTTTTTTCTCTTAACTCCTTTTCCGTTAAAGTTTCCATCCACAAATTTTCAAGCCGCATGGTTCTGCCATAATCAAACGCATTGATATAGGGCGGTGATGTAATTGCCAAATCAATTCCATCTGCCACTGAGAAATCCAGCGCATCTCCCTGTATCATCTCTGTATGGCCCATTCGTTCAACGCTTAATAAATCCAGCATCATTTGCTTATACCGGCGAAACACAGATGAAAATTCTTTTTCTACAGTCGGTGGAACCTTGATAATGTTATTTGACACATATGGCTTCGGCGATGTATCATCCGCATTTGACACTCTTTTTTATAATGGAAACCATACAGAGCCTGAAAAAAATCTCTGATATCATCATCCGCAATATTATCAATATAGACTTTCATTCTGCCAAGTTCTTTTTATGGTCTGTTCCGAAAACCAATGTTCCAGATTATCAATTTCCGGCCGAAACAATTCTGCACCCCCGCGTGAAATAACATTGATAATCTCCGAATAACTTTGTTCCAGAAATTCTATTTGCGTGGAATCCAGAACGGTCGTCTTAACCTTAATAATCAATTTTGCAATATCATCAATTTCCGTTCCATATGCATCAAGTCCATTCACATTTGCTTCCAGTAATGTTGTTCCGCTGCCGGCAAACGGGTCAAATATAACGCCTCTTTTTCCGGAAGAAATGTATGTATTCCCCAACGCGGAATTTCAGGTATAAATTTGCAAGGATACTTAAACATTCCATGTGTATATGTATTAGGATTTGCCTGCTTTATCGAATAAGCTGCACCGCTTTGTATGTCCATCGGCAGCGACTCAACTTCTATTATGCGTTCTTTACTAAGCATACGACACTCTCCCCTTAAATATTTCCCATTCTCTTTTGTCATCTCATATTGCTGCGAACTCGTAATGATATATCTGTCCACTTCTATTTTATCAATTCGAAATCCTATCTTCTCCGCATATTCTGCCAGTATTAAATCGGCCGGAAATACGATTCCCCCATATGCAGAATTTCCAACAACAATACAGCAAAAGCCTCCGTCGCCCAGCGCTTTATAGCTTTCGTCTAATACCTGAAACATGTCATTATAATATAATTGCAGCATTTTCGGTATTCTCTTATCCCACAATTCCTTTTTCTGCAGTTCAACCAATAATTTTGTCAGAGTTTCGCTTTTTGACTTCTACTTCTATATTCAAATCTCCATTCAGATGTGAATGCAAAGAAGCGTTTCGCAATTTTTTCAAATCGGAATACTCCGATACAAATTTACCAAACCACAGTTCCAATTTATATATTTCAGTATAATCAAAGCAATTCGCATAAGGCGGTGAAAAAATTATCCCCTCTACGCTGTTTTCCTTTATTCGCTCTGGCATATTGAAGCAAGACTCATTATATAATGTTGCCGCGCCTTTCCGTTTACTTTTCAGTAAATCAATATACATATTCTGATATTCTTCTAACAGCATCACTCTGGCATCATCTACAGTAATGATTCTTGGTTTGACATACTTCTTTATCTTCAATCCATTTCCTGCTTTTCTATAATTGCTCAACGGTTCCAAACATGCCAGCCATCCCAGTTTTAGTAAGTTTTTGATTTTTTCATCAACCCTGCTGTTCTCAATCTGCAGTCCTATGTTCATATAATATTTTTTCAATTTCGTCGTCAAAAACCTTTATCGCGAATTGATACCTTCGGCAACACATAATCTGCATCCGCTTCCGATGCCTGTTTCAGGATTTGTTCATATATTACCTTGAATTGTTCAATATTTTCTTTTGTATATACTGCTCCAGTTTGCACTTTGACAGGAAATACGAAAATGGATTCACCTCAAAACCTACTCCCGAATATCCCATCAGATTCGCGGCTAATAATGTACTTCCGCTTCCCGAAAAAGGGTCTACGATAATCCCTTCTTTATGTTTCGCATATTCTTTTATCAAATGTTCGACTAAATCGATGGAAAATCCTTCTTTATACCGATACCACCTTTGAAACGGTTTGTTCAAATCGTCAGAATAATTCAACAGGCTTGTATAAGTCGCATTCGGACTTTCCGGATAAATCACCCTATAGTTATTTTCCAGTTTGCGGAATTTATCATAATATGCTTTGATTCTCTTATATCTTGCATCTTCCGGCTTCTTTGTATCGGAAGGTATTAACCATGTTTTTTCCCTTTTTAAACGCACCGTCAAGTCTGCCATCTTCACATAAAATCGCAACTCGCCTTGCACTAATATTCCATTGCTCCGATATTTCTTTCGTCGTTAAAAATTCCATAGCTTTTCCTCCGCTTCTTCTCCTATTATATTCTGTTATCTGAATAATATCAAGTGTTTTTTTTGAACATTTGTTCTTTTTTTTTGCATGATAGAACTATAGGAAGAAACCTGATTAGCAGCATCCTTGGTATGGACGTTATGTTCTGCGGCATTCTTTCAAACGAAGAAAGCCTGCTGCCTGCCAATTCCATGCTTATTATGGACATCCTTGTTCAGATGAAAGACGGTTCGATTACAAATGTCGAAATCCAGAAAAAGGATGAGCTGATTGATGCGATAATGGACGAAAAAAAAAATATGGCGATTGCTGAAAAGCCTGATTAAATAGTATTCTTTATCGCCTATACAAAATTAGCGGTCACAAGCAATATGAATAATGCTTGTGACCGCCTGCAGGGTAAAGCGCAAAATGAGAGCAATGCGCTTATTAGGGGGAATTCCTGCAATTCAAACAAAAATATTGATAAATCCAATAATTATATAATAATAAATATAGGTTAGTCCGATTCCGCCAAGTGTTCCGGTAATTAATCTGCGTACGTTATTCGACTGCAATATATTGATATATTGTATCAACCAGTCAAATCCCATAATAAGCAATATTGCGATGGCAAAACGTATATCTACTTTTATTTTTAAAATAATCAGAACTATTGATATAACTTCACCTAAAATTACTCCTGTGCATCTGGCGCATACCGGAAATTGATATCCTTTGAAAAAGAAACTTCTCTCAGCCATTTGATGGCATCCAAGTTTATTTCCATAATTCATTAATTTAATCCAAAGTCTATCTTGTTTGTTCATTATGCTCTCCACTTGTTTCCGCAATTATTACATACCCAGTATTGAACATTCGTCGTCTGCTTTCCTTTGCCACAGGAGCCGCAAAGCAAAGAAGACCTATAGGGCCTAATAATACCCAACCGCAGCAGCTTTTAGAAGCTGAAAAGTCCTTTCCTGAAGTATGAACCTCATTAATAATCTGACAATTTGTGGAACCGCATCTGTTACATATTCCATTCATATCTCTCATCCTCATTTTTTCTATTCCGGTTTTTTTGCCCCACAGGCACATGTTCCGGTATAATTTGGGTTATTTCTGCCACAGTTCATACACTGCCAGTACCCTTGCGATACGCTCATTCTTGGAACGCCTTCTCGCATTCTTCCACATGAAACACAAGATGTTCTGTTTAATGGATTATTCATTCCACAAGTACAATGCCAAACACCATTATTCATTTTTGCGCCATTATATTTTATTGTCGCATCCGAATCGATTCGTTTCGCTTTTGTAAACATACTTGCGATAACCATAATTATTATACTAATAATTAACCATTTAACAACATTACTTTCATGTTCCGAAAGAGGCGAAGTAAAAGCATATCTTGATTCATTTTTTTCAATAATAATTTTAATAAAGTTCCATATAAATACACACACAGATACAATATACACTATCTTTGATATCGACCTTACCAAAGCTATTTTTTTTTATCTGCCTGGAAATCTTTATTTCGTTTTCCTTCCGACGTAGTCGCGCCACAATGCGGGCATGTTAGTGCCTCACTGCTAATTTCTTTCCCGCATTCTTCACACTTTATTAGTGCCATTTTATTTTCCTCCTCTGTTTCTCCACAATATTATTTTTCATCTATTGTAATTTGTTCTGGCATTTCCCAATCTGCATTTCAGGGAACAGTTAATATACCAATCTGTCAATCCTGTAATATACTGCAGTAAATTGTGATAAGGTTGTTCTGGAACTTGAGTTCGGGTCATTAATTGTAAAATCTGATGCTTTAAATGACGTTGCAGAAGAACCTCTATAGCCTGTAACTACTACATAATGATAACCGCCTCTGGCAGACCTGCCGCCGATTATTACCCGGCTTGCCTGCTTTTAATTGCTGATATATCGTCTTCATAATTGAATTGTTTATGCTGCAGTTATATTGATTTGTATATCTGAATCCAACATTCGATACAGAACTCCAAATAAGGTCATTATTACTAAATCTAAGTTTATTCTTCATCGCTGTCGGATATGTCGTCGTACCGGTTTGATACGAATACTTCATGGCACAGCTTGTTAATAAACATCCGATGCTGCCAATTGTATGATTTCCGATACATTTATTCTTCCAGCGCGAATCATACTGTTTATAGCTTGGTACATTTAATGAAACTTTTACCGATGAATTACTATTGGTATTGCCACCAGAATAGCTGCTGCCGCCTTTTGCTATATATTTGTTATAATTGCTCGCAGTTATCCAACCCATTTTGTAGGTTGAACCGGTTGGATATATCACCTGTACATAATTTCCTGATGATGCAATCGTATAAACCGTATCTCCTTTTGAAATATAGCCATAGTATGCGCCACCCGCTTTTTGTAAGTATTAATCTGAGCGCGGCTTGTATAAGCGGAGTTTGTACTTTTGTTTTTGCTCGTAATTGCGCTTGTCTTTATATATCCGTAACGTCTGCCGGATGACGTCGGATAGCTTATATACGCATAGGTATTGTTCATACTGTACACATAAATTTCATCCGATGCATAAATGACTGCATTATATGCTTTGTATGGCGACGACGTTCCTCGCTTTGTTAAGGAAGAATTTGTATATACATATGTATTGTTACTCGTTGATAACGGATAGGTCTTAATATATTGATTTGATGTGTTATTGCTATTACTATTGCTGCTTGTCGCTATATATTTGTTATAGTTGCTCGCAGTTACCCAACCCATTTTGTAGGTTGAGCCGGTTGGGTAAATAACCTGTACATAATTTCCTGATGAAGCAACTGTATAAACCGTATCTCCTTTTTGCAATGTAGCCATAGTATGCACCGCCGGCTTTTTGTAGGTATTATTAATCTTAGCGCGGCTTTTATAGGTGGAACTTGCATTTTTGTTTTTACTTGTAATTGCGCTTGTCCTTATATATCCGTAACGCCTGCCGGATGATGTCGGATAGCTTATATATGCATAGGTATTATTCATACTGTACACATAAATTTCATCCGATGCATAAATGACTGCATTGTATGCTTTGTATGGATATGACGTTCCTCTCTTTGTCAAGGAAGCGCTTGTGTATACATATGTGTTGTTACTTGTTGACAATGGATAGGTCTTAATATATTTGTTTGATGATAAATTTGGGACCGACGCACTGACTGCCAATGTATTCCCGAACAACATAACAAATATCAAAGCAAACACTAAAATACTCTTTTTTTTTCATATGAATACCTCCCGTAAATGAAATCTTCTTAAAAGCTACTTTTAATCATTTTTTTCTTTGCTGCTATCCTTATGTGCTTTCACATATTTTATCGCTTAGTCTTAACCGTTTTAACCTTACTCCAACCCGGAATAGACTTTTTACATTTTCTCCGTTTATGTTATAGGTTTTGTAGGTTCTCACGCGCACATAATATTTTTTATTGGCTTTGAGTTTCTTCACTTTTAAACTTGTTTTTTGATTTCGATACTGTTTTTGTTGTCTTATTCGTAAATTTCTTTACTTGTCGAATACTGTATCTGGTATCCGGTTATTCCTTTGGATACTTTTTTCCATTTGACTGTAAAACCTCTTGATTTTGCTGCTATTTTTCCATTTACCGAGGTCTTTTTCGGCGTCATGGAACTATACGAAGAAACCTTGAGTTTATATGGTGAATTTGAGAAATTATAATCGGAGTTATTATATGATGCACTTTGGATTTTGATATAATAGGTTCCTTTTGGTAATTTTGCTTTTATCGCATGATATGTTCTGTTTCCATATATATCCGTTTTTGCTATTTCATTATAAGATGCATCATACAGATACATCACCCAATAGGCATTCCCATCCTTTAAATTTGCTTGTTGTCAGACCAATCGCATATGTCTTTTTGCTGCTTACTGTAAACTTATAATAATCCTGTTCATACCAATAACCATTCCTCGTTGTTCCATAATATGTCATATTCAAATTTATTGGCGTCGCTGTCGTAGGATTTTCATTAAACTCCTTTTCCCATACGCCAGATTTAGTATATGCTGCTTGTATTCCATACGTTGAATTTGAACTTGCCTCATTATATGTTGCACTTTGAACTTTGATATAATAGGTTCCTCTTTGTACTCCAATTGCCGCCAGATTTGTACTCGTTGTGTTTCCGTATATATTTGTGGAGGCAATTTCTTCATATGAAGAATCATATAAATAAACCTGCCAGTATGCACTTGAACTACTCTGCAATGGATTTGTAAAATTTATCGTAACATGTCCTGCGTCGCTCACCGTAAATTTATAATAATCCTGCCCATACCAATAACCATTCCTCGTCGTTCCATAATATGTCGTATTCAAATTTATTGGGCGTCGCTGTCGTAGGATTTTCATTTAATTCCTTTTCCCATACGCCCGACTTGGAATATACTGCTTTTATTCCATAGGTTGAATTTGAACTGGCCACATTATATGTTGCACTTTGGACTTTGATATAATACGTTCCTCTTTGTACTCCAATTGTTACCATATTTGTGCTCGTTGTGTTTCCGTATATATTTGTGGAGGCAATTTCTTCATATGAAGAATCATATAAATAAACCTGCCAATATGCACTTGAACTGCTCTGCAATGAATTTGTAAAATGTACCGTAACACATCCTGCGTCGCTCACCGTAAATTTATAATAATCCTGTTCATCCCAATAACCATCTTGTATTGTTCCGTAATACGTCTTATTTACGGAAATGTTTTTCGCGTCCGAAAATGTTTCTGCGCTTGCTTCCTGTCTTGAAAGTATCGTTACTGCAAGCAACATCATCATAGCTGACATAACTGCCATGACCTTTTTTAGTATTCTTTTCTGCTTTTTTCATATTAATCTCCTTTCCGCCGCTTTTTCTGCAGCACAAATTGTAATGAACTTTGCTTTTTTCACATATTCAAGCATATAAAAATTAAATTCACTTTCTTGGAAAACCTATCATCAATATGCCTTAATCGCTGCTATAATAGCATAATAACTCGTAAAGCAATTATCATACGGTCTAACCTTATTTGACGTATCATATACTGCATTCAGCAATTCATTATATTCATCCTTCTCTACCTCCACGCCTTTCCAGTAATACCTGTATATTGGTAAGCCGTCTTTATCAAATTCCACATGAGAATTATCTTCTGCACCGTACTCTCCGCTATAACATTTAACGAATTGTCCATTCTTTATTTTGTATATATAGTCGTAATATTTATCCATATGTCCGCCAGAATCACACATCAGATTTTTCTCTGGTATATAGGAAATGCCATAAGAATATGTATGAATGGTATTTACCTGCGTGCCGTCAAAAGTCACAACCTCTCCGCCCGCCTGCTGTACTTTGATAGTCTATTAACAGTTCCGGTATATTGTCATCATTTACCTTAATCAGACAAAACATAGCATTGTTCAACGCTTCCACGCCAATTTCCTCAATATAATCTATATATGCTTGTTTCCAGTTGGAAGTATCCAAAACACTAATTTTAAACTTTGCTTTTTTACCTGAACCATCTGCAGCTTTTTGCTGTAATTGTCACTGTTCCGCTCTTTATACCCTTTACAACACCTTTTTGAGGTAACAGTGGCTACTTTCTTGTTCGAAGAACTCCAAATAACCTTTTTATTGCTTGCCTTTTTCGGCGTAACCGTCGCCTTGAGCTGCAAGGTCTTTCCTGCTGCTACATAATTCTTGCTTGCCTTGATGCTTACCTTTGTTGCAGGCGTACCTACCGTTACAGTGATTTTGTATTTCTTGGATTTATTCGCCTTTGACGTAATCGTGATAACCGTTTTTCCTTTTTTTTCTTTGCTGTAATTACGCCCTTGCTGTTTACTTGCGCTACCTTTGGTTTACTGGATTTGTAAATTACCGCCTTTGACGCTTTGCCTGTAACCGTTACTTTTGTCTTTAACTGAAATGTCTTATTCTTTTTAAGCGTAAGCGTTTTTGCAGGCAGATTCGATACTGTTACACTCTTTACAGTCTTTTTCTTGCTTGCGGCTTCCGAGCCTATAGCTGGAACATTGACAAGTGAAATAATCATCGCAAGCGCCAGTATGACTGATATGACTTTTTTTAGTATTCTTTTCTGCTTTTTCATAGTATTCTCCTTCCCGCCGCTTTTTTCTACAGCACAAATTGTAATGAACTTAGCTTTTTTCACATATTTTTTTTTCCTTCGTTTTCTCTGTCTTTTTACGGATACTATTAACTGGGATGCTTTCTATATTCTCTATATTTTTTATATATCCCATATGTACCATTTATTTCCGATTTTTATAACATCAATTCCCATTGATGTTGTATTGATGTTTCCCCGTCTTTTGGGAAGTCACCTCGAGTTCTACTTCTACTTCTTTCGCCTCCTCAATATCAAGTCTGATATCATAATCTTCCTTTAAATCCATGCGCAGTTCCGTAATTCTGAAATGGAATAATCCGTTTCATCAACAATCTCGTAAGAATATTTCCAACCTTTTCCATAATAATCATCAAGGTTGTCCAGATATTCTTCAAGCGTTTCTTCGAGTTCTTCTGCCATTTCTTCTTTTATTTAAAAAATCCCTCCTCCTCAAAAGTCTTATCTATCATCTCCTCCGGCATTAAGTCTATTAATTCTTCTGCATCTCCTGAGAGGGAAGCCTTTACATATATTTTACGGTCTTTTTTATAGCTTCTTCCTGCTACATTTTTTTTTTTATCAGCAATACCGCAGCCAAAATTACTGCGATTCCTACGATTGCTACTGCAATTTTTTCTTTTTATTGCCCTTTCCAGACGAATTAGCATAATTTTGTTGAGGAACATACGCCTGTTGATATGCATTAACCTTGCTGTGATGCGTAATCCTGCTGTGATGCATAACCTTGTTGTGACGCATAACCTTGTTGCGACGTGTAATCCTGCTGTGATGCATAACCTTGTTGCGACGCATAATCTTGTTGCGACGTATAATCCTGTTGCGGGGCATAACTTTGTTGTAATTCATACCCTTGTTGCGGTTCGTAACCTTGCTGCGGCGTATAATTCTGCTGTGGGGCAATTGGCTCCGTCTGATTTACACCGCAATATGGGCAATAGATTGTTCCTTCTTCTATTTGATTTCCACAATGATTACAAAACATATTTTTCTTCCACCTCACTCTTTTTTGTAAATTGTATTTTGGGGATTATTTATCTCTCCTAAAACGATACCTCACTAATCATCGTAATATTCATATTCAATGCAATAGGTTTTACAACCCCTTTCTTCCTCCTGATATGTTGTAGTTATCTTTATAGGATTGCTTTCCTTATCATACTCATACTCACTCCAGTACCATATAGCTCCATCCAAAGTTTTATAAACTGTTTCCTTTATCAACTCCCCTTTTTTTTATCATATTCATAATCTATATAAGCCCACTCATATCTACCACCTGGAGGAGTCCTGGTCGTCTTTATCAAAGTACCTTTTGCATCATACTCATATTCATCTGAATAAGTTGCTCTCCCATCTGGTTGATAAAACGTTTCCTTTATCAGATTGCTTTTTTTGCATCGTATTCATATTCTGTCCAAGTAGAACTACTTCCATCTGAATCATATCGTATGTCCTTTACCAGATTGTTTTTTGTATCGTACTCATATTCTCTCCAGTAAGATATACTTCCATCTGAATTATACGTCGCCTTTACCAGATTATTTTTTGTATCATATTCATTTTCAATCTCATAAGCCCAGCTATTTCCATCCAATTTATAATGTGTTTCTTTTATCGGATTTCCTTCTGAATCATAATTATATTTGACTTTATCAGGAGAATACCAGTCATTATCTACTACATTTCCAGCTGAATCATATCCGCATCTAGTTTCAAATTTCAGTAATTTCGTATTTTTCTCATTACTTCCATTGAAGAAATGTCTAATAAGCAGTGTAATTCCCACTATTACAACAATTAATGCGATTATAGCGATTGAAAGTCCTATTATAATTTTTCTTTTTCTTTTTATTTTTTGGCTTTTTATATCCTATCCTTTTCAGGTGAAATGGCATAGTTCTGTTGTGGCACATACCCCTGTTGATATGCATAATCCTGTTTCGGCATATAACCTTGCGGTGGCGTGTAATTCTGCTGCGGCATATAATTTTTGTTGCGGGGCATAACTTTGTTGTGACGTGTAATCCTGTTGCGGCACATATGGCTCCGTCTGATTTACACCGCAATATGGGCAATAGATTGTTCCTTCTTCTATTTGATTTCCACAATGATTACAAAACATATTTTTCTTCCACCTCTTTCCTCTTTTTTTTTGACAGCAGACATTCGCATTTTCTATCGAAGCCTGCCATCAATATGCGTGAATCGCTTCTATAATCTCATCACAGCCCGTAACGCAATTGTCATACGGACTAACCTTATTTGACGTATCATATGCAGCATTCAGCAATTCATCATATTCATCCTTCTCTACTTCTACGCCTTCCCAATAATACCTGTATATCGGGTATCCATCTTCATCACACTCTACATGCGAGTTATCTTCTGCACCGTACTCTCCGCTATAACATTTAACAAATTGTCCGTCTTCTATTTTGTATATATAGTCGTAATATTCATCCATATGTCCGCCGGAATCACACATCAGATTTTTCTCCGGCATATAGGAAACGCAATAAGAATCTGTATGAATGGTATTTACCTGCATACCGTCAAAGGTCACAACCTCTCCACCACCTGCTGTACTTTGATAGTCTATTAGCAGTTCCGGTATATCGTCATCATTTACCTGAATCAAGCTAAACAAAACATCACTGGATGCCTCATTTTCAATTTCATCAATATAATCGATATACGCCTGTTTCCAGCTTTGAGTATCGTCCTCTTTCCTGTCTTTATCCTCGTTTTCTCCTTCATTATCTTTATTCGTATCCTCAACCAACTGCGTGTCGTCATAGTATTCAAAAATTGTCTGTTCATAATTATCATTCGTCCAATAGAATGTATATTTTATTAAATCCCCTGCCTTATCATATTCATACACAGCCCGGTGTGCTATATTCCCATCAGAATCATATTCCAAAGTCTTTACCAGATTTCCGGTGTCATCGTACTTATTTTTTCTATATGTGGTTAGATTGCTTTCGGAATCATAATACGAAATCTTTATCAGATTTCCTGCATCGTCATACTTATTTTTTCGTGTATCTGGTTAGCTTTTTTTCGGAATCATAATACGAGGTCTTTATTAAATTCCCCTCATCGTCATATTTGTTCTTGGTACATTCCATTTGGCTTCCATCGGAATCACAATACGCGGTCTTTACCAGATTTCCCGCATCGTCATACTTATTTTTCGTATATGAAGTTAGCTTGTTTTCGGAATCATAATACGATTCCTTTATTAGATTTCCTGCATCGTCATACTTATTTTTCTTATATCCGGTTAGTTTTCCATCCATATCATAGTACGAAGCCTTTATCAGATTTCCTGCATCATCATACTTATTTTTTGTAGTTGCAACTTCATATACCTCATCCCCGTCAATACTGCTATGCGTACTTGTTTTTTTATCAAATTTCCGGCATCGTCATATTCATAATCGTCTTCATAAATCGCACCCTGACAAAAAATTTCTTTTTTTTTTTTCCTGTTTCGTCATACTCTGTCCAGCCACCTAAAGTTCCATTTTTATAATAAAGCGTTTCTTTTTTTTTAGTATTTTCTTATCCGCTTCCGCACTGGCTGCCTCTGTGTATTCCTCTAATTTATCCTCTAATTTTTCATTTTTTCGAGTTCTGATATGCCTTCATTCAGAATGGATATTGCGTTTTCATAATCGTCATTGCTGACATATTCTTCCGCTTCTGAAATTACATTGTCTGCATACTCCGATGCACACGCTTCATATTCCGACTGCAGTTTTTCATCATCAGGGAGTACGTCAAGCGCACCTCCAACTGCATTGACAGCTTCTTTATAAAGTCCTGCTGTGACAAGTTCATCTGTTTCCTGCAATACCTGTTCGCTATATTTCCCAATAGCGCCCTCAATCCGATTTTTTGCAGCGTCGTAGTTATCATCCTCCTGAATCACATTTCGATATTGTCTGATGGCTTCTGCATAATCGCCATTTTTATAGCTGTTTTCTGCTGTTTCAAATGCAGTCCTTGAGGCATAAAGCGTGCTGATATATTTTTTCGCGTCCTCAATTTGCTGCTCCATACCGCTTATTTTCATTTCTGCAATTGCATCTAATTCCGAAGTAGCGTCAGAATATTCTATCTTTTTATTTTTGTAATCGGACTTCAACTTTTCTATAATTTCTGACAATGGTACGCTCAACAGCCTGCTGGCTTCCATCATAATCATCTGCCAGCAATGCGGACGCCTTATCGTAGTCGCCTTTTTTCAACGCACGGATAACGCTTTGCTCGTCACCGGTATACCATTTATATAGAAAAATGATGCCGCAAAATAACGCTAATAGCGCTACGCATACTACCGGAATCAGAATTTTGTATATTTTTGAGCTGTGCCTTTTCTCCGGTTCTTCCTGCTCTGGTTCCATCGTTTCATTCTCCGGATTTTCCATATATGGAGTTTCGATAGATGGCGCTTTGGCAGATGCATCCGCTTTTTCGACAACCGGTTCATCCGTATTTATATATGCGTTCTGCTCCCATATGGCATTTGTGCCTGAAGCTATGCTGTTTCCACACTTGGGACAAAATCGTTCATTTCCTTTTTAATGGCGTTCCGCATTTGCTGCAATACATTTGTTTCCCTCCTCGTCGTACGCATATCACTTAAACTTCCAAGTCTTTACATAACCAACGCTTGTCTTTTTCAGTTTCTTCTTTAAAGCCTTTTTTGTGCTATTCGTACCCTTTAACGTAAAGGATGCTTTCTTGTTTATACCTTTAAAAGCATGCTTTCCTATAGTCTTTATCTTTTTTGATTGAATCGTGATCGATTTCAACCTTTTGCATTTATAAAATGTCTTACTTCCTATTGCGGTTACATTTTTTTTCCTATTGTTACTTTGGTAAGCGAAGTACAGCCGGAAAATGCATTTTTTCCTATACTTCTTACATTGCTTCCTATCGTTACGTTTTTCAGTTTCTTATTTCCCTTAAACGCATTATCCGCTATTTTTGTAACCTTATATTTAACTCCTCTGACTGTTACAGTTGCCGGAATAGTTACGTTCTTCGCCGAACTATTTACAACCTTTGTAACTGCTACCGTAGGATTTGACTTGCTGGAAGAAGTCACCTTGACCTTAATGTTGTTCTTTGAAACAGTAAGGGGTTGTGCCTTTCTTTGCCGGAGTTTTTTTGTTTTGACTGTTCCATCCGTACAAACGGTTCCGGCGTAGCTCCAGACATCCGAAGAAAGATTCAGATGCAGGGCGGGGCAGATGGCATGTTCATAGTCAACAAGAGTACCATAGCTATAGCCATCATCACCGTAAGCATACGCAGCTTTATAATTGCTTTCGCCCGGTGTCCGAAGCCACCAAAAGCCCTCACCAGTATATTTGGCAAATTCCCAATATTCTGCTTCATATGCACCTTGCTTTTTCTGCATAGGCTGTATTTTTCCTTTTTCTTGTTGTATCAATTCCTGGCATATCGAATGATGAAAACCCATAATCAGCATTATGTGCTTCAACTACAGATAACAGAAATATCTTATCTTTTGTATTGTTTCCGCCCTCTGCATACCCCCCAAACATCCCAGGGGCCTCTATTATTTACTACCGTTACCTTCTTGATTGCATCCTGCTCTGCGCTTGTAAAAAGCTTTATCAATAAAATTATTGGAGCTATAATCCAATATGATTTGAATTATAGCTTGCATTATATCCGTTTAACCAACTTCTTAAGGTACACGTTTCCCATGTTACACCGGCCCATGTAGTATTATACGGTTTACAATCCAGATTGCGGTCCGCCATAAGAAATGCATCGTTTCCGTTTACCGATAACACTCTCCATTTAATCGCATCTTTTTTTTCTTACCTGTAGCATCACTCTGTGGATATCTGCCAAACCACACGCAATCGTATGTTACGTTTCCGTTGCTGTCCCGCTTTGGATTTGACAGTGTGACTGCTGTTTCCGCTGTTTCAACCTCTGATGCCTCAGCTTTTTATTGACTCGCCGCCGATATTCCATGTACATATGCTGAGTATCATGGTAAACGTTAGAATGTATGAACAAATTCTTTTTTCCATGTGTTTTGTATCATTTGAATTCCTCCTTGTGGTTATATTTGCATTTCTATCTGCCTAAGTACCATTTTCCATCTTTTTTTATAACAAATCAGACACATTGTATTGTTTTCTGTTTCTGTTTCGTCCAGATATTCCATAGTCATACTGTAATAAACCTCACAAATATAGGCTTCCGTTACCCCTACATCATTACTGCCATATAATTTCTCGCACATATCTTTTATTATTTCTTCGCTTGCCTTTTCAGTAGATTTAATACTATAATCTATAGTGTACTCTATACCGCTAGTACTAATAAACTCAAATGAGTTTGCTATTTCTTCTATATCATCATTCGTTTCTTTACAATCAGCATCAATAATTTCTACAATCTTATCGGTATCGCTTTCTGCCAAACCATTCATAAACTTATTTACCAAATTTTCTGCCTCTTGTGACTCGCTGATGTCGGAGTTGCCTATATTTTCACTTTGTCCATTCTCACTATCTGTCGTCGAAGTAGACCATGTGTCCTCACTTTGTCCTTCAAGGTTCACTGTTGAACTTGACTGTGCAATATCTGTTTCTTCAGTTTTTTATTTTTATCTAAAATATATGCAAAACCAAATATTCCTACAAAGCATATTGCCAGCATTACAACGATAAGCACAGGAATTACTATTTTTGCTTTTTTCTTTTTTCTTCCGATTTTTCAATTCCGGATTTTTTTTTTTCATCTTCAGGAGTTCCAACAGATACATCCGCTTTTTTTGGCAATTGGTGCATCCGCATTTTATGTATGCGTTCTGCTCCCCATATGGCGTTTGTACCTGAGCCTGAAACTATGCTGTTTCCGCAATTGGGGCAAAATTGTTCATTTCCTTTTTAATGGTGTTCCACATTTGCTGCAGTACATTTTGTTTCCCTCCTCATCACTTTTTTGCTTAATCGAATTATTTATCCATCAAGTTTTCACTCATCTGCCCTCGCTTTTGCTATTGGTGTTTCATCTACCGTTCCGTCTGTACATACGGTTCCGGCGTAGCTCCAGACGTCTGAAGAAAGATTCAGATGCAGGGCGGGGCAAACCGCACAATCAATGTTGGCTACACTAATACCACCTCTTACTGACGCAACCGCAATAAGTGACAAGCGCAGCGCCATATGTATCGTGGTCAGGCGACCGGAGCCACCAAAAACCGTTTTTATTATATTCATATTCCTCCATATAGCTATCTGCATATGCTCCTTTCGCCTCTGCATATGTGGTAGTTTTTTACACCTTGCATTATCATATTCATCACTGTCGGATGAAAAACCATAATCTTGGTTTGTCACTTCTTCTATAGATAATAGAAATACCTTATCTTTTGTATCATTATTTACAACCATTACCCAATTGATTTCCTCTTTCTCCACGCTTGTAAAAGCTTTGTCGATAAAGTTATCCGAGCCATAATCAATTCTGTTTGCATTATAGTCTTTGTTATACCCGTTCAGCCAACTCCTTATCGTAGAATTTTCCCCATGTTACGCTTCTATCTGTTGTATTATATTGCTGGCAGTCCAGATTACAGTCCGCTATCAGAAAAGCGTCGTTTCCGTCTACTGACAGCACTCTTCTCCATTTAATTGGGTCTTTTTTTCTTACCTGTGGCATCGCTCTGTGGATATCTTCCAAACCATACGCAATCGTATGTTACGTTTCCATTGCTGTCCCACTTTGGATTTGACAGTGTGTTTTCACTTTGCCCATCCTCACTATCTGTCGTTGAAGTAGACCATGTGTCCTCACTTTGTCCGTCAATGTTCACTGTTGAACTTGACTGTACAACATTTGTTTCTTCAGCGTTCCTATTTTTTTATCTAAAATATGCAAACCATATATTCCTACAAAGCATATTGCCAGCACTACAACGAGCAGCACAGGAATTACTATTTTTGCTTTTTTTTTTTTTTCTTTCGATTTTTCAAGTTTGGCTTTTTGTCACTTTTAGAAGTTTTGATAGATATATCCGCTTCTTCGACAACCGGTGCATTCGTGTTTCCGTATGCGTTCTGCTCCCATATGTCATTTGCACCCGTAGCTACCTCTGCTCCACACCTGGGACAAAATCGTTTCATTTCCTTTTAAATGTACGCCACATTTTCTACAAAACATTTTCTTTCCCTCACAGTTGTATTTTCATTTGTTCTCCCATCAGCTAATGTTATATGTAACTTACATTACTTAACTCTCACTTTTGATTTTTTTTTTAAAAATGCGAATACATGCTACTCCTGAAATTACAGCTAAAATGTAACTGACTGTTCCAAGCGTGTTATAATAGTCATAGCCTTCACTATTTCCACCTATTTCGCCAGAAGTATCTTCAACAAATTCTCCATCTATTACCGCACCTGTTCTTACCGTAACACTCTGATAATCCTCTGCATGCCTTTTTGCAGCAAATCCCATTACTACAAAACATATTGTCAAAATCAAAATCATGGTTGCTAAAAATTTTTTTATATCCCTTACTTCCAAATTCCATTTTCCCTATCTCCTTATCATTTTTTCTACCCTTGTTCCACAAAAAAGCGCAGAACAATGCTCCATCCGGCAGGGATGCCCCCCGCATTTTGGACACATTTTTGTGTCTGTTTCTGTATTGCCTGCAGGTTCTGAAAGCTTGCTTCCGCACATGGAGCAGAATAAACTGTCTAACAAACATTCAGCGCCGCAATTTGGGCAAATTTTTATTCCTCGAATCCACTGTATTTGTTCATTTATCTGCGTTATATTCTGAAATCCCATTTGAATTTCATTTATCAGGTTTTTAAATGAATCTTCTGCATCATTACCATGTATTTCGTAATATAATTTTCCTATTTGCAGATAATCACTCTCTATACTTTTTTGTATTTCATCAATTTGCTCATTTAGCCTTGTAACTTCAGTAAAATCTTTTGTATTTTGTACTGTTTGCTGTCCGGTTTGGGACATTTTTTTATTTTTAAAAACTGTCATTTCTTTCTCCTTGTACAAATTTCAATACTTGAAAAATTACAGCTATCACACAACCACTATTTGTCCACAACCTGGGCAAAACCTTAAATGATTTGTAATTTCTCTCTCCACATTTTTCACAAAGCATATCTTAACTTTCTTTCCAAGCCATATTTTCAATTTCCTGAAAATACATTCAACTTGTTGTCAGAACTTGTAATATTTTCTTTCCATATGGAAATAATATAACTTACCCCTACTTTTTGTCAATTTAAAATATCATTTTGATAATGATATGTCGCTCGGATTATTTTACCATACTCAAAAAGGAGATTTCTGATAATGATTGCAGACAAAATTAAACAACTACGCACTTCCTGCGGCATGACGCAAACGGATTTAGCGAAAAAACTAAACATTACGCGTAGCAGCGTAAATGCATGGGAAATGGGTATATCTACACCTTCAACCGCCTATCTGGTTGAATTATCTACACTTTTCCATGTATCTACGGACTATTTACTTGGTCTTGATAATACTTCAACTCTGGACATATCTAATCTATCAGAACAGGAAATTAAAATTGTCTATGATTTAGTTCAATACTTCCGGGAAAATAAAAAAGAATGTTAATATTTCGTGCAATGCAAAAAATATTAACGGATAATTTTACTGGCATTTTGGATGATTTTGGGCTTGAAAAAATCCCACAAATTCAAGGTTTTTTTCCTGAATTTGTGGGATTGATTTTTAATATTTATTCTATATGATGAATAAAAACTTCTCCTAACGCATGGTTTATAGGAATCTTCCGACAAAAGAGTAATAGAAATTGCTAAAAATCCAGTGCTATAATATTCCTATAATACATACTGTTTATAAATGTACTCTTGGTACTTTTATTAAATACTTTCCACTCAAGACCATTTAATATCAGTATTTTAAATCTGGACTTTTTGTTAAGCATATATACACATGCAAAATTATATGTACCAATAGTACATTTTCAATTATTTCATGTCGAGTAGTTTTTTGGTATATTTTATAAATAAGGAGATACATAATGAATATAGGTAGCCAGATACGATATTTACGGAAATCAAACAATCTAACACAGAAAGAGCTATCCAATCAACTTGGTTTAACTCCAAAAATGATATCATTCTACGAGAATTCAGAGAGAATTCCACCAATAGACATAGTTGTAAAATTGGCGGAGATATTTAATGTTTCCTCTGACTATCTTTTGGGGGTATCATTAAATCCTGCTACAAATGAAATATCACAATTTGAATTTCTTTCTTCTGATGAAGAAAAACTTATTAATACATACCGGTCATTACCTTCCGATTATAAACAAATAGTTTTGGGTAAAACTCTTGAATATAAATTACTTTACCAATCTGAACTACACGCTAAAAAGATGTCGGATAATCAATGACAAAATTCTCAAATTACTACAGGAGAAACTATAATGAATACAATAGCTGAAATGAACAGGGACGATTTGATGAATTACATATACAATGTTTATCCCACTATACAGGAATATGATAAATACTTATCGCCATATGAATATTTACTTAACGAACAACGCTTTATTCCCGTTAACAATCTTCATAAACATTTTCGCCCTATTGATATTGCAATAAGCCTGCTGGCAGGAGTGCTGTTATCTTTAGCAGTTTATATATTATATTTTTTATTTTTTTTATTGGACTACATATCCCTTGGATATATGATTATTGTATATATCATATCTTGTTTCCTTATTTTTTTGCTTATTTGTGAAGTTTCAGCCAATCATAAATATAAAAAAGCAGAAACCGATATAATGAAAAAAAAGGAATATTATCGTAATCAGGATTTAAAAAAGACACAGCTTTATTCTGCTATGTATAATATTCTCGACCAACATCCGGAAATTGGATTAATTCCAGATGTTTACCGCAGAACAGAAGTCCTTAACTTCGTCTTTTCATATTTACAAAATTTCAGAGCATATAACTGGACTGAAGCAATAAACTTATATGAGTTCGAGAAAAAAAACAAACAAACAGCGTTGTCAACTAATAATAATGGAAATCCAAAAGGACTTGCTGTGAGATGCAATAGATGTGGAAGTACAAATTGTCAAATCATTAATGAGATTCATACTTCCGAAAAAGATTTTTCAGCTTCAAAAGGATGCTGTGGATGGATATTATTAGGTCCGTTAGGTATTTTATGTGGTTCATGCGGCGAAGGAAAGCAAATAAATAATATTCAATATTGGGTATGCAATAACTGTGGTAATAAATGGAGGCATAATGGATAAACACGATAGAGTCTGGATTAGCTTAATGAATTTCGGACATAAACTCGGATGTCATCAAATGGCTGATAGAAGTTTCTTTTTTTCAAAGGCTATCAATTCCCAGTATGCGCAAGATGCACTGGTGTTATTTTAGGTGAATTGATAGCTATAATATTGATTATCTTCAAACTCAATATGAATATCCTATTTTCTATAACTTTATTATTGATTATGGGTCTTGATTGGTTTATCCAATATATAAATTTATTGGAATCGAATAATTTAAGAAGAGTTATAACAGGAACTCTGGGGGGACTAGGTCTTACCTCTATATTTATTATTATGTATTTCTTGCGTTTGTAAATATAGTAAAATTACTTTTATAATAAGCAACAAGAACAGAAATTTATCAAAGAACTGTTTCTGACAAAAATAGGGCATTTTATTTCAAAAAAGATTTCATGAGATATATTGTCTATCTGAATAAATAGATTTTAAGGTATCCTGAACCGATTGCTCAGGATACCTTTATTCTCTATCTCTTTTTCTTCTATATTCTCTCCACTACATTATATATGCCACTCTTATGGGAGCCAACTTATAATAACCTCTTTAAGCTGGTATGTCTCTTTGTTGAACTCAAATTCATAACCGCTTCTGCCCATATAAACCTCGGAGTCCACCATATATTTAACATAGTTGCCATCTTCCTCTACGTTTTTCACTACTGTTTGCAAGCAACTGGTCTTTCGTAAGGGTTCCCGGGAATGAAAAATTAACTATCTTCGCAGCATCAAGCATAGCTTCCGCTATCTCCGAATTCATGTCGGCATCATAATCCGGCTGTGGGTCATAAAGATGGGAATATCTTACATATGAAAGAATACAATCCTCTGCCTTCTGTTCACTGTCAGTAAAATTGCCAAACATAAACTGCATTGTTACATAATCATTAATTCTGGCTGTATACCTTTCTGTTTCATAATTTTTATTTTACATTATTACCACTGTTGTTAAGGTCATTTTCTTCAAATGGAATTCCTCCATCTATAAGGTCTTTTAATGTAGACTCTCCAAGCATAAATTTCTGTCCATTATATACAAATGACCTGTTGTCCATATCTGCATATTTCTCACTCAAACCTGATGCCAGTGTAAAATCTTCCTGCACAGGTATAGAGAACTCTGTAGAATCTTCACTTCCATTCTCCTCTGTCGTATCCTCCCAGACAGTGTCATTACCATCGTCTGCAGATGTATCATCTCTGCTCCTTCATCAACAGAGGTCTCCTCTGTTACCTGTTCCGTCTCCGGCTCTCTGGTATTTTGTTCTCCTTTCCACCACCACATCCTACAAGGGAAATTCCCAATGCTATGGATATAATTCCTGTAATCATCATCCTTTTGCGTCTCATAAAACTAACGTCCTCCTTAAAATATTCTTTGTCATTGATTATTTCGAAGACACCGTTTTTATCAAGAATTGATAGTTGCAGGCTGTAAACCATAGGTAGCATTCCATTATTTTTCCTGTATATTCATAAAATCATAATAAAAATCCGGTTCCATAGCCTCTGGTTTATCATCAGCAAATCCATGGATTGAATATATATCCCCATTTTTCAAATCCGTGTATGCATAAAAATTGTATGTACAACTTCTTTTTTTTCATTCTTTACGAACAGTATGGAATAGGCATAAAAAAGTAATATGTCATTCCATTTACCTCATACTGCCCTTTTCTTTCAATTTTAGAAATGCCTGCCCCTGTCTTGTTCTCAGACATCTCGTAAGCCGACATCCATGAGTATGGTATAACCGATGTTATCACATTAACCTTATCATTTTCAGAATAATAGGTCTTACCTGCCTGATTGTCATACAGCAGACTGTAGCCTTCCGGTAAATTATAAGACACCACAACATCTTCCCCTTCAACACTGTCGGCATTGCCGGCATCTATATATTCATTTTTTTTCCAATATGTTCCAATTTGATGATTCACTTCATCTGTAGGTGTTGCATCAGCAATTATCTCTGTTGCATTCTTAAGGGCTTTCTCATAAACAGCGTCCCTCTCCGTCACATTTATAGAATCAATATCTGTTTTGTCAAATCTTATGGTTGTCAGAAATCGTTTATTTTCATCAGCTTCTGAAATAAGAACATAGAAATAGGACTTATCAAAATCAGCCCCTCGTTCATTGTTAAGACTCACTATATATCTGATATAGTTCTTTCCTTCTATATTTGTTTTTTCGGGTGACAATTCCATCACATAACCCGAATCCTCAATATTTTTACTCTTTCATCTCTGTTGTTCCAAAAAATCATCAGCAGTCTTATCTTCCACATCAATCTGTATCAGATAATCGTCAGAGCATCTCACATTCAGGCATCCGCTTTCATGAATCATTGCCATTCCAACCGGCTTTACTGAAAATGCAAAACCTTTGAATACTATATGCCATGGTGCTTTATTCTGCGTTATTCCACTGGTATCTTCATCCTCATAAGAGCTGGTCGTCTGGCTATCAGTTACCGGGAAGCGAAAAACTCCCATAAATTTAAGGGAAGCAAATATGGCAAATACCAGTACGCAGATTATTAAAATTACATTGATTATCTTCTTATATTTCTTCATCAGTCGTCTTCTCACCCGAATCCTCAAGTATAATTTGCAGCCTGTCTTCTTTTTTCATTCTTCTTATTTCAAATCCTGTAAGAAGCAAAAGCAAAACAAATACGACTGTAATTACAATTGCCGCCAGGATAGTTCCTTTTCTATAGTTTAGAAATAAGCTATCATTGTCAGTTCCTGTATAACACCTCAACGTAATCTCCATCGCGTAAGCCCGGAATATCAAGCCATACTGTATTCATTACTTTCCGTCCATTCTCATCGAAATAACACAAATCTGCCTTCGTATACTGCTGATAGACCTTCTCCACTCGTACATCCTCATTCTTATCCTGATGGCTTGTCCACCCATTTCTTGCAAGCAGAACTGTAAGCGCCACAAGGCAGAATGCACATATCGCCATGAGAACGCCAAATATGGTTTTTAATCTTATAAATCTTCGCCCGCCTCTGAGATTCTTCATGTGAACGGTATTATTCACAATCGCATCTGTTTCGTCTTCATGGATATTTCCTTCTATTTCCTTGTTCCCATATATCAGTTCATCTGCACGAACATCCAGTATTTCACATATGCACACTAATCTGTCCAAATCCGGATATGCCTTATCCCTCTCCCATTTTGACACTGCCTGACGACTCACACCAAGCTTCTCAGCGAATTCTTCCTGACTTAATGCAGCCTTTTTTCGATATTCCTGAATTCTTGCTCCAATAAGCAGCATTTTATCTCCTCCTGTAATCATATAAATGGTCCGTAGATTTTTATATGGTATCAATCGTGTTCGTTTCTGTCAAGCAATCATTTTCTAAAAAATATATACTGGCATTTTTAACTAAAAAAAGATAAAATCCCCAAAACACATATGTTCTGAGGACTAAAATCTGTATTTAATATTCCGTTTGATTATCACATTGAAAGTTACATATGGAATCCAATCCACACCTATAACCAATTAAGCCTATTTTCAAACTTCACTTTGATATCTCCCGTTTCGATTATTCCAATCTCGTAGCAATCATAAAATGGGCTTATATGTTTTATAACTGCTGCCTTATCTTTCTGCGCCACTACAACATTGAAACCTACACCACAGTTAAATGTTCGCAGCATTTCTTCATCACTGATATTTCCAGCATCACGAATATATTTAAATATGTTTAGTATTTTCAGCTTTGATAAGTCGATTTTTTGCACACAAACCTTCTGGAATCACTCTGCACAGATTTCCTTCTATACCGCCACCTGTAATATGTGCCATTCCATGTATAACATCTTTATCAAACAAACCTTTGATTGATTTATAATATGGTGTATGTGGTTTCATAATCTGCTCTATGAATGTAAATCCGTCTATCTTATCCAATTTGATTTGTGGCATTTTATCTATAAGCAATCTCACTAAAGAGTATCCATTTGTATGTAATCCATTTGATGCAATTGCTAAAACGGCATCTCCTTCTTTAATTGCAGAACCATCAATCACCTTATTCCTTTCAACAATACCCGCAATACTTGAAGTTAAAACATAAACACCTGGTTCTACTACTAATGGTTGAATAGAAGTTTCTCCTCCTACAAGAGAGCATTCATTTTCTTTGCAGGCATCTGATACACCTTTAACCAATGACTTTATCGTATCTTTTTCTGCATTTCCACATACAATCGTATCTAATACTGCCAATGGTTTTGCACCCATAACCACAATGTCATTTACCAGATGATTTATCATATCGTGACAAATAGATTCTGTATATCCATACTCCATAGCAAGCTTCTGTTTCGAACCGGGTTCTCCCGACTTTAATACCAAAACAGGATTTTCGATATCAAGAAACTTAATATCATATAAAAGAAGCAAACGGACCAAGACCATTTAAAAACACGTTCGTCTTTGGTTTCCATGTGCTTAGCCATTTCTCTTTTTAATTGTATCTGTATAAGTAATATCAATTCCCGCTTTACTGTAAGATAAACCATCTGCATCTTTTTCACTTCCCGCCAAAATCTCATCAACGGAGACACCTAATACAATCGCCAAATCTCTTAATATTTCAATATTAGGGTATGTAGTTCCATTCTCCCATTTTGAAATTGCCTGAAAAGAAACATTTAGTTTGTCAGCCAACTGTTGCTGTGTCAACCCAAGAGTCTTACGTTTTTCCATTATAAAATTTCCAACTTTTTAATACTGTCCAGCATATAAATACCTCCGTTTTTTTATTTTATAATAGCTTATCTTTCAGCCAGATAACAATAACCGCGGAAGGGAGTTTGAAAACATCATTCAACCAGGAGTTGAATAGAACGCGATACTGGTTCATCTGTATAATTTCTAATGCCGCGTCGCGAATCTATTGCGTCTGACATTCGACCTTTCTCCTTCCCACTTTATCGCTAAATTCTTCAATGCATTTCTCCATAACGGTTTTCTATTTTCAGCCATTTTTTTTTGCAGGTTTAGTGTTCAACCCATTACCTTCTTTCTAAAAGTCAAAAATACTTAATTGTTGCTCTTTCAAAGATTTTACTTTCCGCTCTGTTATCTTATCGTTCTCATCGAGTGTGCCACACAATATTGGTGACTCTGAATCATATTTGCTGCAGTTTTTCACAACACTTTCTTCGCTGTAATTCGCATAACAATATTTACAGCCATTTTTACAGGTATTATATGTGCCGATTTCTACGCTTTCCACGCATCCGCATTCGACACGTTGATTTTTGTCTTTTCCCACTTTAAGTCTGCAACCAATTATACTTTCTATGAGCGTTTTATCAATGCAGCAGTTGTGTTCAATACCGCACTCGCCCAAGTCTATACGCTCCGCGCAACTCCCTATCGCCATTCCGTTTTTCTTTGAAATTTCAGCCATCTGCTTTGAAAAGTTTAACAACTCATTTTTCTCAAGCCCATAGAAATCAAGCAGCTCCATATTTTTCTTATTCTTTGCATATACATCAACAAAACTTATCACACACTTCTCTGTATATCCTTTCAGCGCTACCGCAATTTGTTCAAACGCTTTTAAATGATATTCCGGCGTATATTTCTTTGTAAAAATAACAGGGTCATATCTCCAAATCACCCTTTGCCTGCCTGTCTTTTGAGATAATTCCTGAAATACCGGAATCATCCTATCCTTTTTCTGTGGAACGCCACACTCCATATCTTTTCCATATCCGGTCAATGTAAACTGAAAATAGTAATCATATGAAACAAGTTCATCCAATCTGCTAAGCATTGGCTCTGGATTTTTGTCCAAAAAACGATACAGTCAACCACTTCCGAGTGATATCAATCTTGCTTACCTGATGTGCATTCATCGGATTTCTGACATATACGAATCCTTCTTTTTTATTCTATTGAAAAACCACTCCGAATAATAATTTGGAATGTCGGTTCTGCGGCTTACACTTAGAATCATTTTGGTTTATCTCTCTTATAACTGCCAATTAATATTTTCGGCATTTTTTTGCAACTAACAGTTTTGTTCGCAGCTCAGCATCATCCAGTTCTATAAAATCACCATTTGAATAATATTTCCACTGCGCTACTTCCTTTTTTTCCGGACCAGTTCATCTCGCTTATCACATAAAACTGCATAGATGCCAATGGTGCTTTCTGGTACTTCATATATCCATAGCAATCATTAAACTGCTGTTTACGAATTAACTCTCTTTTATTTCCATGAATTCCCGTTCATTCTTTACCTGCCAGATTGATAATCTGCAATCCTTTTCGGTCTTCGAATAATCGCGTCAACCGACCGATTCAGCAGTATGGACATGCTTATATAAATTGCCGCATATACAACTACATACGCTATACTGTAACCGACTTCACCTATCAATGACCAAATTCGTTTCTCAAATATCTGATTCAGATAATATACAAGTACTTCCGAAACAAAAATTGACAAAACAATATCTGTTATAACCTGTCCAAACGTTATTACCTTCTGCATACATTTCGAATTAGCAAAAAAAAACGAATGAACGCTAACACCACAACCGTAATAATTGCAAGTATCAGCATTACAATTCCTATATTTCCAATTGAGCTAAATATCCAGACTCTTTTTTCTTTTTTATTCCTGATTTTACAATTTTCTGCGCATAGTTTTCTAATTCCAATATAGGTGTTGTTGCATACAATAAGGATAAAAATCCCATTCCAAATCCTATTAAACATAATACCAGATTAAATAATTTCTTTTTTTCATTATTTTTTCCCTCTTTTTTCTTCCTATGTAAGTCTCTGAATTGCTTCATTTTGTGTTTCATTATACTACTAATTATGTTCTACTAACAAGGTTTTGTAAAATAATGACTGTGTAAATTTACTGTAGGATAATAAAAAACAGACTACTCCCAGATATGGTTCCGATTGGACGATTGATTCGTCCTTTTTTATTGCAAAAAGTGTCTTACATAAGACTTTCAATGTCTTACACAAGACATCATTTCATTTGTAAGTTACTTGTAAGTTATGTGTAAGTTACCGTGAAAATTTAAGGCTTTTTTTACTGTTTCATAGAGTTCCAGAAAATAAAGAAATCCCCGAAAACTCGATGTTTTCGGGGAAAATTGTTCTTTCTGATATTCGATTTGAATTATCTCTTTGAGAACTGTGGAGCACGTCTTGCTGCCTTGAGACCGTATTTCTTTCTTTCTTTCATTCTTGGGTCTCTTGTAAGATATCCTGCCTTCTTTAAGATTGGTCTGTATTCTGCTGAATCAGCCTCAAGTAAAAAACTCTTGAGATACCATGTCTGATAGCACCAGCCTGACCTGTGAAGCCGCCGCCCTTTACATTAACCATAACATCAAACTTGCCTTCTGTACCTGTAGCAACTAATGGCTGCTTTACGATAACTTTCAGTGTATCAAGTCCGAAGTAGTCATCCATATCTTTCTTGTTGATTGTAATTTTACCAGTACCAGGAGCGATATAAACTCTGGCAATACTGCTTTTTCTTCTTCCTGTTCCATAGAACTTTGTTGTTTTAGCCATTGGTGATATCCTCCTTCTTAATATTTAATCTCTAAAACTTCTGGCTTCTGAGCCTGCTGCTTATGCTCTGGTCCTGCATAAACATAAAGCTTTTTAATCATATCTCTACCAAGTGGTCCCTTTGGAAGCATTCCCTTAACTGCTAAACGGATAACATCCTCTGGCTTCTTTGCCATTTTCTCTTTTAATGTAGTTTCTTTCATTCCACCTACATAATCTGAGTGATTATAATAAATCTTCTGGTCAAGCTTCTTGCCTGTTACCTTAATCTTATCAGCGTTTACTACTATTACATAATCACCAGTGTCAATGTGTGGTGTAAATGTTGGCTTATTCTTGCCTCTTAATATACTTGCTATCTCTGAAGATAAACGTCCTAAAGTATGTCCTGTAGCGTCAACTACATACCACTTTCTCTCTATTGTTGATGGGCTTGCCATAAAGCTCTTCATCGTGGTACCTCCTAAAATATTAAAAATATTGGTATATAATGATATGTTTCTTTACCGGGGCATTGGTTTAAAAACATATTTATAAACTTCACACATTTAGACATTATATTATACTCGTCCAGGTGTGTCAACGAAATTTTTTAAATTTTTTTCCTTGATTTTTGCGTATTTTCAACTGTCAGCACTTAATGAGCGCAACACACAAATTCAGCACTGCTGTGCGGAGCAATTAAGCAGAAGTAGTCCCGGAACGAAGTCATCACCGCAAAAAACATCCGAGTAAGGAATGCGCCAACGTTTACTTGACAGAAATGCCGCATTCATTTGGGGAAAAAGCACCCCATCCACTATTTGACAAAATGCATCAATTATAGTATTATATTTCAAATACAAGCAACAGGCAGCAGGAAAAATTAGTAATAATATAAATATATCTCTAATTAGTTACGAATATTGTTATTTTAGATTATGCAATGGTTCTGCGCCTATTCTAAATAATTTGCGCCCCTTAAAAACATACACCTAGGTAATTGCGAAACTTTGAATCTTTCATAATGGTTGTGCAGAATGCATGATGCCAGAAGCAGGTGGTATGAGGTCGCCGGTACTTAGACACCGTACTTTGGTGTCTTATGTACCGCTGCGACCGAATCAAAATGGGAACGTCCTGCGCTGGTATACTTGCATTTGCACAACACAAATAAGATGATTTGGCGTTTCGCAATTATCTAACATACACCACCCGAAAGGAATCCAAAAACATGAATCATGAATCCTTGCAGTTGCAGGCAGAAAAAATTCTTTATGACAATCCCGAATTTCCGGCATTTCTCCGGAAAAATGATATTGAGAAAAATCCTGTTTTTCCATCTACGCTGCAATGGCATGATGAAGTGGAATTTATCTATGTGTTTTCCGGCAGTATCAAATACAATGTAAATGGGAAGATGATTTCCATTCAGGAAGGAGAAGGAATCTTTGTAAATGCCAGAGTTCTTCATGTTATTTCCTCTGACTTCGGCAATTCCTGTAAGCTGTATTGCGTCATTTTGCATCCGCTCCTTCTGTGCTCTTCCTCGTATATTGCAAAAAAAATATGTCCAGCCAATTATTGAAAATGAAAGTATCAGTTATGTTCACCTCAGCGCTGCGGTATCCTGGCAGGAACACATTTTGGAGCGGATTCGTCAGATTTATGAAGAAAAAAGATACGCCAGCCGGCGAATTACTGATACAAAAATATTTTATAGAAATCTGGGAGCAGCTTTATACCCATTTAAAGCCGGAATTTCCATCTGCCCCTGTTCAAAATCAGCAGCTTTACGCATTGAAAAATATGATTTCCTATATTCATGCCCATTATATGGAAAAAAATTACACTGGAGCAGATAAGCGCTGCTGGTAATGTCGGCAAAACCACATGTACCAGCGTTTTCAAAAAGCATACAAACAGCACGCCCGTTACTTTTCTGATAGAATACCGGCTGCAAAAGAGTTTGGAACTGCTCCAGAATACAGACTTATCCATAACGGAAATCTGCTATGAAACCGGATTTTCCAATGCAAGTTATTTTACAAAAAACCTTCCGGGCGTTTTATGGGCAAACACCAAATCAGTTTCGTAAAAAGCATCTTCAGATATTTAACTGCTGACGCGTTCCAATTTTCCATGATAAGCAATCCGTATGATATCATCGATACTTGCGTTCTTCAATCGCGATATCCTTAATAGACAGTTTTGCGGATAAATCCTGTATTAACTGCGCTACGGTTATCTCGTTTTTCTGAAAACGGTATTTTTACAACATTTCCTTCCCGGAATATAATTTCCGCCTTATCATGCGGGACGACTTTATCATCGTAAAGTTCAACCACCAGCGTCTTGTATGGCGCAATCCTGTCAATCATTTCCGTCAGCGAACCATCCTCTACCAACGTTCCATGATTGATAATGATGAGCCGCTCGCAAAGTTCCTGAATGTCCCCCAAGTCATGCGTTGTCAAAATAACGGTCGTACCCTTTACCTGATTTATTTCTTTAATAAATTTACGGATTGCATACTTCCCGTCTACATCCAAGCCAATCGTCGGCTCATCCAGAAACAGGACAGACGGTGAATGAATCATAGCCGCTACCAAATCTCCACGCATCCGCTGTCCAAGGGACAACTGCCGGACAGGAATATCAATAATTTCATGAATGCCAAAAAGTATTTCTTCCATCACTTTAAGGTTGTTTTCATACGTCACCTTATCCACCTGATAAATGTGACGCAGCAGTTCAAAAAGCTTTCCCCAAGCCGCAAATCCCAATTCAACTGGCTTCTCTGTCCAAAAACAACGCCGAGGTCCTTCACAACCGCTTTGCGGTTCTTCTGCGTATCCTTTCCATTTACCAGAACCAGACCGCTTGTAGGCGTCAGGATACCGGACATCATTTTTACCGTTGTGCTTTTCCCCGCGCCATTTGGTCCGATAAACGCGACAATTTCTCCCTTTTCTATCTTAAAATTCAAATCCTGAACCGCATGAATCGTCGTTTTTTTCATTTTTCACCAGATTATGAAGCGCACCTTTCAGTCCTTTTTCTTTCTTTGAAATATAATAATCTTTTGATAAATGCGATACTTCAATCACAGCCATTTTTCCGCCTCCTAATTTCCTGCGCTCTCATATTTCCGAAGTCCCCGGTAAAAAAATAAACGCCGCAACCGCAAAGGTCAGTCCGCCTATGAAAACCGTCATCCAGGCAGCGCCCTGAAATACAAAATTACCGGTTGCAATATCTAACATTTCCGACGCAGGATAGAAGCTTACCCAGCCGATTGGAATCAGATAGGTAAACAAAAACTGAACTCCCTCCGGATAAATAGAAAGCGGATACATCGTAGTCTTATCAAACAATTCCTGCGTATATGCGCCATAATCCGCTTCTCCTTTGGTCCAAAAGGATGTGCTTCCAAGTATCAGATACACGCCGCCCCGAATCAGCGTTGCTCCTATCAATAACAGAATCAATTTGATTGCATTTCCAAAACTCCATACAAAATGGACCTTCACGCATCCATATGCAAATACGCAGATTCCGGGAATCAAATCTGTAATGCCTATCAGATTAAAGCATGTAAAGAAAAACTGATAGAGTACGCTCATCGGTCTTAACATATACCTGTCAAATTCGCCCTCGACAACAAGCGCCCCCATAAACCACCCCCGCACGAACAGAATCATGGACAATGCATGCGAAATAACAGCCAAGCCATAAAGGAACGCTAACTGCCCATAATTCCATCCGTTGATGGCGCCAAACTGAGCCACGACAAACTTAATCGTTGCAAATCCTACAATAAACTGAATCGGATTTGACAAAAGCCACCCCAAAATATTTGCCGGATATTCCAGCACTGTCAATATGCTCATTTTCAAATAAACACATGTCACCCCTGCATAATGTTTGATTGTGCCAAGCATGCCGCCACCTCATTTCTTTTTCCCAAAAAGCTCTCTACAGGCGTTTGCGAAACGCGAAAAATTTTGTATGGGTTGTGCAATGCATGAATACCACCTGCTTCTGGCATCATGCATTTGGCACAACCATACCAGAAATAATACGTTTCGCAATTGCCTAAAAAACGCCCTAACCATCCATATACGAACTTCTGCATTGACTTTCCTCTAGCCGCCCTGTACCATAACCTTTTTGGTTACCCGCCGCTGCAATGTATACAGCAGTCCAAACAGGATACCTACCCAGACAAACTGTATACAAAGGCGCGGCGCCGCATCCGCCGGACAAACCTTTCCAATAAAAAGGTCAAGCGGAAGCTGGTAAATATACACAAACGGAAATACGTTCAACAGCGTGTACAGCCAATCCGGAAAAAACCACATTGGAATAATACCGCCCGCCAACAGACGAATCAGATGTTTTTTTCACCTGCAGAAGCGGGTCCATATTGACAGCAGTAAACGCCCACATGGAAAAAAACATGCCGCAAGCAGCCAGTTGATGCAAAATGCCATCAAAACACTCAGCAAAAACAGTAAAAAGCTGATTCCGCCTGCTGGCTTTGGCACTACAATACATAAACTGCCAATCAGGAAAATCGGTATCATATTCTGGAAAAACAATGCGGTGATTCTTCCCAAATCCTCAAACAGATATATGGCATACAGATTCACAGGCTTTAACATGTCGACAGCAACCGTTTCCCTTTTCCACGCTTTTTCACAACGCGGTTCTCAACATTGATATGAAACAGAACCGACATCATGGAAGAAATAACCGTATATACCAACATGTTCTCCGCATCAACTCCCTGGACGCGGCTCGTATCGGCAAAAAAAAGCGCTTTCCAGAAAAACGCTGTCGCAAACATTATGATGCATTGCATAATAATATTGCCATACACATCAAACCGGTACGCCAGCGTTTTCTGTATTTGCATTTTATACACATAAAAAATATGCTTTTCCTCGTCTTACCTTTATCTTCATGAAACTCTCATCCCCTGATTCCATTTTCCAGAAAAACTGCTGAATGCCGATACTTTATACATCCTGTTTTTGTCTGCATAAATGCCGCCTGCACTACGTTTGTGTATTATCATTATATATCGCAATATTAATTTAAAATACTATAATAGCAAGGAAAACTATAATTATATTTCAAAAACTATTTACCCCAACGCAGCGTTATGCAAAATTCCGTTCCTTTGTAAAGGTTTCCGCTTTGCCATTATAGCGCCGCCCTGCATCTCTATAATATTCCGCGCCAGATAAAGACCTACCCCGACACCATCTGTTTCCATATGTATCGCATTTGTTCCGCGGTAAAACCGCTTAAAAATATGGTGCAGCTCCTCCTGTGGAATTCCGATTCCTTCATCCGCTATCGCAATCAGCAGATTGGACGTCATTTCGCATACACGCACATGAATTTTTGTCTGCGCATCCGAATACTTGACCGCATTATCCAAAACATTGGCAAGCGCCTCCGCTGTCCATTTCCTGTCATGCAGAATACAGGAATTTACAGGAATATCGACATCTATTTCTATTTGCTTTCCCTTTGCCTTTCCGTATACCCGGCTGACTGCATCCGCTATCGTCGCCCTGATTTCCTGCTTTACCGGCTTGAGTGAAACCATATTTTTTTTTTCCAGTCTGGACAGTTTCATCAATTCATCAAGAAGCGTTTCCAGCTTTTTCAATCTCAAGGATTTCCTGTTCTTCAAACTCTTTCCTTTCCTCCATCGTCAGTCCTTCATTCATTGCCAGCTCATGGTTCATATGAAGCGACGCAAGCGGCGTTTTTCAACTGATGGGAAATATCTGTAATCAACGCTTTCGTATTGTTTTCCTCCTCCGAAAGCCGCTCTTTCAAATCACTGAAATAATTTCCCAATTCAGCCAGCAGTCCGCGAACCTGCATATACCTGTCTGAAAGTTCCTGTTCTCCAAACCGCTGTTCAAAATCCTGCGTCAGATGAAATTCGCCCCGTTTAAACGCTTCCAGTTCATCAATCAGCAGCATATATAATTCATCATTCGATGCCAAAAAGCTGCCTGCTCCGCTTGTTTTCCCTGTATGCCGCTGCAAAAATACCGGCTGTAAAACAAAGCATAACGCAGCCCCACAGTATTCCTACACTGGAAGTCCATGCGCTTTTCACCAAATGATATCCATACTTCTCCTCCATCCGCTTTTCCGTATCGCGCTGATTTCAGCGGATTCTTTATCTGAATTTCGCTGATAGGAATTTTGAAACAATGCAATAATCTCGCCTTCCTGCTCCGGGTATTCCTGTATCAGCTTTGCAATCTGCTTTCTTTCTGCAGTTTCCGTATATACTGCAAATATTCCCAGTCCAAGCGTCCAGACTACTGCAAACAAAAACCATATCATCAGATATTTCACTATTTTTTATTACCTGTTCTCTCCATAAATAACCCAATCCTCTTACATTTGAAATAGCATCCGTATCCAGCTTGTTCTTCAATCTGCTGATATTGACCGTAACGGTATTGTCGTCCACAAACTGTCCGTCAATTCCCCATATGTGGGACAAAATATTTTCTTTGGACAAAATCTGTCCGGCATTTTCCAACAGATAAATGAGCATCTGCATTTCCGTTTTACTTAACGAAATCTCCGCTCCCTGCTTATAAACTTTTGCCTCCTGCAGCCGCACCTCTATATCTCCGGAAATCAGTACATTTGCGCCCTTTCCCATAAGCCGCCGCATAATTGCATTTACTTTTGAGGTCAGCACCATCAGGGAAAATGGCTTTGTAATATAGTCATCTGCCCCGGAATCATAACCGTTTACAATATCAATTTCCGTATCCAGCGCTGTCAGATACAGCAGACATGCGTCGCTTTCCTTTCTGACAAGTCGCCCAAAATCCAATCCGCTTCCGTCGGGAAGTGTGATATCGCTTATCACCATATCCGCGCCTTTTGAATGAAAAATTTTCTCTGCTTCCTGAATCGTAAATGCAGAATACACCTGATAGCCTTCCTTCTGCAGCGTAAAGGAAATGCCCCGGTTCAGACTTTTTATCATCTTCCAGTAATAATATCGTTTTCATAAATACCAAATCCTTATATTTGTGTTCTCATTTCATATTACACAACGCAAAAAACAAAACGCAATATCTTTTCCATATTGCGTTTTGCCTTCATTTTATCTGTTTTCTTTTTTTCTATTCATGGAACCGGATTCTCTCTATCAGAGATTCCCGCTTCACCGATTTTCCAAGCATCAAAACCAATAATGCCTGTACAATAACCAGCGTAACAATTACAATTCCTGCCGCGGTAAACGGATAATGATATGTTTGGATACTGAGAATGCTTGCATTCTTTGCCATGCAAAAAACGCACCGTATCCGAGCAGGCTTCCTGCACCGATGGATACGAGAAGGGTTCCCAATGTATAGAACAATCCCTCTGTAAAAGCATTTTCTGCAGTTGTCTGTCTGACATACCGATTGCCTGCATCATACCAAACTCTTTTCTTCTGACATTTACACTGTTTATCATTGTATTTATCAGATTCATAATACAGATGATGCTTAAAATACCAAGGAATATATAGCAGACGTTATTTACCATTGAAAGCATCATTTTATTCAGTCTATAATCCGCCTCCCAGCTTTGCAGTTCCAGACTTTCTGCCCTATCGTCTGTCTCTGTTATTTGCCATTAATGCCTGTTCCAGTTCTTCATCATAATTTTTATCGGCAAATACATACGCATATCTGTTGCCATTATAGGAAACCAGACGGTCCGCGGCTTCCTTTGCCATAATTATGCAGTTATAATTTATCAGTCCCATGCTATAGTCGCCAACTGCAATAATTTCCAGTTCCTTTTCGTAATCTCTGCCATTGTCATGAATCGTAACTGTCATCTTGCTGCCTACGGAAAGTTCCGGATACCAATGCAGCAGTGTTTTATCCACAACCACCTTATCACCGGACGTCAAATCTTCCCAAGTCGCAGTCCCTTCTATGATTCCTTTTTTGTATCACTTCATAATATTCTTCCGGAAGTCCTGTAATATCCTCTCCATAGCCTTCCTCGCCAAATATGTCGCCGCTGACGTCCACCATACTTGTGAAATCAACACGCGTAACACCGTCAAGCGCCATGATTAGCTGTTTCAGTTCTTCATTTAACGGATTATTTTTCTGAACTGCATCCCACTCCCATTCGGGATGTTCTTTATTCCCGGATTCAACAATCGGCATTATCACATATTGTCCGTTCATACCATCATTTGTAATCTGTTCCGGACTGGTACACGATAAAACGGTAGCGACCACGATAATAAACACACCTGTTATACCCATGGATAATATTGTAATCAGGCTCTTTTTTTCTTGTTGCTGAAAATATTGTTTTTTGCAAGCTTTCCAACACTGATTTCATCATAACCTTTCCGGCTTTTCAGCGTTTTACCATTGTTTCCCTGAAACCGCATGGCTTCAATAATTGAAATGCCGGACGCCATTTTCATCGGCTTTAACAATGACAGAAATACCGTAACAACGGTCACCCCGATTGCCAGAAGATAAATCCACCAATGGAAAAATGCGATTTTATGCTCCGCTATAATTTCTTTTTTATTATGGCTACGGTCTGAATCACCGCTCCGTCTTTTTTGCCCGCCTAACATGTTTGTAAACAATATCAAAAAATGACTCTTGTCATCAGCGTTCCAAATAACAATGCCAGCGGTATTGCACACAACGCAACGAACATGCCTTCGCGCAATACAATCTGTTTTATCTGTTTTTTTTGTCGCTCCGATTGCCTTTAACTTTCCAAATTCCTGCACCCGCTGCGCCATCGAAACGTAATAAATGCTGTAAATCGTGATAATGCCTGCAAATACAACAATTATCATAATGACAATAATTATTTGCAGCGTGGCCGGGTCTACATAATTTGCGGACAAATAATTCGAATTAATAGCTGTATTTTTCTCGGAAATACCAAATTGCTCTGCTATCTGATAAATTGCTTCTTCAACATTATCTGTCGTCGCATGCTTTACAGTTCCTAACTGGAACAGAAACTGGTATGAAATGTCCTCTGCGGAAAGTCTGTTCTTTAAAAACGCTTCCGATACAAATACCGTTGACGCATTTTCCTCCTCCAGAAATCCGGATATTACAAAACTGCCTTCTTCTTTTTATAATCATAATTTCCATCTTTTATAAGCTGATATGGAAGCGTAATCGTATCCCCGATATCGCCTTCTGTTCCAAGCAGCTCCAATAAAATTCTGGAAATAACAACTTCATTTTCTGCTTCCGGGAAACGTCCCTCTGCCAGCGTCTGTTTGGACAATTCCGCACCGGTTTCATCCATCCAAAGCATCGAAAACTTTATTTCTTCTGTTCCCGTCTTTAAAGGGAACGACGCCCGCTTCACTTTGAAGTCCCCATGCTCCGATATCATGGTGTGCAGAAACTGATTTTACCGCAGCTTCATCCAAATCCGAAAAGGAACCATACCATTTGGGATAAAGTTCATTTACCATTTCATACTGGGCATCTATCATATCCTTGCCAACTGTCGGCACAATAAATAATAGAAACGTAGTCAGAAAGATAGCGATACCAGTCAGAATATTTTTACTCTTATTGTATTTCAGATTATCAAGCGCTATTTGTGTCACTGTTTTCATGAGCGGCTCACCACCTTACCGTCTTCAATCACAATTACCACGTCTGCCATCTGCGCAATAGTTTCATCATGGGTAATCATAACCAGTGTCTGTCCAAATTCTGTCACACAGCTTTTCAGCAGGCTCATAACCTCAATTTCTGTCTGGGAGTCGAGATTTCCTGTCGGTTCATCTGCCAGTATCATCGCAGGATTTGTCACAAGCGCCCTTGCGATTGCAGTTCTCTGCTTCTGCCCTCCCGATAACGTATTCGGCATGGCGTTTTTCTTTTCAGAAAGCCCGATTTTATCAAATATTTTGTTTACCGCGTCCTTATCCGCCTTTCTTCCGTCAAGTCCCAGCGGAAGCACCACATTTTCCCAGATATTAAGGGACGGTATCAGGTTAAAATCCTGAAATATAAAACCTATCTTTTCTCTCCTGAATTTCGCCAGTTTATCGTCTTTCAGAGAAAAAAATATCCTTATCATCAATGATGACTCTGCCGGAATCTGGTCGGTCCAGAGACCTCCAATCAAATGAAGCAGTGTGGATTTTCCCGAACCGGACCGTCCCACAATTGCAGTAAATTTCCCTCTCTCTATCTGAAGGTTTGTATGGTCGACTGCCCTGACAAGATTTTCTCCCTCACCGTAATACTTTTACCAAATCTTCTACCTTTAAAATAATGCTCATGTCTTTCTCCTTCCTGTAACCTGTTTTCTTTATGCATCTACTATAATTCACAAGCATTACAAAAGCCTTACAGAAAGTATAACAAAACTGTAAGGCTTCGGCATAACACTCCCACTCCAACAATGTGGATATAGTTTTAAACTTTCAGCATATCCTCATAGCTAACCAGAGTTACATTACCCATCTCGTTTGCTCTGTCAATGCAACCTTTGGTAAAGCCGGTTTTGGCAAAAGGTAAAAATATGTTTTCTTATAATTGAACAATGCGCTTCGTTCCACAAGGGTTTCAAGGACTTGGCGGTCAACTTTTTCATTTGTCCACTTGCACTCTCGCCGAACAAAGCTGAGTCTTTATCCGTTCCCATAATATCAATTTCTTCCTGGGTTTTTCGTTTTCGGATTTGCTCCCCACCAACGACCAATATCGGTAAAGTTCACCGCACACTTGCCTTCGAGGAGCAGCCGCCACAAATACTGCTTACAAATATCCTCGAAAACACCACCCATATATGACGAAAGTTCCGGCTCAATGCGTTTATATGCGAGGTCGACAGCCCCGCGGGAAATAATGGATGTGTTTTCCGGCACAAAGCGATACCAAAAACGGAACATATTATCCTCAATGGAGTAAATCGTTTTGCGAGTCGATTTTTCACCGTAAGGCGATTCTTTTTTACAATACCAAGTGTAATCAAATTCCTGATATAAGTAGCGCACACGCTTGTATCTTCGTCAATTTTTTGGAGATTTCGTTCATCTTGGATGAACCGGTGGCGATAGCAGTAATAACCGCATTGTAAATTGCCGGTTCACGCACTTCTTGTTTCAATAGAATTGTTAGGTTCCTCAAAAATGGAAGAAGTCGGATTCAGGTGCGTATTTTTAATATTTTCTTCTATGGAAAGATTATCATCAAGCTGCATCAGATATTGGGGAGTTCCGCCGACAATACCATAAGCCAAGGCTTTATCCGTACCCGACAACTTTATAAAGTAGCGGCAGGCTTCAAAAAGTCAAATGGTTTGATTTTGAACTGCGCTGTTCTCCTTCCGTAAAGAGGTGCTTTATATGCCAAAACATGGTCTTTCATATAAGACATAGAAGAACCGCAAAGAATCAAGAATAGCTTTGAACTGTCCTTGTTTTTATCAATTAAAAGTTGAAGCGTAGAAGCAAGACTTTTTTTTTTTTTTTGATGCATGGGCAACATAAGGGTACTCGTCGATAACAAGCACAATTCTTTTTGTTTTTGCCAATTCAAAAACATATTCTAATGCCGATTGAAACGATACAAAAGACGAATCAACCGCTATTCCGGTATTATATTCCATAATACATCTTTTGAAAAATTATCAAGGTTTTGCTTTGCGTTAGTTTCAACACCAGTAAAAAAGATGGTATCTTTATCTTTTGTGAACTCACTGATAAGGGCTGTCTTCCCTACACGACGACGTCCATAAATAACTGCAAATTCAAATTTATCGGAACTGTATAACTTGTTTAATGTGTTAAGCTCGTTTTCTCTACCTATAAACATCGGCATACCTCCATAGTAATTTTCGTGATTTACGTTTTACTAAAAAATATCTTACTTTTTTTGAAGAAGTCAACTGTTCACTTAAAAATTACTAATTTTAGATTTACTAATTTAATCTATTCCTTCATATATTTTTTTTTAAACCGCGCATACTAAAAATAGGGAATTGAGAAATGCGTTGTTCTTTTATCATATGTTGTACAAATGTCCTTTTATGATTTCGAAGCATTCACACAACATAAGTAAGAGTTTTGACGTATTATAATTGCCTGATTATAAAAAGAAAGGAATGTTAAGAACATGGCATAAAGCAAACAAATCCAGGGAAACTGACACATTTAAAAATGCGGCGGACAATTGCCATCGTACCAGTATGAAAAATACAAAAAAGCCTGTGTCAGACTCAGAAAAAACTGCTGCCGACCAGGACAGCACCAATTCCAAATATCTGGTAGATGAGGACAACCGGAAGCGAAAAAGACGGTCCGGGTGGCGACTGATATTTTCTTCAGATGATTTGCTAAAGGAAACACAAATAAAAAGGACTGCTGCTGAACGATGAATCGCTCCATCACAAACACAAAAAAGAGCGCAATTCTATTCGTTCATGCGGCAGTCCCTATATTTTTAAATCGGCTATCCGACTTTCATCTATCCGATTTCACCGTTCGTCCTGTCTTCTAATACCGTACCGTCCACTGCATTGATAACCATGATGTCTTCTTTCGTCATATATTCATTCACTTCCGAATAAACCCATACCGGAATCAAAACCATCTGGTTATCTATATTTGTCAGCTTATATACATAAATTCTATATGATTGCAGTTCCAGTCATAATTTCTTCCTCTGTCTTCGTAATCTTTCACCACCTGATTTTGGAATATCTTATCGATTTCTTCATACTTCATAAGCGTAGTTTCCTTCACTTTTTCGGAAGAAATCTCATACCTGTTCATGACCTCGCACATAACAATGCCCTCTACTGTCACATACAATCGAATGATTTCCTGCCCGGCTCCGCCATGCATGTAATGTGCCGGAATCTTATTCTGTTCTCTTGTCAGAATGTAGCAATATCCGACTGCAGTATTTTCTATCTGCTTCGATGCTTCTATCTGCGTATTATAAGCCTGAAGAAGATATTTGTCAGCTATAACAAAATCATCCAGCTCAAACTTTTTTAAATACTCCTTTATCTGCGTTTCTATTTCCTCATCCGTATACAGCATGCCGGGTGTTCCATACATATTATGATTCAGTTCATTGTCTGCCAGTTCGTCATTATAATAATCAAAGAAACGCGCCTCTCTGCAGTGATAACCATTTTATTGATATCATTTAATTTATTATCGGCATCTTTTCCCTGCATAAATGTCAGCCTGCATGATTTTCCATCAACGGTACCCTCTGCATACACATAACTCCAATGCTCCCTTTCTGCACTCCAATACACGCCGCCTTCATTTATAATATTCGAATATCCATCTCCAATATCATAAAATACAAATTCCCCGTCCGGATTATTTTGTACATACTCATTTTTATATTCTGTATTGTTACACACTCTGTCAAAATCCAGATATCTGCTCACCATAATATAAGAAGCATCCTCAAACGGAACAAACGTCCCAATATACTCTGAATATTCATCATAAAGTCTATCGCGTTCTTCCTGTGCATATACTTCCGGCGGATACCAGACTGTATATTGTCCGTTATCAAACAAACTGTCTGCTATTTCCTTCATTTCTTCCGATGTCAGCTCGTGCGGCTGCATATCATAGATACCTGCATATTCCGCGTCCGGCACAGTGATATCTGCATCTACTTTCAATCCTGTATTTTCTATCTGATAAGATACATGACCTTCGTCAATTCCCAGTTGTTCTTTCAAACCTTTTCCTTCGGTATCATCTGTACCAAGATTTTCCATGTCCACTAATACATCATTTTTCTTACCGCCATTTCCGCAGCCCGCAAGCGCAGCGGCAAGAACACCAAGCGATACCATTATCCGGATTTTTTTTCAATGTTCTATTTGCCATATCCCATACCTCCTGTTTTTTCTAGTAGCATATTTTCGATATTGTTATTATAATAAATAAATGTATCCGCAATGTATCCGGAACATACAAATTCAGCATACACAATGATACCACATGATACAAGTCTGTTACATTTTCTTATTATAATAAAAGATAGGCTGTATTTGGCGCAACACATATATATTTCTCGTTGTGTCTAAGTACCGTTGCGAACCGAATCCAGTGCAAACGTCCTGCTCTGGTATACTGCATTAGGGGCACAACGAGAAATATCTGACATTTTGCGGTCACCGTAAGCAGGGGATATGAAGGGAGCAGAAGATGATAAAAATACTGATTGTTGAGGACGAACGTCCGATTTCCGATTTGATAAAACTGAATCTTTCGGATGCAGGTTACGCCTGTACCTGCGTCTATAATGGTATGGACGCGATTGATATTGTATCGGAGCAGGTTTTTGATTTGATGCTGCTTGACATCATGCTGCCGGAAGCAGATGGCTATGAAGTCATGGATTATGTCCGTGAGCTAAATCTTCCGGTGATATTCCTGACCGCCAAAAACAGCACGCAGGACAAAGTAAAAGGACTGAATATGGGAGCTGAGGATTTTATTGTCAAACCCTTTGAAATCGTAGAACTTCTGGCGCGCATTAATGTAGTGCTGCGCCGCTATAACAAGGCTTCCGATACCCTGACATTTAAAGATTTGCAAATTGATTTAGTCAGCAAAACCGTCTGTCGGGGAAATGAAAAAAAATCTTGTTGACGCCAAAAGAGTTTGATTTGCTTGTTCTTTTTTGTTCGAAACCAGAACATTACGCTGTTTCGGGAGCGTATCTATGAAACGGTCTGGGAAACCGAATATATGGGAGATACGCGGACGCTCGACCTTCATATTCAGCGGCTTCGCAAAAAAAAGCGGGCATTGAAAAAGAACTGAAAACAATTTACCGAATCGGCTACCGCCTGGAGGAGTAACTATTGAAATTCCGTTATAAAAGTATTACTGATAAATATTGTATTTCTGTCAATTGCACTATGCCTAACCGGTTTCCTGCTGATTCGGAAAAATTTCAGTCTTGCACTGGAAACACAGATAAACAATGCAATTGAAGAAAATAATTTTATCGAAGCATCCATACAACACATTATTCTTTCTGAGTATATCCAGTCCAATGCCGATTATCAGGATAAATTATCTTCTATCGGCGGGCAGGTACAAAACAGTCTGACAAATGCCAAGACCAGTTTTTTATATCCTGTATAATGGAACCATTTATTATGGCGACGCCAAAACAGCAAATTCCGGAGCAATTACTGAAAAATGCATCGATGGGAAATAAAAATTACATAATAGAAGAAATGAACGGTTCTTATTTTATCTATGTCAATTCCGTTCATGATATAGACAACCAGCAGGAACTTTCCGTTATAACGTGCCGCAACATTTCCGAAGTGTATCAAATGAAAGATACACAGCTTCGCTATGTACAGTTTCTGATTCTTGTTGTGCTTGCCATTTCCAGCGTCCTGACCTATTTAATCAGCCATATCCTGACAAAGCCGATGGAACAGCTGAATGATATTTCTGACAGTTTTGCAAATGGTGATTTCAGCATCCGAAGCAGCATTCATACGCATGACGAAATCGGAATGCTTTCTGACAAATTCAACCATATGGCAGATTCTATCGAGGAGCAGATTGCCACGTTAAACAGCATGATAAAACAACGGGAACAGTTTGTTGCAGATTTTACACATGAAATAAAAACGCCGATGACGACTATTATCGGTTACGCCGATACCATGCGTTCAAAGGAATTATCGAGAGAAACTCAGCTTATGGCGGCAAATTACATTTTTTCCGAGGGGAAACGTCTGGAACAATTATCCCTTAAATTATTTGACCTTATCTATCTGGGACAGCACAGCATCAAAAAGCAGCCTGTGCATACGCATGTTCTGGGGAAAGATATTTGCCGGACAGCAGAACCATTCATTACGGAATCCGGTATTACACTTCATGCAGAATTTGAAGAAGCAGTGATTTCCGGTGATTCCGATTTGCTGATTACTGCATTTGTCAATATACTGGACAACGCCAGAAAAGCATCGTCCGACGGTTCTTCTATCGAATTTGTCGGATATATCGAAAATGAAACCTACATTTTTACCGTTACAGACCACGGAATCGGGATACCGGAAGAACATATCCGGCACATTTGCGATGAATTTTATATGGTTGACAAATCCCGTTCCAGACAAAGCGGCGGCGCCGGTCTTGGTTTGTCTCTTGTATCGACTGTCTGTCGCTGCCATAACGCCAAAATGGAAATAGAAAGCACGCCAAACGAAGGCACATGCTTCAAAATTATATTTGCCCTTGCCGAAAAATAGCAGGCATCCGACTGTTGTATTTGTAAATTTACAGGTAATTACGAAACGCGGAAATCTTTTGTATTGGTTGTGCAAATACAAGTATGCCAACGCAGGACGTTTGCACTTGATTATTAAAATTGACATGGTTGCATATTTTTACAGCAACGGAAATTCTATTACCTGAATACATGTTTATTAAAAAGGAGGTCCGTATGAAAAAAGAATAACAAAGCGAGATGTATTCCTTATCTTCTGACAGGTATTGCTGCAATTATCTGTCTGTTTCTTCCGTCCATCCTTATGAACCGCGAAGTTGAAAAAACACTGCATACTGCAACTGCCGCGCCTTCCGACTCCTATATGTCCTCCTCCGTTGCTATATGTCACGCTACATTTCCAACCAGTTGAGCGAATATGAGCGCATCCAACTGATTTCGGGCGGCTGGGACAGTATCTGTCTGTCTGCCGACTGGAATGAAATAAATGTCAACGAAGCGGCTTCCATTGAAGCCATCAAAACAAATCTGAATACCATCTATCATAATGACAAGTATGGACTTCATTTCGACTCATCCTATGAAAACTGGTATACATGGGAAACGTCCCTCTATAAGGCAGTCGACGCCAGCTTCAGCACATATCTTGCGTATTACACTATTTCCAAATTCACCAGATATGACAACGCCTATGCTTATTATGTCATTGCCGCTGAAAATGGCGACGTTCTCTATATCTATACCGACTATACCAATCTGCCGGAATACGAAACCGTATTCGCTCATTACCGCACGTCTTATGCATCTGCCATTTCAGAAGCCAACGCCAATCGTACGCCCCTTTCGGGCGCCGAAACAACAGAAGGGCAGACAGCCGGCTATTCTTGTTTCTATCAAAGAAGCTGATTTTTCTTCCTATCTGTTTATACCGATAGAATGATGCCTGCTGCCATTTTTCAAAACAAAACAAATGCACTTTTTACCCAACAGCAGCTTCCGACGCACTGGTTTCCATATTGCAAAGCAAAACAATTACTTTTTACCTGACAGTAGCTTCCAGCACACTGGTTCCCATAGTGCAAAGCAAAAGCCTTTTATTTTGCCTCATACGGCAGATACCGGATTTCCACAAGCGTCAGTCCCCTTGCTGGCGCTGTAGGTCCTGCTTCCTTTCTGTCTTTTTTTTTTGCTTCCAATATTTCCTTTACCTGTTCCGGCTCTAACAAACCGGTACCTACCTGCATCAGCGTTCCTGCAATTATCCGTACCATGTTATAAAGGAATCCATTTCCGGTTACCCGAATATGAATCATATCCTGCTCCTTTGTAACAGATAATGCATAAATCGTACGAACCGTAGTCTGAACCTGAGCGTTTGCCGAACAAAAGCTCTGAAAATCATGTTCGCCGATGAGATAAGATGCCGCCTGATTCATTTTCTCAATGTCCATCGGATAATGGTTAAATACGGAATAAAGCCTTTTTACCGGCAATTCAAATCTGCGGTTTAAAAAATATTATATTCGTATGTTTTTACTGTATTTGCATACCGCGGATGGAAGTCGGCGTCCACTTCGCAGGATTCCTGTATCCGTATATCATCCGGCAGTCTTTGATTTAAGGCAAATGAAAATTTTTCGCCGGGAATTCTGGATTCCGTATCAAATACCGCAACATTCCCAAGCGCATGCACGCCTGCATCGGTGCGGCTCGCGCCAATCACGCAAATTTTCTCCTGCACCAGCTCGCTGATGGTCCGGTTCAGCACTTCTTCTACTGTAATTCCATTCTCCTGTACCTGCCAGCCATGATAGTTTGTTCCATCATAAGCCACAATTAATTTAATCCGCTTCATCTCTCCATCCCTTTTTACAAGAAATTGGCTTTTTTAAATTTTTCCAACATCCAATTTACTCTTTGAATCTTTTATTCAACATCCGATTTTGCTTTTTCTGATTTTTTTTTGATTCAACATGCGGTTTTGATTATTTCTTCAGAAAATGCTCCCGGTTCGATATATCTCCCGGTAGGCTTCTGCCGCCGCCTGCTGCAAAACGGAAAATTCCTTATCCATATGAAGCATATGCGGCGTTTTAAATGCAATCACACTGATTTGTTCCGCAATTTTTTTTTTTGCCACACCTTCATCCGAAAGCTGTCCCATACCAAACAGGACTGACGTAAAACCCCGTCCATTTGCACTGATATCAATAAATTTCAGACAGGTATTTTTCAATTCCTGAAAAATCATCTCCTGCTGTTTCTCGCTCCTCTTTTCGACTTCATACAAATACAGTCCAAGTATGATTTCCGCCGCCTGCTTCTTCTTTTTTTCCGCCGACGTCAACCGTTCCGCTTTCGGCTATATATTTCAAATCCATAAGATAACCGACAAACGCGTCTGTTTTTACATTTCTTTTCCCATATCTTGCAACCCATAGCTCCTCCCGGAACAAATCTTCCTCTGTTTTCGAATTGGAAACATGTTCCTTTAAAATCGCCTGCCTCTTTTCCGGGTTCATCTCCGCATAATAAAGCGCAGTCCAATCTTCCTGCATCGCCATCTGACTCATATCCGTTTTCACATCCTTTTCCAAATATCGTTTCATTCTTATTCTGCAATATAATCATCAACATTTGAGGAATCTACCTTTTGATATGGCAGAATAATATACTTTCCATACTGAAAATCATACTGCGTCAGAGCATTTCCTTTATATAAATCTACTGCAAGCTTCGCCATCTGCAAAGCCTGTCCCTCTTTATCCTGATAAACGGTCCCCTGAATCAAGCCATCCTGCACAGCAGTCAGAACTTCCTGCAATCCGTCGATTCCAAATATAATCGGACGCCTGTCGGCAGAATAATTCAGTTTATCATATGCTGCCACCGCACCTAATGCCATTTCATCATTATTTGCAAGTACCAGCTCTATATCGTCACCATACTGCTGAATAAACTGCGTCATTTTATTTTCCGCCTGCGCGCGGTTCCAGTCGGCAAACTGATAGCCGAGTTTTTCGAGTTCAATTTCCTGCTCTAACAATGTTTTCACAGAGCAGTCGGTTCGTATAATCGCATCCTGTTGTCCGGCTTCTCCTTCCAGCAGCACATACTGTATCTTTCCATCCTGATTTCTGTCAATCTCCGGATTTGCGCGGATAACATCTGCTGCAATTTCGCCCTGCATTTCTCCGGACTGCTGCGCGTCTGCGCCAATATAATACAGTTTCTCCCACTGCATCAAATCCTCGCGCACCGGCTCCCGGTTAAAGAAAATAACAGGAATGTCTTCATTTTTTGCCATCTCTATAATTTTGGACGGTGCAGTTCTGTCTACCAGGTCCACGCACAGCACATCGCAGCCGGCATCAATCATTTCTTCTACAACATCATCCTGTGTGGACTGGTCGCCTTCCCCATCCCGTACGGTCATAATGATCTTCAAATCACCGGATTCCATACTTTCTAAGTCCTGTTTTAAACAATCCGTCAATGCATTGATATAAGAGTCATCCTGTGTATATAATACAACGCCAACCCGCAATGTTGTCGTCTGCGTTTCCTGCTTGTTCCCGCATCCTGCCAAAAGAACGGAAATCAAAATCAGCAATGCCGCATACGTTATCCTGTTCTGTTTCATCTGCCTTTACCTCCAATACATTATTCATATGTATGAAGAAACTGTTGATTTTCTTCCGTAAATATATCTTCCTTTTGCAGTACCTTTATTTCGGTTACATGATTTTGAATATTATACAGATTGCTTTCAAGCGCATCCGCCATCTCTAACACACTGTCATAACCCATACCATATCCATCTGCCATTACCAGACTGTGTAACATTCCATCATCCAGAAAATAAACACATTTTAAACTATTGCCGACTCCGTACAACTGTGTTGTCTCCAGGTCTCCATCCGTTTTCATCTTTCCAAGCTGTTCTACGACTTCGGTTTCCAATGCCGCTATATAGTCAACGTGTGCCTTGCTTTTTTACCACATCCGCAAGACTTTGTTCATGCGCGGCATTCATCTGCCAGCTTATTTTGCATCCGGAATCAGCAAGCGCATCCTTTAGCCCCTGCTGCCGCTTTTCTGCGCTGTCTGTATTTGCCAGACCATTCACAATACCTACGGTTTTCCCTTTCATATTGCTTTCATCCTTTTTCAGCATCTCCAGTCCAAGCTGATATCCCATCTCGTAGTTATCCGGCATAATCCGGGGCATGTTTGACGTTGCATGAATATCCTCGGCAAGCTCCGGCGTGAGCGCATCATTTGCTACAAGAATCATTGGTTTTTCCTGCCGCCACTTTTCCCAGCATCTCAAGTACATCCGGTCCGGGCGCCGCCTGAATAATAAAAAGCGTCGACGTTATTGTCCAACTGCTCATAAATTAAATCTTTTTCTTCCTGCGCATTTTCAATTTCATCTGTATTGCAGATAATCAGATGAATATTCCGAAGCGCTGCCGCCTGCTTCATTCCATTAATGAAAGCATCCCATTTCTCATCACCGGAATTTTCCACAATGACAGCTACCCGCTTTGGCGGTTCATCGCCCGGAAAAATTTTTATTACAAAAAACAATGTCAGCAGTGCAAGTAAAAATTCTGCTATCAGGAAGGTTAGTCTGCTCTTTTTCATGTTTTATCCTTTCCAGATTTTTGTTGTTTCCAACGCATCGCAATTTTCCTTTGTAAATGGAATGGCAGGCAGATGAATCGTTACCTTTGTGCCAACATCCGCTTCACTTTCAACCTTCAGCCCATACGCATTTCCAAACATCAGTCGTATTCTGGAGTGAACATTGATTAATCCGACGCCGGAACCATGTTTCGGAACCTTCTGATTCTCTGTCAGGATATTTTTGCACATCCTCCTCACGCATTCCCATTCCATTGTCTTCAACGGAAATATAGATGTCCTTTTCTTCAATTCTTCCCTTTATGATAATCTTTGCATCTTCATCTTCATCCATATCTCCGACGCCGTAATAAATTGCATTTTCCAGAATCGGCTGTATGATAAGTTTTACGGTACAATAATTGTAAATTTCCGTATCAATATCATACTCTATCTCAAAGCAATCCTTATACCGATATTTCTGGATATTCATATAACTTCGGCAATGCTGTATTTCATCTTCAATACTGATAATCGTCTTTCCCTTTGAAAGACTGATACGGAACAATTTGGCAAGCTCCGATATCATAAATACCGCATCTTCATTTTTATTTCCTTCAATCATCCAAGTAATGGATTCCAGCGTATTATATAAGAAATGCGGGTTAATCTGACTTTGCAGTGCATCCAGTTCACTCTTTCTCCGTTCATTCTGCTGTTCCACGATTTCGTTTGTCAGACTCTCTATTCTGCTCATATGACTTTTTGAACCGAATGTCCCAAATGCCTGATTTCAGAAGAACCTCCAATGTATATACTTGGCTTTTCTCCTACCTCATATGCTTTAACCGAATCATCCAGCCGCAAAATTGGTCCTGATATCTTGCCTGCAATCACTTTATTGACAACAAGAATCATCATAATCAACAGACTGATAACCGTCATAATATAATACCGGAACTGAATCGTATTATCCCGCTGTACATTTTGCGGAATCACACCTATCATTTTCCAGCCGGTATAGGATATCGTACTGACAATGACTTTTCTGTCATCTCCGTTAAGAACATCATCGTAAACCCCATCTTCCTGCGCCGCCATTTCCGAACTGTTTTCAACAAACAATCCCCGGCTGATTTCCATGGCATGCGGATGGAAAATAATATTTCCTGCGCTGTCGCACAAATAATAATACTGCCCATTATTTTCAAGATTTATTTTTTCAAAGATATCCGAAATATTCGAATATTTCATATCAACGAGCAGTACGCCATTTCCCGGATTTCCACCATCAATAATATCCACCGCCCGGCTCAGGGAAACCACCCAGTGAAAACGTTCTGCATCATCCTTAAATATATTTTTTGTATGTGCGGCGTAGAAAAATGCATATTTTCAATTTCTTCTTTCGCCTTTATGAACCAATCCTGTTCTGCCGCCTGCACATTTTCTTTTTTGTGTCGTTACCGGCTCCGCAGTAACCAGATTTCCTGCGTCGTCATACAAAAACGATACTCTGAATTTTGTCCTTATTCATTTCATACAGCAGACTCAGCTGCTGATTGAATTCGATATTCGATACATCCAACTCCTGAATGACATTGTAGTTTATCGTATCTGAAACCTGTCTCATATTCAGAAGATAATATTCAATCGAATCGGCGGTACTGACCATCAGCGTTTGCGCCTCCTGTACTTCCATCTGCTTCATCGTAATCTTATACCGGTTATACAAAAGCAATCCCATTGTAATCGATGTAACAACTGTCAGTATCGTAAGGACAGACATCATCATGGATTGAATGCCGAACATTCTGTCTTTTTTCTTTTTTTTCTCATCATCTGTTATTTCCTTGTATGTTCTGAGCGGTATTTTGAAGGTGACATACCAAATTTTCTCTTAAATACATAACTAAAAAATAATTTGCATCCATATATCCCACATGTTCTGCAATCTCATAGCTTTTTTCATTCGTTTCCAGTATCAGCTGAAGCGCCTGCTCCATCCGGTAATCCGTAAGATATGTGATAAAAAGACTGACCGACTTCCTTTTTTTAAATATGGAGGAAAAATAGGAATTGGAAACGCCCAATCTGGAACATACAGTATCCAACGAAAGGTCCGGATTCTGGTAATTATCGTGAACCATACTCTTTGCCTCCGAAATAATATGCCGCAAAGACGAATTTCTGGCATTTTTCAGTTCTTCGCTAATGGATAACGCCACATGATTCAGCCACTTTGTTAAAAACGCTTTCCTCCATCTGCGGAACCATTTCGTATGGATTTTTTATTTCCCCGATATGTTCATCAAAGTTCAGATAATTATTTGTACAAAACCGATACAAATTTCCTACAATTTCCATCGCGGCAAAATTATACTGCGTGACCGTTTTTGCATTCTCCGCATTTCGCGGACAATTTTGGAAACCGCTTTTTCAATATCTTCCCGTACGCCCAAATGTATTGCTTTAAACAAATCATTCATCTTGATATCTTCCATCTGCATCGACAATTCCTGTCCTTTTGGAGAAATATCACCGATATGAATGGAACGTCCGGTCCCATAAATAACCCGGTACGAAATCGCTTCTCTGGCTTCTTCATAAGAAACATTAATATGAAGCAGATTGTCGCACGCCTTTCCTATGCCTGCGTCACAACCGCGCCTAAGAACCTATCCGCCCATCTGCAGAATTTATCACAGTCATCGGTCAACTGGGAAATACTCTCCTCCGACTGCATTTCTACAATCATAACAATATTGCCAAGATATGTGAAACTCTCACCTTTCCACTTGTCAAAAATTCTTGCTTTCACCTCTCTTTGGACAGACATTGTCAACAGCAGCGGACTCATTGCGTCCGGAACGTGTTTCTCCGATGTGTGAAATACAACACAGCAAAATACAGGTCCGTTCAAAGAAATCTGATACGCACCCAAATATTTATCAATATCCGCTTCCTGCAGTCTTCCTTCAATCAGGGGAGCAGAAAAAGTTGGTCTGGAGCAGCGGCAACGACTCCATATAATATTCTTCCAGTTTCTTTATATTTAACTTCTCATCCCAGTCTTTATCCAGTGTTTCTTTCAGGCGTTTCATACACTCCGTAAGTTCTGCCGCATTGACCGGTTTTAATACATATTCCTCTATTTCAAGATGAATCGCTTCTTTCGCATACTCAAATTCATCAAATCCCGTCAATATCATAATTTTGATACCCGGATTTTCCTCTTTCAATTTCCGTGAAAGTTCCAAGCCATCCATATATGGCATTTTTATATCTGTAATCACAACATCCGGCTGCACCTTCTCGGCAACCTCCAACGCTTTTACACCATTCCGCTCCTTGCCAATCACCTCAAAGCCAAGAGCCGCCCAATCTATTTTATATTCAATCACATTTAAAACTTCTTCTTCATCATCCACAAGAAGCACCTTGTATTTCTGCATTTTCATACCTCCTGCATCCTTTATCCTTATCCGTTCAAATCAAGTTCTATCATACCACAAATCCCATATCATTCAAATCCAAATGCTTCCAAAAATTCGTTTTTCAGAATTTCATTTTATAAATTCTTTTCCATTTTCGTTTTCCATTTTCGTCTATCCGGCGACGCGGCTGCCGCAAATAAAATCCGTATGAAAACAACATGGCATGTATATATCTGTACATATACATGCCATGTTATCAGGATGATATCGTACGTTCCGTCCATCACCCATATATAATTTTAAAATTATTTCTTTCTTTACATACTTGAGACAGTCAAGAGTTACTGCTGCAAGGATGATGATTCCTTCAAAAATAAACTGGAGGTTTGTATCAATTCCAAGAATTGTAAGTGAATAAGTAAGGGAAGTGAATAATAAGAACACCTGTTACTACACCTGAGATTTTACCAATACCACCTGTAAATGAAACACCACCTACTACGCAGGCTGCAATGGCATCCATATCCCATCCTTGTCCGTAAGCTGCACTACCGGAACCAATCATTCTGTTACATTCGAGCCATGAACCAAATCCGTAAAGGATACCTGCAAGAATGAATGCACCAAGTGTAACTTTAAATACGGAAATACCTGATACAGTCGCTGCTTCCGGGTTTCCGCCTACTGCGTAAAGGTTCTTACCAAATGTTGTCTTATTCCAGATAAACCACACAACTACAACTGCAACAACTGCCCAGAGAATAATGGTCGGGAATTTTCCGATTCTCGGAATAAACATATTTGGAATGGATGGAATCAATCGCACCGAATGATACACCCTTTGTTGCATAAGTTACAAGTCCGAAGATAATCAACATGTTTGCCATTGTCGATATGAACGGATGCATTTTAAACTTCGCCATAAAGAAACCTGCAATGGAAGCAAACAATGTTGTAAGAATTATACAAACAACAAGCGCTAAGATTGCTCTGCCAACTGCCGGTATTCCGGTAAAGTCAAATATATGTCCGAATACAGAACCTGTGTTAATTCCATTGTGCATGATAATGGTTGCTGTAACCATACCCCATACCAACCATACGTCCTACGGAAAGGTCGGTACCGGTTAAGAGAATCAGACCGGCTACGCCAAGTGCAAGGAACGTACGAGGGGATGCCTGCTGTAAAATATTCAGAATATTATCTACAGTTAAGAGCTGTGTATGTTTTACAACCGGTGTAATGATACACAATGCAATGAATATTAATATAATTACGATATACAATCCGTTTTTATACAAGAACTGTGATGTATTAAACGTATACTTGTAATTTTCGAAGCTCTGTGCTCGTTTCTGTCCAAATGTAAATTTCGACATACGCAGAAGGTCAATCAGATGATACTTATGTGCAAATGCATCATGCTTTCTGTCCTTAATCTCCTGAAGTCTTGATTCATGTGTCATTTGCGCATCAAAGAGTCTGTTCTTATAAACATATTTTTCATCTTTGATTTCCTGCTTATCTGATAATTTGGCAAGAATCTGGTTATGCTCGGCTTTCAGCTCTGCACATGTCTTTTCATATTCTGCCTTTTCTTCTGCCTTTTTCTGCCTCGCAGCTTGCTACAACCTTCTGGTAGTATTCGCTGTCATAATGCTCGGAAAGATATTTCTCTGCTTCGCCAATCAGCTTTGCTATCTGTTCCTTGTTTGAAGCCTCTACTGCTTTTGCTTTTTCTAATTCTGCCTTATCTTTCTCGATAATTGCTTTGCATTCTTCTTTTGAATAATTTTTATTCTCTTTTGCCAGAGACATATGCGTCTTTAATGCCTGAACCTTATCTGAACCATCCACGCGCAATGCATCTATCTGACTCTGTATTTTACCTACATATTCATCTATCGGCTTTAAGAGTTCTGCTTCCTTCTCTGCCGAAAGAATTCTAGTATCTTTTGCCATATTCTGTACTCCTCTCCATTACAAATATTTCGCGCTGAGTCTTAACAACTCTTCCTGATTTGTTTCTTTTTTTGTATTTACAATACCAGATAAATGTCCATTTGACATGACACCTATACGGTTCGTAATTCCAAGAATCTCCGGCATTTCAGATGAAACAACAATAATTGTTTTTCCCTGCTTTGCCATCTGGATAATCAACTCGTATATTTCATATTTTGCGCCTACATCAATACCTCTGGTCGGGTCATCCATCATAAAGATATCAGGAGAACGCTCCAGCCATTTTCCAAAAAATAACCTTCTGCTGGTTACCACCGGAAAGGTTTGCAATCATATCGTCGGTCCCCGTCCCCATACATTTCGTATGCATGATTCTGATTTCTTCTGCAGTAGCACGCGTCATTTTATCATTTGACAATACAGCGCCTGCTTTATATTGATTCATATTCGCAATTGTTGTATTGAATGTAATATCCGCCTTCAGGAACAGACCATTGGCTTTTCTTTCCTCTGTAATCAGTGCAAAACCATGGTCCATCGCATCTTTCGGAGAATGGAAATTCATAAGTTTTCCATTGAAATAGATACGACCGGCAGCTCTTGTACGAATACCAAAGATTGTTTCGAGCAATTCCGTACGTCCTGCGCCTACCAGACCATACAGACCGAATATTTCGCCTTTTTTTTCACATCAAATGTGATATCCTGTAGCTTCGGCGCATACTTGGTAGAAAGGTGTTCAATGGAAAGAACCGTCTCGCCAACCTTATTATCAACAGGCGGGAACCGGTTATCAAGGGAACGACCAACCATTGCCGAAATCAGTTCATTCATATCTGTATCCTTGCTGTCTTTTCGTCATAACCAGCGTACCATCACGAAGAACGGAAACCTGGTCACAAATTTCAAATATTTCATCCATTTTATGGGAAATATAGATTAACGAAATTCCCTGTGACTTCAATTGCCGCATCATCTTAAAGAGTTTCGCTACTTCCGGCGCTGTCAGCGAGGATGTCGGCTCATCCAATACGATAACCTTAGAATTGTATGAAATTGCCTTTGCAATCTCACACATCTGGCGCTCTGATACAGACATATTTTTTTCATTGGCTGCGTCAAATTAACGGTTATTCCCAATCTACGGAACAAATCTGACGCTTCTTTTTTTCATTCTTCCTTCGTCGACTACCCCTAATGAGTTTTTCGGATAGCGTCCAAGGAATAAGTTGTCAATGACGCTTCTCTCCAGACACTGGTTCAATTCCTGATGAACCATTGCCACTCCATTTTCGAGAGCGTCCTTTGGACCGGAGAAATTGATTTCTTTTCCGTCCAGTATTATTGTTGTACCTTCGTCTTTTGATATGTACCAAAAAAGACATTTCATCATTGTCGATTTTCCGGCACCATTCTCACCCATAAGTCCCATAATAGAGCCTTTTTTTTTCACGTCCAGGTTGATATGATTCAGAACTTTGTTTCGTCCGAACGATTTACTCATGCCTCGAATCGATAAGATGTAGTCATTCTTATCTTCTGCCATAACCTTACTCCCTTACTACTTTCATATTTTTTCTAGTAAAAGAGAGGTATCAGGAGTCCCTGACACCCCTCCGGGTTTCTTTTTTTAAGCTGTGAGTGCTATTCCTATCGGCTGAGAATTGATGTATAGGATGCTGCATTATCTGTTTTAACCATGTTGATTGCATATGCATCATACTCGCCTGGATTTCCAAGACGGTTTGTGATATTGGACTCTGTCTGTCCGTCACCACCGATATAGTCTACAGTAAGGTTAAGCAAGTCGTCATACTTCTCAAGAAGCGGCTGATATGTAGAACTTAAGAAAGTTATCTGATGCGTTGTAAATATCAAGCCAAACTTTCTTCTGAGCGCTTGTTGATGAATCAAGCTGATTGGAAACCTTGTCATAAACCTTTGTTGAATCTGTGAAATCCTGATAATTGTCTGCTGTTACAGCTACATTTAATGCGTAGTAGGAACGCTCTTCCTCGCTGTATCTGTAATCTTCACCTTCTGTCAGTACGTTTCCTGCTGCATCCGGTGTACCGATACCTGTATCAATATCTACGCCATCTAATGCGTTACGAATTACACGAAGTGTCAGGTAAGCCTGAACATCTGCATGCTGGGAAATTGTTCCGCCATAGCCTTCTGCAATTGCTGCAACTGCATCACTGTTTGCATCGTATCCAAATGTTGGAACCTTGTTGTCTTTTGCCCATGCATTGAACATTGACATTCCCATACCATCGTTATTGGAAACAACGATATCAATTTCATCTCCAAATGAAGCGGACCATGTTCCGATTGCATTTCCTGCTGTAGTAGCTGCATCCCATGTAGCACCAGCTGAATTCTTCATCTCCTGTGAAGCAAGCTCACGAATTACATATGTCTTTCCATCAACATCGATGGATGCATCCTGAACTACAGTAGCGGAACCATCTGTATTTGTACCTGCAGGGCTTGCATCTACTGCTCCTGATGTTTCAACGCCAGTACCAAGTGCTGAACGTACACCACGCGTACGAGCGATAGAATCGTTGTGACCGATATCACCAATTGCAAGTACATAACCAATTGTTCCGTCACCATTTCGGTCAATCGTAGCTGCATTTGCCTTGATATAATCAAGTACCATCTGGCCCTGAAGTTCAGCACCCTGATTTGCATCAAATCCTACATAGTAGGTCTTATCATTGTAATTCATTGCCTCCATGTCAATTTCTCCAGTTGAGCTGTTTGAAGGCTGACGATTGAACCATACAAGAGGCTTGTCGCTGTTGCTTCCACCGCCTGATGAACCACCTGAGCTGCTGCCGCATCCAAACAAGTGAGATAGAAAGTGCTGCTACTGCAGCCAAAGCTATTATTTTGTGTTTTCTCATATTTTTCTTCCTCCTATGATTTTTAGATTTTTCCGTCTCTTTGACTATACCCATTATATTTTTATATCGTTGTAAAAACCATAGAAAATTTTTTTTTATAAAACACGAAAATTTTGTGTATTTTATAAAACTTAAAGAAAAAAATTCTCAATTACCCATCGATGCTTTATACAATTTTGCATTCTATCTCGTTGATTTCTCCGCTTTTCTGTTAAATTTTACCAAAGAAAGGCGCATTATAACAAGATTCTATGCACCAGAATCCATTAACCAGACAGGTATTCCATTATAAAAACGTTACGACAAAATTCTGTGCCCCAGAATCATACCGGCATATAGAACAAGAATCCCATAAGCCACAATATCCGCCGCCTGATATTTCAGCGGATTCATATTCGAGCGGTTCTCGCTTCCATGATAACATCGGGCGTCCATTGCAAAAAGCGCCAAATCTGTCGCCCGCCGGATTGCCGATACAAACAGCGGAATAAAGACCTGTACATAACTTCGAATCCGCTTAAAAATATTTCCATTTTCAAAATCTGCGCCTCTCGAAAGCTGTGCCTTCATGATTTTATCCAGTTCTTCCATCAGAATCGGGATAAACCGTAATGTAATCGAAAGCATCAGCGCCATATCCGATACCGGTACATGGAACACTTTTAAAAATCCGAATAATTTCTCCAAACCGGCTGTCAATGAAAGCGGCAGGGTTGTATATGTCATAACAGAGGAACCAATAATCAGATAAACAAACCGGAATACAACAATTCCGTCGCCTTTAAGCTCCCGGTTGTTATCTGAAACCGCCAGATGGAAACCAGAACATTTCCATCTCCATGAAACAGACTAAAGAAAGCAGTGAACAAAATAAATGCCCATACAACTTTCAGTCCCCGGCAGATAAACGAAACCGGAACCCGGCTTAACGCCACATAACATGCCAGGAAAACAGTTGCCGCAAGGAATGTCCATAAATCATTACAGCAGAAAATCGTTATCGCATATACAATTGTAATAATCAGCTTTGTCCTGGCATCCAAATCATGAATGACAGATTTTGTATTATAATATTGTCCGATTGTTATATCTCTTATCATACTTTTACCCTATTTCATTCAAGTGGTCTTTTTATTTCATCTATGATTTCTGACAAATCTCTTGTTTCAAATGTAAGTTCCGGCTCCAGCAGATGTTTAAATTGTGCCAGCTCCGGAACCGATAATCCCAGTTTTTCTGCATGTTCCGGATTTCCGATTGCCGCTTCTACCGCACCGTCATAAATGATTGCTCCATTTTTCATAACCATCAATCTGTCTGCAATCGTGTAAACGTCCTTCATATCATGAGATACAAATATAACGGTAATTGCCCGTTCTTCCCGCAGGCGCCTTATCCATCCAAATAATTCCTGCTTTGATTTTGAATCCATTCCTGCCGCCGGTTCATCCAAAATCAGGATTTCCGGCTGATACGCAAGGATTCCGGCAAGTGCAACACGTTTTTTCTGTCCTCCCGACAATTCAAATGGTGAATAATCGTAATAATCTTCCGAAATATTTACAAGTGAAAGTGCTTCTTTTGCCGATGTCTCCGCTTCTTCTTTGTCATGCCAAAATTCAAAGGTCCATACATAACGTCAGAAAGCACCGTATTTTCAAACAACTGGTATTCCGGATATTGGAATACAAATCCGATTTTCTTCCGAAGCGCTTTCAGATTTTTCGTCTTGCAAACGTCAACACCATCAACAAAAAGGCTGCCTCCCATCGGACGGTAAATCCCATTTAACATTGAAAGCAATGTACTTTTTCCCGAACCGGTCTCTCCGGCAACCGCAAGAATTTCACCCTTTTCTACCTGAAACGTCGCTTTTTTCACAGCCGGAATCAAATTTTTTCCATCTTTATAACTGTAATCCACATTTTCCGCAACAATTATTGGCTGTTTTTCCACCTCACGGATATGCGGCACTTCTTCATCCTTCCTATCTGTACATTCCTCATCATCCATTTCCCGGTTTGCTTCATTATCCGATACCTGACATGTATTCCTATCTGCTTTCGGATTATCATTGTTTCCCATTTCCCGGTTTGCTTCATTACCCGTTATCTGCCGCGCATCGCTATCTGTTTTCGGATTATCACCATTGCTGTCCATTTCCCGGTTTGCTTCATTACCCGTTACCTGACATGCATTACTATCTGCTATCGAACTATCACCATTGCTTGTTTTTCGGCTCACATCATAATGCAGTTTTTTGCGTATCATGTCTGCCGCATCATCAATTGTATAAAGACGTTTGGAATGTTCCTCTATCTGCATAAGGTCAAGGCTTCGTATCACTTTATACGACAACAAGCTTTCCAGTCCAAGCGTTTCCAGTTTCTCCACCTGCGGATAGATATCGACAGGTTTTCCGGAAAGTGCGACTTCCCCCATCGTCCATAACATAGATATAATCGGCCGCCACTGTTTCTTCTATCCGATGCGTTATCATAATTATCGAAATGCCAAATTCTCTGTTTAATTGATACAGCGTATCTAATATCTGTCTGCTTCCCTCCGGGTCCAGCATGGATGTCGCTTCATCCATCACAATACAGGATGGCGCCATTGCCATAACTGATGCAATCGCAAGGCGCTGTTTCTGTCCCCCGCTCAATCGCGTTGCGTTCCTGTCGACATAGGCTTCCATTCCGGTCAATTTTACAACTTCATCAATTCGTTTCCATATGGCGTCCGCACGCCATCCAAGATTTTCCAAACCAAATCCAATGTCTTCGGCAACTGTATTTCCAACCAGCTGATTTTCTGGATTTTGAAATATCATACCCACCAATTGTCTTATCTGGAGCAAATCCGTCTCATTTGCCGTATTGTACGAGATGTCGCTGTCTTCTTTTTGATATGACAACATATCCTTTATCCGGCGCAAAGCAATCCGTTTAAATGCCGCGCAAATGTCGACTTTCCGGAACCATTTTTCCCAAGGACCGCAATGATTTCTCCTTTATGTGCAGTAAAATTCATATCCTTAACCGCCCACATTTCTCCCGTTATATTGCCATCCCGGTCCTTCCGATTAAATTTATGTCCCAAATTCTTTACAGAAATAAAACTCATGCCTGTTCTCCTGATATAAAAAAAAGCTGCCAAGCACAATTGTACTTAACAGCCCTTTTGATTTCATTTATACTAATTCAAGAATAACTTCCATTGCAGCGTCACCTTTACGCTGTCCAATTTTGATGATTCTTGTATATCCGCCATTACGTCCTGCATACTTTGTACCATACTCGTCAAATAACTTACTTGTTAAATCAACTTTCTTTGTACCGTTCTTCTTTCCAGCGTTGTCAGCCGGAACTTCAACAACCGGATATAATACCTTAAGCATTTCTCTTCTTGCATGAAGTCTGGATGGCTGGTCTTTTTTGATGGTCTTTTTTCTACTTCATCATATACAGTAACTTGTTTACCATCAACAACCTCTTTGATTCTCTTGCCATCTTTATCTTTCTTAGCAACCTTTGCTGTAACGGTAACTTCATCATAGTTATCCTTTTCTTTTACAGCTAATGTGATAAGCTTCTCTGCAATTTTAACAACTTCTTTTTTTGCTCTTGCTTCCGTTGTTCTGATTTTTCCATGGTATAATAACTGTGTTACCTGGTTACGAAGTAACGCATTTCTCTGTGCGCTTGCTTTTCCAAGTTTTCTATACATTGCCATTTTAATTTATCCTCCTTACCCTTTCGGGTCTTCACTGTGCTTACTATTATTCGGCTTGAGTGGTATAAAGTATTATTCTTCGCTGTCGTTCAGGGATAATCCTAATTCCTTCAGTTTTGCTAATACTTCGTCTAATGATTTACGACCAAGGTTACGAACCTTCATCATGTCTTCCGGAGTCTTATTAATTAATTCTTCAACTGTTATTGATACCGGCTCTCTTCAGACAGTTGTAGGAACGAACGGACAGCTCCAGCTCGTCGATGTTCATTTCCAGAACTTTCTCTTTTTCATCTGTTACGCTCTCAACCATAACATCTACAGATTTTGCATTCTCTGAAAGGTCGACAAACAGATTCAAATGCTCGACAAGAACTCTTGCAGCGAGGCTGACCGCTTCATCCGGCGCTAATGCACCATTTGTAAATACATCAAGTGTCAGTTTGTCATAATCTGTAACCTGACCTACACGCGTATTCTGAACGGTAAGATTTACTCTCTCAACCGGTGTGTATATTGAGTCAATTGCAATAACATCAATTGGCGCATCGGCTTTTTGTTCTTATCCGAACCAACATATCCTCTGCCATTTCCGATTGTAAGTTCCATTTCAAGTTTTGCATCCGGACCGCTGAGATTTGCAATCACCAAATCAGGATTGATAATCTCAATGTCCCCATCTACATGAATATCCGATGCTCTTACGAACACAATCGCCTGTGACATCAATATATGCCTGCTTCGGTTCGTTTGTTAATGAATTATTCTTTATAACCAAAGACTTAATATTCATCACAATCTCAGTTACATCTTCCTTTACTCCAGGGATGGAACTGAACTCATGTAAAAAACGCCTTTAATCTTAACGTGCGTTACTGCTGTACCAGGTAATGAAGAAAGCATAATTCTTCTTAATGAATTACCAAGGGTTGTACCATAACCTCTCTCTAAAGGCTCTACTACAAACTTACCATACTTGTTATCATCTGAAATCTCAACTATCTCAATTTTTGGTTTCTCAAACTCAAACATTTAAGCCCCTCCTTTATGGGTAATGAACTGCTATACTCCAAGTTACAAATCTTCTTCTCAATCGATGCACCCAATCCGGCATCTGCCGGATGGATACATATTTTCTTTTCTTCTTATTACTTAGAATATAACTCGACAATAAGGGTCTCGTTTACAGGAACATCAATCTGCTCTTCTGTTTGGCTTCTCAACTACCTCTCCACAAAGGTTCTCTCTGTCAGCGGTTAACCAACCTGGAACTAAATGTCCTTCTGTTGCAGCAATAATATCCTTATATCTCTGTAAGGACTTGCTCTTTTCTCTGATTTCAATCTTATCTCCAGCTTTTACCTGGTAAGAAGGAATGTTTACAGACTTGCCATTTACAAGTACATGCTTATGGTCAACAATCTGTCTTGCCTCTCTTCTTGTTCTGGCAAAACCTAATCTGAAAATAACATTATCAAGTCTTAACTCAAGTAATGTCATAAGGTTTGGACCTGTTAAGCCCTTCTGCTGTTCTGCCTTTGCATAAAGATTACGGAAAGGCTTCTCTAATACACCGTAAATGAATTTTGCTTTCTGTTTTTCACGAAGCTGTAAACCATATTCACTTACCTTTTTATTTTGCTCTTGCTGATTTTCTATTTGATTTCTTGTCAATTCCGAGATACATTGGCTCCATGCCTAAAGAGATCTGCATCTCTTAAGAACTGGGGTTCTATCTACTGCCATCTTACTCTGTACCTCCCAATTAGACTCTTCTTCTCTTTGGCGGACGACAACCATTATGTGGAACTGGTGTAACGTCTCTGATACTAACTACATCAATGCCGCAGGCTGAAAGCGCACGAATTGCTGCTTCTCTGCCTGAACCCGGACCTTTTACCATAACATCAACAGTCTTTAAACCGTAAGGTGCAGCAGCCTTAGCAGCAGTTTCTGCAGCCATCTGTGCTGCATATGGTGTTGACTTCTTAGAACCTTTGAATCCTAAACCGCCAGCACTTGCCCAGGAAAGCGCATTCCCTGCTGCGTCAGTAATTGTAACGATTGTATTATTGAAAGTGGACTGGATATGAGCCTGTCCATGCTGAACATTCTTTCTGACACGCTTCTTAGCCACTTTTTTTCGTAACTTGCTTAGCCATTAACTCTTAAACCTCCTGTGGTTTTTCAAATTTATACAAATGTACTCTGTCTTTTTGTTTCAAACAAAAGCGTTCTTTTCTAAATAATCTAAATGAAATATAGAAAGGAACCAATCCATAACAATCTTATTTCTTCTTGTTTGCTACAGTCTTCTTTGGTCCTTTGCGTGTTCTTGCATTCGTCTTTGTCTTCTGACCACGAACAGGAAGTCCCTGTCTATGACGCTTACCACGATAGCATGCAATTTCCTGTAAACGCTTAATATTAAGCGCAACTTCTCTACGCAAATCTCCTTCTACAGTCTGTGTTGCGTTGATAACTTCACTGATTCTTCTAACTTCATCATCTGTCAAGTCATTACAACGTGTATCAGGATTCACATTTGCTTCCTTAAGGATACGCTGTGAAGATGGCAAACCTATACCATATACATAAGTAAGACCTATTTCAACGCGCTTTTCTCTTGGTAAATCTACACCTGAAATACGAGCCATTCTAATTAACCTCCGTAAAAATTCTTCTGTCCGGCATATCAGATATCCAACATCCATATCCCGATAAATCATACCGGGGTGAAATGCATATGCTTCCATCTCTCTGCTCATTCTTTTTATTTTTTTACTAGCATAATAAATTATGCTACAGCCGCTTTTAAAATTTACAACACACCCGTGTGTGTTGACACATAAAAAAAGATACCATCTGGATGGGCTATCATCCGAATATCCCGTTTCTTTTTTTTTGATTAACCCTGACGCTGTTTGTGCTTTGGATTTTCGCAGATAATGCGAACGCTTCCTTTTCTTTTAATTACTTTGCATTTTTCGCAAATTGGTTTTACTGATGATCTAACCTTCATTAGAAAATCTCCTTTCAAAAAAAGTCCGCTACAAATAAGCATTCTAACATTTTTTACAATAGAATGCAATACCCATTTTTTCCAATTTTTGCAGTTTTTATCGGAATGTCTGTAAGAAATATTTATTTATCTCTCCAGACGATTCTTCCTTTTTTGTCAGGTCATATGGGGATAACTAAATTGTTACCTTGTCGCCCGGAAGAATCTTGATATAATTCATTCTCAGTTTTCCACTGATATGGGCAAGCACTTTATGACCATTTTCTATTTCTACCTGAAACATTGCGTTTGGTAATTTCTCAATTACAGTTCCTTCTACTTCTATTACATCTGACTTAGACATGTTAAATCCTCCTTAAAATCTTTGAGACTATGAATCCTCTTATTTTTCATTTTTTGAATTTCAAATCTGTTATAGCTCAATTCCGTCTGCCTGTGACAAAATCACCGGCTCCTGTTCCGTTATTAAAATCGTATTTTCATAATGCGCTGCATCTGAGCCATCCACCGTAACAACTGTCCAGTCATCATCGAGCCATTCTACCTCATAATCACCGGCAGTAATCATCGGTTCAATTGCAATTGTCATACCGGGCTTCAGCTTCGGTCCTTTTTTTACTGTTCTAAAATTCGGCACTTCCGGGTCTTCATGAAGATTGGAACCAACGCCATGTCCGACCAAATCTTCTACAATTCCATAGCCGAATTTTAATACATACTGTTCAACCGCATTTCCAATATCCCGAATATGATTTCCGGGAACTGCAGCTTTTAAAGCTTCAAAAAAGCTTTGCTTTGTAACAGCTATCAGTTGTTCCTGTTCCGGCGTAATCGAGCCTACGCCATATGTCCTTGCTGCATCTGAATGATACCCTTTATATATAACGCCTGCATCCAAACTTACAATATCGCCTTCTTTTAAATATCTGGTTTTCGACGGAATGCCATGAACAACTTCGTCATTCACCGATACGCAAATTGACGCCGGATATCCGTTATAATTCAAAAATGAAGGAATGCATCCATAACTTCTGATAATTTCTTCTCCAAGCTTATCAATCTCGTATGTTGTGATTCCGGGCCGCATTGCTTTTTTCAATTCTTCATGCGTAATCGCAAGAATTCTTCCGGCCTCCTTCATCAGTTCAATTTCTCTCTCAGATTTTATAGATATCGCCATTTTTCTATTCACCTAAAATCTTAACAATCGCTGCAAATACATCCTTCATATCCATGGTTCCGTCAACCTCTTTTAAGATTCCCTTCTTTGTATAGAAATCAATCAGCGGCTGTGTCTGCTCATGGTATACATTCAATCGGTTCAAAACGGTTTCCGGCTTATCGTCATCTCTTAAAATCAAATCAGATGCGCATACATCACATTTTCCTTCCACCTTTGTTGGGTTATATACGATATGATATGTCGCACCGCAGCCTACACATGCACGTCTTCCTGACATTCTGCGAACAATATTCTCATCCGGCACTTCTACATTGATTGCATAATCAACAGAATCTCCAATTGCTGATAACGCCTTATCAAGCGCTTCTGCCTGCGGAATAGTTCTTGGAAATCCATCCAGAATATAGCCATTTGCACAATCATCTGCTTTAAATCTATCGATTACCAAATCTACAACTAATTCATCCGGAACTAAAAGTCCCTTATCCATATACTCTTTCGCCTTCGCACCCAATTCTGTTCCGTTTTTAATATTTGCTCTGAAAATGTCTCCTGTTGAAATATGCGGTACTCCATATTTTTCAGCAATCATCTTTGCCTGTGTACCTTTACCGGCTCCCGGCGCACCTAACATTATTATTTTCATATATAACCTCCATTTTTTTTTACGTTTTCACATAGTCTTGTGCCAAGTGCACATTTTCTTCTACTATAATACACGAATAGGAAGTGTACGCATGCACACTCCCATTCGTGATATTTATATTTCGGAATTAATCTAATAAAAAAATCCCTGATAATGTCTGACTAATACCTGTGATTCCAGACTCTTAATAGTCTCAATTACAACACCTACAACGATGATAAGGGACGTTCCACCAAATGAAACATTTACATTGAAATATCCATTGAAGAACATCGGAATCATTGCTACGATTAACAGACCTACAGCACCGATAAATATAATATAATTCAATATTTTGTTTAAATAATCCTGTGTTGGCTTTCCAGGACGAATACCGGAACAAATCCACCGCTCTTCTTCATATTATTTGCAATTTCCATTGGATTAAATGTAATTGCTGTATAGAAATATGCGAAGAAGAATACAAGCAGAATGTAAATTGCCAATCCAAGGAATCCCCATGGATAATCCGGATTAAACCAGTATGACTGGCTCATTCCCCTGAAGAATCTTCGCTCCAACGCCTTTTGCCTGTACGCCAAACAAACTGGTTATAATTGATGGAATCGCCATCAGGGATGAAGCAAAAATTACAGGAATAACGCCTGCCGTATTCACTTTCAGCGGAATATTGGATGACTGTCCGCCTACCTGTTTTCTTCCCTGAACTTTCTTTGCATACTGTACAGGAATCTTTCTTTCTGCTCCCTGAAGCATACAGACAAGCAGTGTAACAACAATTATAATTGCTGCAATCAATAAAGCAACCAGACACATACGAATCGGGTCTTTTCCTGTAATGAACTGTGTGTACAGAATTTTTAAAATCGTTTGGCATTGTTGAAACAATATTTATCAACAGGATAATGGATATACCGTTTCCAACGCCTCGTTCTGTCACACGTTCACCCAGCCACATAACAAATGCGCTGCCGGCAGTCAGAATAATAATCATAGACAAAACTGTCCATACGCTGTAATTATCCATAAATCCTTTTCTGCCGAAACTGATTGCAAGACCTGCACTCTCAAGAATTGCAAGTCAATTGTAAGCACACGGGTAATTGCTGTTATTTTCTTTCTTCCATCTTCTCCATCCTTCTGCATTTCTTCCAGTGCCGGAATTGCAATGGTAAGAAGCTGAATAATAATGGAAGCGTAATATATGGCGTTACGTTCAGTGCAAATATTGACATCTGGTCAAAAGAACCACCAGTAAATGAACTGAATAAACTAAAGGAATCCCCAAAGGGCGCTGCTCAAATATTCTTTGATAGCATCTGCCCGTATTCCCGGCACAGTAATCAGACTTCCCTAGTCTGACTACTATGAGGACAAAAAGAATGTGTATAATAATTTCTGTCTTAATTCCTTTACTTTAAACACATTAATAAGGCTTTTGAACATTATTAAATCACCTCTGCTTTTCCGCCAAGTGCTTCAATTTTTCTCGGCAGCTGACTTTGAAAAAGCATTTGCCTTAACTGTAAGCTTCTTTGTTAACTCTCCATTTCCAAGAATCTTTACTCCATCGCGTGGATTTTTACAATACCATTTTCAATCAGAGTATCAACCGTAACCTCTGCACCGTCTTCAAATCTGTTCAGAGCAGCAACATTGATTGCTACGATATCTTTGTGATTAATACATGTAAATCCTCTTTTTTTGGGATTCTTCTATATAAAGGCATCTGACCGCCTTCAAATCCTGGTCTAGGTGAACCTGAACGTGCCTTCTGACCCTTATGGCCCTTACCTGCAGTCTTGCCATTTCCTGAACCATGTCCACGGCCGACTCTGAAATTCGTACTATGCCTTAGAACCTTCTGCTGGCTTTAATGTTGATAAATTCACGACCTGCACCTCCTTCAATATAATTAAATCTCTTCTACCTTTACTAAATAACTAACCTGCTTAACCATACCAAGAGTTGCAGCATTGTTCGGAAGCTCAACGGACTTGTTTACTTTCTTCAGTCCTAATGCTTCTACCGTTCTCTTATGCTTTGGTACGCATCCGATTGGTGATTTTACTAAAGTAACTTTTAATGTATTTGCCATTTTAATATTCCTCCTTAAGCCAGAATCTCATCAACAGATTTTCCACGAAGTCTGGCAATCTCTTCAGGGGACTTGATTTCTGAAAGGCCCTTGATTGTTGCAAGAACTACATTCTGTTTGTTGTTAGAACCTAAAGATTTTGAACGGATGTTTTTATATCCTGCAAGTTCCAGAACGATACGGGCTGGACCTCCGGCGATAATACCAGTACCTTCCGGAGCTGATTTGAGCAGTACGTTTGCACTTCCAAATTCTCCATTCCAATCATATGGGATACTTCCATTTTCATTTACAGGAACTGTAACAAGGTGCTTGCATGCATCTTCCTTACCCTTACGGATTGCTTCCGGAATTTCTACAGCTTTACCAACGCCTACTCCTACATGGCCATTCTTGTCACCAACAACTACTAAGACATGCAAATCTAGAATTACGTCCGCCCTTAACAACCTTAGTTACACGTTTGATATCTACTACTTTTTTCTTCTAATTCTAATTTACTAGCATCAATTATTTCACGCTTCATATGTTGTTCTTCCTCCTTCTTAGAATTCTAGACCAGCTTCTCTTGCTGCATCTGCTAACGCCTGAACTTTACCCTGGTAGATGAAACCGCCTCTGTCAAATACAACAGTTTTGATTCCCTTTTCCAGCGCTCTTTCAGCGATAACTTTACCAACGTATGCAGCCGCATCTACATTATCTGTCTGCTCAAGTGCATCCTTGACTGCCTTTTCAACAGTTGATGCTGCTATAGCCAGTGTATTTCCTACTGAATCATCAATAATCTGAGCGTACATATGATTATTGCTTCTGAAAACTGCTAAACGTGGTCTATCTGCTGTTCCAGCTAAACGATTACGAACGCGCATATGTTTTTTTAATACGAACTTCGCTTCTTGATTCCTTATTAATCATCTTATCTCACTCCTTTATTATTTCTTACCAGTCTTACCAACTTTACGTCTGATAGTCTCATCAACATACTTGATACCTTTGCCCTTGTAAGGTTCCGGCGCTCTCTTTTCTCTGATTTCTGCTGCATACTGTCCGACTTTTTTTTTTGTCGATACCATGAACGGAAATCTTGTTGCCATCAACCTTTACTTCAATACCTTCCGGGTCGACCATCTCAACTGGATGTGAATATCCAAGAGCAAGAACTAATTTATTGCCCTGCTTTGAGCTCTATAACCTACACCATTTACTTCCAGTTCTTTAACATAACCTTCTGTTACACCAATAATCATGTTAATGAATCAGAGTTCTGGTAAGTCCGTGTAAAGACTTCATCTTCTTTAAATCATTTGGTCTTGAAACTGTAATTACATCAGCTTCCTTTTTAATTTCCATTTCTGCAGGGAGAACTCTTTCAAGCGTTCCCTTTGGTCCTTTAACAGTCACTTTATTATTTTCTGCAATATCTACAGTTACACCTGCAGGTACCGCGATAGGCATTCTTCCGATTCGTGACATTTCGCCTTCCTCCTTAAAATTATTTTTTTTATTTTCTGCATGACAAATGCCATGCAGGCTGTCTGCTCCGGCATTTTTCAGGAAATGATACCGGATTTTTTTACTTTCGCACTTACCAGATAAATGCTAAAACTTCGCCGCCAACATTCTGCTTTCTGGCTTCTTTGTCTGTAAGCACGCCTTTGTTTGTTGATATAATTGCAGTTCCGAGACCGCCAAGTACTCTTGGAAGCTCATCCTTGCTTGCATACACACGAAGACCTGGCTTTGAAATTCCCTCTTTAAGCCTGTGATAATCTTCTCGTTTTTATCTGCACCATACTTCAATGTAATTTTGATTGTCTCAAACTTACCATCTTCGATAATATCTACTGCCTGAACATATCCCTCTGATAAAAGGATGTCAGCAATAGCCTTTTTCATCTTTGAAGCAGGGATTTCTACTGTATCATGTTTTGCTGTGTTCGCATTACGAATTCTTGTAAGCATATCTGCTATTGGATCGCTCATTGACATAATAATATTCCTCCTTCTATCTCTTACCAGCTTGATTTCTTAACGCCAGGGATTTGTCCCTTATATGCTAATTCACGGAAGCAGATTCTACAGATTCCGTATTTCTTTAATACTGAGTGTGGACGTCCACAAATCTTGCAACGTGTATATTCTCTTGTTGAGAATTTCTGTTTGCGCTGCTGTTTTACTTTCATTGCTGTTTTAGCCATAACGAATCTTCCTCCTTTAATTATTTGCTGTAAGGCATACCAAATAATGCTAAGCAGTTCACGACCTTCTTCATCTGTCTTTGCTGTTGTAACAAATATGATATCCATACCTCTGACTTTATCAATCTTATCGTACTCGATTTCAGGGAAAATGAGCTGTTCCTTAATACCTAATGCATAGTTTCCTCTGCCATCAAAACCATTTGGATTTACGCCTCTGAAGTCACGAACTCGTGGAAGTGCCAGATTCACTAATCTGTCCAGGAACTCGTACATCTTTTCGCCGCGAAGTGTTACTTTGCATCCAATCGGCATTCCTTCTCTTAATTTGAAGTTTGCAACTGATTTTCTTGCGCGTGTAACAACTGCTTTCTGTCCTGAGATAGTCTCAAGGTCCTTAATGGCTGCATCTAAAACCTTAGCATTTTCTCTTGCTTCACCAACGCCCATATTGATTACGATTTTCTCAAGCTTTGGTATCTGCATTTCATTTTTATATCCGAATTTTTCAGTCATGGCGCTCTTTTATTTCAGCGTCATACTTTTCTCTAAGTCTACTCAACTAAGACGACCTCCTTCCAATTAATCTATCTTCTCTGTTTTGCCATCTACTTTAGCAACACGGACTTTATCCTTGCCAGTTCCTTCAAATCCAACTCTTACCGGCTTGCCTTTGTAAAGATACATTACATTGGAGATGTCCATTGGAGCTTCCATTTCGATAATTCCGCCTGCCTGATTTGCCATGCTCGGCTTGCAGTGCTTAAATACTTTATTTATGCCTTCAACAACTACAGTGCCATTCTTTTTTGTCAACACGAAGAACCTTGCCTTCTTTTTCCTTTATCCTTGCCGGCAATAACCTGCACCATATCGTCTTTCTTAATCTTTAATGTTGCCATGGTCTACACCTCCTTATAATACTTCAGGTGCTAAGTGAGACAATCTTCATAAACTTCTTATCTCTTAATTCTCTAGCGACTGGTCCAAAGATACGGGTTCCTCTTGGATGGTCAAATCATCTTTTATAATAACAGCAGCGTTCTCATCAAACTTTGATGTAGGAACCATCTTTCCGACGAGCGCCCTTCTTTTGTTCTTACTACTACAGCCTTTACAACATCGCCCTTCTTTAACAACACCGCCTGGTGTTGCATCTTTAACGGAAGCAACGATGATATCACCGATATTTGCATATCTTCTGGTTGAACCACCTAATACACGGATGCAGAGAATTCTTTTGCACCGGTATTATCAGCAACTTTAAGTCTTGTTTCCTGTTGAACCATTTTCTTTCCCTCCTTATTTTGCCTTTCTATATGATCTCAACAAGTCTCCATCTCTTGTCCTTTTTTTTGACAAAGTCTTGTTCCATAACCTTCACGGTATCACCAATGTTGCACTCATTGTTTTCGTCATGAGCCTTTAACTTGTAAGTTCTCTTTTACAATCTTTCCATAAAGAGGATGCTTTACATGATCTTCAATGGCAACAACGATTGTCTTGTCCATCTTATTGCTAACGACCTTACCGGTACGTGTTTTTCTCAGATTATCGTTCCACGTTCGTTTACTCCTTTCTGGATATTATCTGCAACCTTGGCTTTCTGTGTCATCACTGTCTGTATTCTGGCGATGTTCTTTCTAACGTCTTTAATTCTGCTTGTATTCTCTAACTGATTCGTAGCATTCTGGAATCTTAAGTTAAATAATTCCTTCTTGGCAGCTACTATTCGTTCTGAAGTTCATCAACAGATTTTGCATTTAAATCATTCTATATAGGTTTTTAGTTTTCATTTGCTACACCGCCTTCCAAGTCAGCTTTCGACACAATTTTGCATTTGCAGGGAAGCTTATGCATTGCGAGACGAAGTGCCTCTTTTGCAGCTTCCTTCCGGAACGCCTGCGATTTCGAACATTACGCGGCCGGGCTTCACAACGGCCACCCAGTACTCCAGGGCGCCCTTAACCGGAACCCATTCGAGTTTCAGCAGGCTTAGCTGTAACCGGCTTGTCAGGGAAGATCTTGATCCAAACCTGACCGGTACGCTTTGTATAACGTGTCAGTGCGATACGGGCTGCTTCGATCTGGTTGGACTTGATCCAGCAGGGCTCAAGTGCTACCAGGCCGTATTCACCGTATGTGATTGTATTGCCGCGCATAGCCTTACCAGCCATGGTGCCGCGGAACTGTTTACGACGTTTAACTCTCTTCGGCATTAACATAGTTATTTATCGCTCCCTTCCTTATTTCCTTTTGTAGGAAGTACCTCGCCTTTGTAGATCCAAACCTTAACGCCAACTTTGCCGTAGGTTGTATCTGCTTCTGCGAATCCATAATCGATGTCAGCTCTTAATGTCTGCAGCGGAATAGTACCTTCGCTGTAGAACTCGGTACGTGCGATATCTGCGCCGCCCAGACGACCGGATACAGCAGTCTTGATACCCTTTGCGCCGGTTTTCATGGTTCTGCCGATGCAGGACTTCATAGCACGTCTGAAAGCAACACGGTTCTCCAGCTGCTGTGCAATGTTCTCAGCAACCAGCTGTGCATCGCGGTCAGGTCTCTTGATTTCTTTGATGTCAACCAGAACCTTTTTATCTGTCAGCTTGGACAGCTCTTTCTTGGTTACTTCGATTTCTGCGCCGCCCTTACCGATTACAACGCCGGGCTTTGCGGTATAAAGGATAACCTTTACTCTGTCGGACGCTCTCTCGATTTCAATCTTGGAAACGCCTGCAGAATACAGTTTCTTCTTTAAAAATTTTCTGATGTTGTAGTCTTCTACTAAATAATCAGCGTATTCAGCGTCTGCATACCATCTGGAATCCCAATCTTTGATTACGCCGACTCTTAAACCATGAGGATTAACCTTCTGTCCCATTATCGTTCCTCCTACTTTCTCTCATCAAGCACTACAGTGATGTGGCTCATTCTCTTCTCGATTCTGTAAGCCCGTCCCTGTGCTCTCGGTCTAACTCTCTTCATCGTAGGTCCCTTGTTTGCATAGCACTCAGCAACATAAATAAAGGTTTCTCTCTTCATGCCGTTGTTGTTCTCTGCGTTTGCTGCTGCAGATTTCAGCAGTTTTTTTACAAGGCTGGAAGCATATCTGGGATTGTATGTTACAACAGCCAGTGCTGTCTCCACATCTTTTCCTCTGATCGCATCTAATACAAAACAAGCTTTCGTTACAGACACTCTTGCATAGGATAACTTAGCAGATGGTCTGGTATCTTTATTAGCATTTCTTGCTCTTTTAATCTGGCTTCTATGTCCTTTTGCCATGACTAAAACCTCCTTTCAATTATTAACTTTGGATTTCTTTTCGTCTTTTTCCATGTCCTCTGTAAGTTCTTGTTGCAACGAACTCACCAAGTTTGTGTCCAACCATATCTTCGGTAACGTATACCGGCACGTGTTTTCTTCCGTCATGAACAGCAATTGTATGTCCTACGAAAGAAGGGAAGATTGTGGAACGGCGAGACCAAGTTTTGATAACCTGTTTCTGTCCAGCAGCATTCATAGCGTCCACTTTTTTTAGCAAGCTGGCATCAGCGAAATGGTCCTTTTTTCAATGAACTTGCCATTGTTGTTCCCTCCTTAACCTTATTTGATAGCCTTTACCGTTTCTTCTTCTTACGATTTACTTATTGGACTGCTTGTTCTTCTTTCTGGTCTTCAGACCCAGAGCAGGCTTGCCCCAAGGTGTTGAGGGTCCGGGACGACCGATACTGGTCTTACCTTCACCACCGCCATGAGGGTGATCGTTGGGGTTCATAACGGAACCGCGGACGGTAGGACGGATACCCATGTTGCGCTTGCGTCCTGCCTTACCGTAGTTGATCAGGGAGTGGTCGCCGTTGCCAACTACACCGATAGTAGCGCGGCAGCTGATCGGAACCATTCTCATCTCTCCGGACGGTAATCTAAGGGTTGCATATTTGCCTTCTTTAGCCATTAACTGAGCAGAGTTACCAGCGGAACGAACCAGCTGACCACCCTTGCCAGGATATAATTCAATGTTGTGTGTACCTGAGTACCAACCGGGATTTCAGATAAGCGGTAAGCAGTTACCACCTTTACCTTCAGCTTCCGGCCGCTCATAACCTTCATGCCAACTTTCAGTCCTTCCGGAGCCAGGATGTAAGCTTTCTCGCCGTCTGCATAGCAGATCAGAGCGATGTTTGCTGTTCTGTTCGGATCGTACTCGATACCGACAACCTTTGCCGGAACTTCGTCTTTATTGTTTCTCTTGAAATCGATGATTCTGTATTTTCTTCTGGAACCGCCGCCGCCATGTGTCTAACAGTGATTTTACCCTGGTTGTTACGACCAGCGTTCTTCTTCAGAGAAACTACCAAGGATTTTCTCCGGGTTGTCTTTGTAATCTCAGAGAAATCAGAGCCGGTCATATGTCTTCTGGAAGGTGTATATGGGTTAAAGCTGTTTTAATTCCCATGACTTTGTCCTTTCCTTCGTTTCATTTTTTGAGCGGCGTTTCTTCATATCGCACTTTTGTTCGCTTCACGCATATTTCGAACGATCTTCTCTAATTAAATCGTTATAAACCTTCGAAGATTTCGATGTCTTTGCTGTCCTCGGTCAGAGCAACGATTGCTTTCTTGCTCTTTGCAGTCTTTTTCCAACTACCATTCCACGACGTTTGTTCTTTCCGTCCATGTTCATGGTGTTTACGCTTTTTAACTTTTGTTCCTTCGAACATTTTCTCAACTGCTTCTTTAATCTGAGATTTGTTTGCTTCCGGTGTGAACCATAAATGTGTATTTTTCTTCTCGCTCATAGCATTCATGCTCTTTTCAGTTACAATTGGTTTCAGGATTACGTCGTAATATCTAATGTCTGCCATTATGCGTACACCTCCTCGATGGATGCAACAGCTGCCTTGGTTGCGATGATGGTGTTGTATTTCAGCATGTCGAATACATTGATGGTATTTTAACAGATGCAGTCTGAACATCAGCGCAATATTTCTTGCGGAAAGTGCTACGCTCATCTTGTTTATTCATCTCCTGATCCATTACAACCAGTGCCTTTGTTTACCTTTAGGTTGTTCATAACCTTCTTCAAAGTTCTTTGTCTTGATCTCGTCAAACTTTAACTCATCAACTACGATGAACTTTGTTCTCCTTTACAACTTTGCTTGTCAGAACGGATTTTAATAGCAGCTCTCTTCTCCTTCTTGTTGATACGGATGGAGTAGTCTCTCGGTATCTGTAGCGAATACTACTCCGCCGCCTGTCCACTGCGGTGCTCTTGTGGAACCCTGTCTTGCATGACCGGTTCCTTTCTGTCTCCACGGTTTTCTTCCGCCGCCGGAAACCTTCGGAACGGGTTTTTGCTTTCTGAGTTCCCCTGACGTTTGTTTGCAAGCTGTGCTGAACAACTGCCATGTGTACCAGATGTTCGTTTACTTCAACACCGAATACTGCATCATTTAATTCATTGTGCCAACTTCTTTGCCTTCCATATTGTAAACAGATACGTTTGCCATCTGTATGTTCCTCCTTTCACCGTAAAAAGCCTTATTTAGCAACCTTTACTGTCTCTTTGATGGTTACCAAAGATTTCTTCGGTCCTGGTACAGCACCTTTAACAAGGAGTCAGGTTGTTCTCAGCATCAACCTTAACAACCTCCAGGTTCTGAACAGTTACTTTTACGCTGCCCATGTGACCCGGCATTCCTTTGCCCTTGAATACGCGGCCTCGGATCGGAACAGAACCGTTGGAACCCTGATGACGATGGAACTTGGAACCGTGAGCCATCGGTCCTCTGGACTGTCCGTGTCTCTTAATAGCACCCTGGAAACCTTTACCTTTGGAAATAGCGGTTGCATCAATCTTATCGCCTGCTGCGAAGATGTCTGCCTTTATCTCATGTCTTTTACATTGAATACTCTTCAGCATTCTCTAAGCGGAACTCTCTTACATATCTCTTGTAAGCAAACGCCTGCCTTGTCAAAATGACCCTTCTGGTTTACGCCATGTTGTGTTCAACCCTTTTTCCAGTTTTGTCTCTTTTTGACGGTTTTTTTCTCTCTTGTCTACGAAACCAACCTGTACAGCTTCATAGCCGTCGTTGTCAACGGTCTTAACCTGGGTAACTACGCACGGGCCAGCCTGAAGCACGGTTACCGGAACTAAACGCCATCTTCGTTGAAGATCTGAGTCATTCCGACTTTGGTTGCTAAGATAGCTTTCTTCATTTATCCTGTTTGACCTCCTGTTTTTTCTACAGCGGAACGCGTTCGTCAAACTCCCTTAGCGTTCATCCTAGAACTGTCCAGATGTCTTAACTTTCTATCTAAACTAGTATAGGATTCTTTTAATTATTTGTTTTTCATCTTTACGTTGATGGAAACGCCTGCCGGCATCTCAAGTCTCTGCAGTGCATCAACTGTCTTCTGTGTTGGAGCAATTACATCGATGAGTCTCTTGTGTGTTCTCTGTTCGAACTGCTCACGGGAATCTTTGTATTTGTGTACCGCACGCAAGATTGGTACTACCTCTTTCTTAGTAGGGAAGTGGTACCGGTCCACTCACTACTGATCCGTTCTTCTTTACAGTTTCGATAATTTTTTTTTGCGGATGAATCTACTAACTGATGATCATAAGCTTTTAGAATAATTCTCATAATTTGACTTGCCATAAAAAAAGTCGCCTCCTTTTCGTACTTAAATTCGAGTACGACAAGCGGTGACTGTACACTCTCCCGTGTGTATCATCCCATTCAAGGACTTTACACACGTTGTTTCTACCTTCTTGTAGACCATATTCGTGATACAGTGACTTGTCGCCAGTTTCCTAACTTGACATTCGCTCCACGGAAAACCTGCCACAGCGGGCAGCAACCTCACGCTTCTACGCTATCAATGTCACAGCAAGGATTAGTATACACGACAGGTTTCGCTTTTGCAATACTTTTTCAGAAAAATTGTATTTTTTGTATACAATCCATTTTCTATCTTTTTTTTCGGTATTTTCACTTCTGCCTTGTTTTTTCATTATAAAAAAGCTGTTTACTTGCCGGCACCCTTTTGCCCCTTGCAAATAAACAGCTTTTCTTTTCTATTATAATTCTATGCTCTTGTCAGCAACGTCTGCAAATTCTTTCTGCATTTCTTCGTTTGGAGCTTTGGTACAAAGACTCACAATTACGATACAGATTAAACTTAAGAAGAATCCTACCAGAAGGGAATAGATTCCGGTTCCGGTTCCAAGTGTTACCATGGCACCGTCTGCGTTTTTCATCAAAGGAATATAATCCCAGATGATAACTGCCACACCACCCGATACAATTCCTGCAATTGCTCCCGGTTTGTTCGTACGCTTCCAGAATAGTGACAATACTACCAGTGGTCCAAATGCAGCGCCAAAGCCTGCCCATGCATTGGATACCAGTCCCATAATGGAGTTGTTCGGATTCAGTGCAATGATATAAGCAATAATCGCAACTACCACTACGGTAATACGACTGACCATAAGAACCTTTTTATCACTTGCTTCTTTATTTACTACACCTTTGTATATATCTTCTGATACGGAAGATGCAGTTACTAAAAGCTGTGAATCTGCAGTAGACATAATTGCTGCAAGGATTCCGCACAGGAAGATTCCTGCAACAAACGGCAATGCATACTGCTTCGTAAACAAATGTGTAATCATATTAATGAATACATTTTCCGCAGAATCTGCCCCGGCGCTTCCAAGCACTTCCGGATACAGGTACGCTCTTCCAACCACACCGATGATGCAGGCAAAGGTTAAGGATAATGCTACCCAGACAATTGCAATACCTTTGGATTTATTTAATTCTTTCTGGCTCTTTACCGCCATAAATCTGGTCAGGATATGAGGCATTCCGCAATATCCCAATCCCCATGCGAGCTGTGAAATAATATCGATGGCACGATATGGCTCTCCACCATTCTGCCAGAGGCTCATATAGGAATCGTTTCCTCCTGCTACTCCGCTGGCATCTAAAAGTTCTCTTAATCCGCCATTGCCACTTACCACCGCATATGCCATCAGAGGCACCGCAAAGAAGTGCAACCAGCATCAGCATTCCCTGAATAAAGTCTGTTACACATACTGCCATAAAACCTCCCATGAAGGTATACAGTAAAATAACAACTGCACCGATGGTTAAAGCTACGGTATAATCAACACCGGTTACTGCATGGAACAATTTTCCGCCTGCTGCAAATGCAGATGCAGTATATACCAGAAAGAATACGACTATTACTATAGAAGAAATACACAACAACACATTCTTCTTATCATGGAAACGATTCTGGAAATACTCCGGTAAAGTCAGGGAGTTATTGGCACGGATGGTATATCTGCGCAGTCTTCCGGAAATAAATATCCAGTTGCAGACCGTTCCAATAAACAGTCCAATAGCAATCCATGCCTGACCGGTTCCAAATGCATATACCGCACCCGGAAGTCCCATCAGAAGCCATCCGCTCATATCAGATGCCTGTGCGCTTAATGCTGCCACCCAGCCGCTTAAGCCTCTTCTTCCTCCAAGAAAATAATCTTCTGAATTCTTTGTACTTTTCATATATTTCGCACCTATGGCAATCATCACACCCATATATACCACAAATGCCGCAAGAATCCACAGCACGTTACTGTTAAACATAAAATGTCCTCCTCTTAAATTACTTAATATTTAGAATAGCAATTGTTTGTTTTTTTGTTGTAAAGTCTTATTTTATTTTGCCGATATTATTTATATAGTAGATTCTCATTAACGGCATATGTGAAAATGGATTTTCACAGAACTTTTCAAGGAGGAAAAGATATGAATCTCAAACTCGAAAACTCACTTGTGGTTCTTTCCCAACGCAAGAAGGAACAGGGGCTCCCGCAGCGGCCTACCAAAAAGAACGGAACCAGGAGCTGACCCAGGAGGAACGCCTGTTACAGCATTATCAGGAACAGATTTCCCAGATGCATGAAAGTAATTTCCAGCAGGAGCTTCAGGCAAAATTAGATTCCGGCCAGGAATTAACTCCGGAGGAGGAAGAACAGTATTTAGAAAAAGTCAATCCGGATGCTTTAAAGGAACATGAAAAGTTGAAGGAAGAAGTGGCAGCTTACCGCAAACAGCTTCAAAACTGCCGTACCAAAAAAGGACGTTGAAAAGCTAAAACTCTATAAAATGGGGCAGTTTATGTCTGAAGTTAAGACGGTTTCCAATGACCCCCACATTCCAAAAGCCAAGAAAAAGGCTATGTTAGAGCGGATTTTAAAGCGTACCTATGCCATTGAAAAAGAACACAATGATTATACCAAGACGCCGGAATATCAGACAAAACCGGACAAAGAGCCTTACGAAGATGTAAGTCCAGCCGATAAGGATAAAAGTTCTGCCGATTCAACCGATGCAACGACATCCGATTCTACCGATAATGCAGAAATCTCTTCCGGTTCGGATTCTGCCGAAGAGTCTGTGGGTGTAGCGGATGATGGCTCAGATAAGCACACTGCCGATTTGGTCAAAGCAGAGCATGACGA
>VOFJ01000220.1_pt1 | contig 104000 bp, 124 predicted proteins | sample 5384081 | NCBI WGS metagenome assembly VOFJ01 (sample SAMN12384729, study PRJNA508395) | human gut metagenome | isolation source: healthy gut I | host: Homo sapiens | reverse complement strand
GCCGTAGTCCTGCACTTCAATGCTTTTATCAAGGAAGCGTGTAACGATTATCTTCTTTCCGAAGCCCTCTCTCGCCTCGTCTATCGAGTTTGAAAGTATCTCGAACACGGGTGACAACAGCCGTCAAGCCCGTCCGAGCCGAATATAACGCCGGGGCGCAGTCGTACCTGATCGGGTCCTTTCAGCTGTTTAAGACTGTTATCGTCATAATTTTTCTTTGCCATCAGCTTTATCCTTTCAACCGCCGTACTCCCCTGTACAGCGAAACTTTAGTCAATAATTAGTTTTATTGTACCACAAATCCCCCGTTTTTGCAAGTGCGGCGGGTCGCCGCTGACAATTCGCCGTGCGGCAGGTTGCCGCTGACATTTCGCCTTTCTCAATATTGGCAATATGCGTAAGTTGCATTGACGGCGAAGTTTTCTTGTTAATTTGCAACTTATATTCGCCGCCCGATTTTCCTTAAAAATCTATGATCCTATTGAAAATATAGCTAATTAAATTAGAATAATTATAGAAATATGAGCAAAAAATGGCCGAGCCGCGTAAACGAAATGAATATAATTGTAAAAAGTTTCGAAGCTTACAGATATTTCGGTGCAGTTCCTTGTTGATATTGAAAATGTCGAGCGTCCTTAACTGCCTACCATACTCGATAGTACAGCCACCGCTTTTGTTTTCGATGATGACTGAATATATCATAACGGCACGGTAGAAAGAATTGAATAGCGTGACACCCTCTATCCTGAACGCGCTTTCGTACAGACGCATAAATCATAGAAAATACTGACTATTTTTTTTTCGCGTCCCAGCTATTGACAAAGAGCCAAAAAAATTAAAACCTCATTGGTTTTCTTATACCAATAAGGCTTTAATATAAAATGAATGAAATCAGTAGCAACCATCAATAGCTAAACGGTTTAAACTATATGCGAGATTTTTTACATCAAGGGGCTCATCTGTTTTTCTTCTACAAAAGATATAATAGAATTTATCTCGTGCGCTTTTTTTCGAAGACAGCGCATTCGCTACTTCTTTAAATTTTAAGGTAGTAGATAATTCAGGGAAATAAATTTCCAATTCATCGAATGCCACTTTACCAAATCCGCTATTAAATTGGTCGGCTTTTTATAATTTACAAAATCGAAATCAATTTTTTGCTTTTCGGAAAAATCTTTAAAGCACGATAGCCATTTAAGGTGTTTCTTTTTTGTTCTATTTGTTTCTCTATTCTTTTTAATTAATGTTCGATCCTTAATGTTTTTATCTTTAAGTTCTGTTTCGGATTTAGCAATATCCTCTTTTTGATGCCAAAAGCGCCTGTTGATTTATTACGGATGACATATTAATAAAGTTCAGATATTTAGCTAATTCCTCGAATTCGTTTTCAAGTTCTTCGAAATTGTCTCTTGAGAAAGGTTTGAAAATAGCTTTATATTCCGATTCTGATTTCCATAACGGATGACGTCTTTTTTGTTTCGATCGAAATATTCTTCAATCAGATTGTCATCAAAACAATTTTTCATTAAAAAAATAACATCACCATCACATAACAACGAAATCTTAAAGTTGTCATTCAAATGTTTTCCTGATTTAGAAAGAGCTTCGTAGCAAAAAAGCGAATAATCGTTATTGAGTTTTTCCATAGCATGTTTTAAAATAAATGCTTCATACTGAACAACAGGGTGATTTTGAATCCATTTTCTTTCAGCATCATGTGCAAACACAACATTTTCTATTATGCTTACCGCAGATTTAGAAAAAACAAGCTTACATTCATCATCTTTACTGATAATTTTTATACTTTTTAAAAGGCGTTCGTAATCAATAGCAACCGTATCAAATCCTGTTATGTATGCATCGCGAATTAAATAGTCAAGCTTGTCAACGTCAATCAGCGAAGAATTGAGCATTGATATCATGCAATTCAAAAAGCTTTTATCAAGGCTAATGTCATTAAAATAACTATAGCCTAATATACACCTTGCAAAAAAAGCTACGCTCCTCATTGTTCTCAAACAATGAATCAAATATCTTTAATGCCACAATTACACTCATCAATTCATGTGGAGCTGCACTATACTTGCGCTTTTCTATTTCATCTTTCAATGAATAATCAGAAGTTAGGTTTAAAAATTTCTTTATGGAGTTCATTTCTGGACGAACCATCATCTAAATAGAAATACTCACCTGTATGTGAGAAAGGAGCATGTCCAACATCATGTAGTATGCAAGCATATTCAAATATTGTTTTGTATCGCTCAAAATCAAGTGAGGAATCGAGCATCTCATTGGGCTTTTTGATAATTGAAGTTACTATTTTGCCCAAGTGGTATACTCCTAAAGAATGTACAAATCTATTATGAACAGCAGAGGCATATAATGGCGAATAACTGGTTTGAATGACTTGGCGTAATCTTTGAAATTCAGCGGTATCTATAATATTTTTAGCTACAAATTCGTCAATCTCTATATACCCATATATTGGGTCTTTGAACCTTTTCATAAAACACTCTGTACTTTCGCAATAGGCTCCACACCCAATTCTTTTTATAGATGCGGCATCCATGAAAGCCATCATTACATCAAGAGATAGATATCCACGGAAATTTTTCCCCAAAGTTGATCTACAGTAACGCCTTGTTTTAATCGAAAGCCTTCACCTTCATTTGAATCAAACAACTCAAAATATTCAGAATAATCATGTAAAAATACATTAGTCTTTTCTTCTGACAAAACAAGAACAGCCTTTTTTCCTTCGGCAGAAAGTATTTTTTACTACGGTCGCGCCATAATTGCTTATTTGACTGAACAATACTTCTTTTTTTTTGAGACTTTTCAACCAGTTCAATAAAAGCATTAGCAACTAAATCTTCAATACCAATATATACACACATACTCAAGTCCTCTTAGCATAATATTCAAAGCACAATTAAATATATGCTAATGTGCATCAAATTGTGCTCGTCCAATAAGGAAAGTATTATTAGTATACCACTTTTGCACCACAAATTCAAGTAATTGCGATAAATTTTCAAAAATTCGCAAATTTCTAAAGAAAGTTTCACATCGGAAATTTAAGTGGAACTTACTTTGAAAATTTACAGTCCAAAAAATCCCCGAGAGCCTCAGCTCTCAGGGATTTTACTATACTATATCAACTTTCGTATTGCCGTCCGATAAATCAATACTTAGCGTAAGGATTCTCACCGTCATACAGCATACCTGCGGGACGGTTGAATTCAAGCTCCTCAACACCGAGGTACTTCAGTGTATCGAAGATAGCCTTGCCGTAGTGACCGAATGCTACTGCGCCGTGGTGAGGATAGTTCTTCTTGATAAGAACGTTGCGGTAGAATCTGCCCATTTCGGGGATAGCGAATACGCCGATAGCACCGAATGAACGTGTAGCAACGGGGAGAACTTCACCCTCGGCAACATAAGCTCTCAGCTTAGCATCAGCCGTGCTCTGTAAACGGAAGAATGTGATGTCGCCGGGAACGATGTCGCCCTCGAGCGTACCTCTTGTGATATCAGGCTCCTTATCAGGCTCAAGACCTCTGTGCATAATAAGCTGATACTTCATAGTCTTGCTTGTCAGCTTGCACGAAGCTGTGTTACCGCAGTGGAAGCCCCATGAATGTATCCTTGAGTGTGTAGTTGTACTTGTCCTTGATGGATTCAACATACATATCTGCAGGAACAGAGTTGTTGATGTCGAGCAGTGTAACTGCGTCTTCTGAAATGCAGGCACCGATATATTCGCTGATTGCGCCGTAAATATCAACCTCGCACGCTACGGGGATTCCTCTTGCTGTAAGTCTTGAGTTTACATAGCAGGGAACACAGCCGAACTGTGTCTGGAATGAAGGCCAGCACTTGTTGGCGAATACAACGTACTTTCTGCTTCCCTTGTGTGCTTCCATCCAGTCAAGAAGCGTAATCTCGAGCTGCGCAAGTCTGGGCAGGATACCGGGCATCTTGTTGCCGTCACCAAGCTCCTTCTCCATATCTGCAACAACTTCGGGGATTCTTGCGTCATTCTTATGCTCGTTGAATGCGGCATAAAGGTCAAGCTCCGAGTTCTCTTCGATCTCAACGCCGAGGTTGTAAAGCTGCTTTATAGGAGCGTTACAAGCGAGGAAGTCCTGAGGACGAGGACCGAATGAGATAACCTTTAAGTTGTTAAGGCCGATAACGGCTCTTGCAACAGGGATAAATTCCTTTATCATATCTGCAACCTCTGTAGCTGTTCCTACAGGGTATTCGGGTATGTATGCCTTGATGTTTCTGAGTGCTAAGTTGTAGCTTGCATTCAGTACGCCGCAGTAAGCGTCGCCTCTGCCGCCTACTAAGTTATCCTGTGTTTCCTCTGCCGCAGCAACGAACATTACAGGACCATCAAAGTACTTTGCAAGCAGTGTTTCAGCCGACTCGGGTCCGAAGTTTCCGAGGTATACGACCAGTGCGTTGCAGCCTGCGCCCTTAAGCTCCTCAAGAGCCTGCATCATGTGTGTTTCGCTTTCGATAGTGGTGGGACATTTAAATACGTCAACACCGATCTCCTTACATGCCTTTACAACAGCCTCACATCTTGAAGCTGAAAGGCTCATGGGGAAACAGTCACGGCTTACAGCCGCAATTCCGAGCTTTACATCGGGTATGTTCTTCATAGCAAAAATTCCTTTCTGTGCAGTTTATTCTCTGCTTTATAAATCTGTCATAATACCGCCGCATTTTTTGTTATGTACCGCTTACGTTTCGAGTAATCGTTTACTTGTATTCGCAAAACAAAAACCTCTGCAACGGGTCTTATTATTATTGTATCACAAATAATCGTCATTGTCTACAGATTTCCGATAATTTTACGCCGTTTTCACACGAAATTATCAGCAAGGCAATGTAACAGGTTACACGGTAATTAAGTAAAACGCATTTGTTTTACCGTTTATTGACACGCCGTGCTATTTATGTTATCATTTTACTATATTAAGTATTTAAACAGCGGAGGAAGACCGATGAAATACAGACGATTGCTCTTTTCAGTAAAAGACCCGTATTCCGATAGTTCCGACGAACTGTTCACCAAAGCCGTAAAAGAAAAATTTCTCCTACTGCATTTCCCATTGTGACGACTACCGCAGAATATGCGAAAATCTCGGTATATCCTCTCCCTCGGATGCGTCCGGACTTCCCGTGATACCCACATTGCTGTTCAAGAAAAAGCAGATTTTCAATAAAGGCTGTATTCCGCTTATAAAAGCGACTTCCTCCGGCACAAGCGGCAGGAGAAGCACGATAGCCTTTGACACGGGCGGCCTTCTCTGCGGACTTAAAATGGTTATGCGTGTATCAAAGCTGAGAAATCTGTTTTCTCCTGTTCCGTGCCACTATATCATTATGGGTTACAAGCACCACAGAGGAAACAAGACTGCCGTAACAAAGACGGCTTTCGGTGCGACATTCTTCACTCCTGCACTGAGCCGCAATTATATCCTGACATATAAAAAAAGGCGGCTATTCCCCCCGACTTTGACAGGATTATAGATCTTATTGTCAGGCATTCACGTTCACGTTTCCCGACAAGATTCATGGGGTTTCCGGCTTATACTTATTTTCTGCTGAGAATAATGGACGAACGTAAAATTTATCTTAAAATGCCGAAAGGCTCACGCATAATGCTCGGCGGCGGCTGGAAACAGTTCTATGCCGAGCAAGCCGACAAAAATTCCTTTTACAGCCTTGCCGAAAAGGTACTCGGCATAAAGGAAAACGATATTATCGAATTTTTTCGGAGCGGTAGAGCATCCGATTTTATACTGCGACTGCAAGGAACATCACTTCCACGTTCCTGCTTACAGCAGAGTTATAATCAGAGATGTCGATACGTTAAAACCGCTTGAAAACGGCAAGACAGGACTTGTAAACCTGATAACTCCTATGGTTAAAAGCTACCCCGGTGCTTTCTGTAATGACAGATGACCTCGGCATACTTCATAACGGAAGCGAATGTTCCTGCGGACTGAAAACGCCGTTTCTTGAAATTGTCGGCAGAGTTGCGCCGGAGGATATAAAGACCTGTGCGGCAGGCGCAGAAGAGATAATAAAGGGTGTGAACGTATGATTTTCTTTGATGGCGAAATATACGAAAACGATATGTGCGACAAGCTGTTAGCCCGTTTTGAAGACAGAATATGCGACACTCTCGGAAACTGTCGGCTTTCTGCTAAGCAGGTCATGCTTGCCGCCGAAAAAATCAGCACGGATATAGAAAACGGTGCTTTTGACGATATGCTCTCAGCGCTTGACGTTGAAAATGTAAGTTACTATAAAAAGCTTATACTTGCCTGCCTCAGCCGTGAAAATCTTGAATACAGGCTGAAAACCGAGCTCGGAGATTCAGACGGCTTTATCGGTTCTCCGAACGGCATCACTCCGAAAATAAAAATTCAGACAAAACCTCTCGGCGTTCTGTTCCACATAGCCGCAGGAAATGCCGACGGCTTACCCGTGATGAGCGTTGCAGAAGGACTTCTTGCAGGCAATATCAATATACTGAAGCTTCCGTCCGCCGATAAGGGCTTGTCGATCCGCATAATAAAGCGACTTTGCAAATATGAGCCTTTGCTGTGTCACGCTACATATATGTCTTTGATACCCCGTCAAGCGATGTGCGTACCATCCAGACGCTTGCAGGCTTTGCCGACGGCATAGTGGTATGGGGCGGTACTGAAGCCGTAAAAGCAGTGCGTTCACTTGCTCCGCCGGGAGTTAAGCTGATTGAATGGGGACACAAGCTTGGTTTCTGCTACATTTCCGATTACGCAAACCATACAGATGAATTTTCGGCTCTTGCCGAGCATATAGCCTCTACAAAGCAACTGCTCTGCAGTTCCTGCCAGACCGTGTTTATCGACACCGATGATAAAACCGAGCTTACCCTATTTTGCAAAAATGTTCCTTCCGTATCTTGAAGCGGCAGTCGGAAAACACAGGAACACCTCTATAGGCACACGGGCGAGAGATACGCTCATAAGCTACTCCGCCCGTCTTGAACAGGCAATCGGGATACGGCAAATTTCTCCCGACGTATTTTACGGTAAGAATTGCAGCCTTATCATAAAAGACGACTTTGAGCTTGAACTGTCGCCTATGATGTGCAATGTGCTTGTAAAAAGGCTTCCGAGAAAGGACATAATGCGTACACTGAGAAATGCAAAAGGCTTTCTGCAGACCGCAGGGCTTATCTGCGGCAAGGCTGACAGAGCAGAACTTACCGACCTGTTGCTCTGTGCAGGAGTTACAAGAGTTACGCAGGCGGGAAATATGTCCGCTTACTTTTTCGGAGAATCCCATGACGGAGAATATCCGCTATCCCGATACACAAGAAAAAATCAATATCGAACTGAATGATCAGACTGAGGAAACAAATATATGAAAAAACTCGTTTTACCGCTCAACATTATTCTTCTCGGCTTATCGCTTGCTTGCGATACAGCTCTGATAATTACTCATCTCTACCCGATAAAAATAACCGCAAGCGTTTTCTTTATGCTTGCCGCCGCAGTAAATCTGATATACGCCCTGAAATACTTCCCCGATAAGAAACTGCCGTCAGTAATACTGACCGTCGGCGTATTCTTCGCAATGAGCGCAGATATAGCGATAAACTTAAATTTCATCGCAGGAGCGGCGATTTTCGCCTTAGGTCATATCTGTTATTTCATAGCATATTCGCTGATGCAAAAGCCCCGACCCACCGACTTTATCCCTGCAATGATAATATTTATCCCCATAGTGCTGTTTATGATGTTCTCACCGCTTCTTGACTTCGGCTCGTCGCTTATGAAGATCATCGGCATTTCATACGCTGTTATAATCTGCATTATGACAGGCAAAGCAATAATGAACTTTATCCGCATAAAGAACAGATTCAACCTTATACTTGCGCTCGGCAGTGTGCTGTTCCTTATATCCGATATAATGCTCCTGATGGCGTACTTCTCAAAAATAGATTTCCCGTTCTCGAATTTCTGCCTTGCCCTATATTACCACGGTCAATGCCTTATTGCAAACGGTCTTGCACATATAAAAACAGCTATAACAGAAAAAAATCCGTGTCGCCTGACACGGATTTTTTATTACTGATTATTCCGGCTATCGTCCAATCCCGACCGTACCACAAAGTCACACCAACCACAAACCTCTCAAAAGGTCGGAATTTGCCGTGCCCCATGGGCACCGCCGCTTAGTGCTTCTTCAACCAGTTGCGAATCCACTTGCCGTTTTCGGTAAGATTGCTCTCGCTCCAGTTTCCGTTTGCCGATGTTCCCGCCGCAGTACCGAGCAGGTTTCATCCTTGTTGCAGATACTCCAGTTACAGTAGCTTATGCCTTGCTTGTCAAAATAGCTAAGCCACTTCTGCGTTTCGTTGAAGTCGTTCGCACCGCCGCCCGATGCGTCACAAGTACCGAATTCCGACACGAATACAGGCAGTCCCTGTGCCACGCAGTTTTCTACATTTGAACGAAGTCCTGCGTGAGTTGCCGCATAGAAGTGGAACGCATACATTACATTCTTGTAGTTCAGCGGATCGGAAAGCGGCTTGTCGATCTCCTGACTCCATGTTGGCGTGCCTACTATAATTACCGAGTTCGGCGCATTCTTGCGGATAACGGGTATTATCTTTTCCGCATACGGCTTGATATTACCGCTCCACGATGCACCTCCGTTCGGCTCGTTGCATATCTCGTAAATTACATTCGGGTATTTTGCATATCTCTTTGACACCGTTTCAAAGAAGGATTTCGCCTCGTTTGTATACTTGGACGGGTCGCCGGGATTAAGAACGTGCCAGTCAATGATAACATACATATCCAGCTTGATGCAGATGTCAACACCCTTTTCAAGCAGTTCAAGACTTCCGCTCTTGTTGCCCATATAGCACTGACCGTTGCCCCACTCGTCAACATACATTGCAAGACGGACAACATTCGTGTTCCAGTCATCACGGAGCGTTTTGAATGCACTCTCATTTACGAATTCGGGGAACCATGTAAGCCCGTGCGTACTCATTCCTCTGAGCTGATAACCCTTGCCGCTCTTATCGACAAGCTGTCCGTTCTTTACCGAAAGCTGACCGTGCTGTGATACCGGCGTAGTGCCTTTAGGGTCGCTCGGTGCCGGAGGAACTGTTGCCGCCGGCTTTTTGGTCGTTGACGTATTATTGTTGTTATTGTTGTTATTATTATTGTTGCTGTTATTTCCGGCACTCGTTCCTGCGGTACTTCCGTTCACAGTCACTTTACCCTCATTGATATAAGCGTCAGCCGAATAATTGAATCCGAATGAAACGCTCTTTCCCTTTTCTATAGTTCCGTTGTAGCTCTCGTTCTTGACCGTCATTGTGTTTCCCGAAATGCTGAATATTCCGTTCCACTGCGACATCAGCTTTGTGTTGCCGGGGACGGTTACCTTTGCCGTCCAGCTGTTCACCGTATCGCCGTTATTGGTTATAACGATCTCATAACCTCCGCACTTCTTACCGCCTTCTTCCCAGCTGCTCGACTTCTTCCACTGAACAGTGAAATTGCTTGCAGATGAAGCAGGCTTGCTCTGGCTGTTGTTGTTTTTTCGTGTCGGCAGTTGACGGTGCCTTTGTTGTATCGGCAGGCTTCTCGGTGTTCTCTGCCTTTGATGTATTTTCCTGCTTTGAAGTATTACTTTCTTCCTGTTCGGAGGTATCGGAAGATGTGTCGCTCTCTGTTACTGAGCTGTCAACGGAAGTAACCTCGGAATTTTCATCAACACTGCTCGTATCCTCAATATACGATACATTGCTTTCGGTCGCCGAGCTGTTTCCGACAGACGATAATACACCGCTGTCCTGCGCCGCACAGCCTGCAAGCATAGCCGCCGCAATAAACACAGCTATCGCACGTCTGATTATAGATTTTTTCATATTTCCTCTTTCGGTCGTGATATTAAAACAGCCCTCACGAATGAGGGCTGTCATTATCAGTTAATCTTTTTAAGATTACTTTCTCTTCTTAGCAACTACTACTGCACCTGCTGCGAGGAGTGCAACACCTGCAACTGCTGCAACGCCTTCAACACCTGTGTTTGTGTTAGGCTTTGTAGAATCGCCTGTTGTAGGAGCATCTGTAGCGGGAGCATCTGTAGCGGGAGCATCTGTATCAGCGGGAGCATCTGTATCAGCGGGCGCCTTATCATAACCTGTTACATCAAATGTAACTTCAATATCACTTGCAAAGTTGCCTGCCTTGTCATCAAGAATTTCTGCGTCAGGTGACCATGAGTTGATGATCGGAACGCCTGCTAAGCCTGCTACGACTGCATCCTTATTATCAGCACAGTTTGCATCGGGCTTTGTTGTATCTAAGTCAGCGATGTCGTTGCCTTCAACATAGTCGAATGAAACGGGGAGCAGAAAGCATTTCTGTGCCTGCGAACTTAATGCTTGTAAGTGTGATAACAAGATCAGGGTGATCTTCAACAACGATGTTTGTGTAGAGCTTAAGAACATTGAAGCCTGTAGCTACATTGTCACCAAGATCCTTACCCTCTATACCTGTCAGCTTAGCTGTATATGTACCGTCCTTGTCGATCGTTACATCTTCAAATGAACCGGGACGTGCAAAATACTCATCACCTACAGCCTCGCCGCTACCTTCTTCAGCGTTTGTGTCGCAAACATAAATCTTGCTCTGCTCAAGGTTGTTTCTGAACAGCCAGTTAGCTGTCTGGAAACCAAGACCTGCCTTTTTCGGCACCTGCTGCTACTACTAATGTAGATGCTACTGCAGCTGCAACCGCACTTGCGGATAATACCTTTAATAACTTCATTTTAATTACCTCCAAACAAATTGTATATGTTTCGTTCTTATGAGTGTTGTTAAAAGTTTACAACATTCTCAATTAAATTAATTATAACCTCTGCCCGCCAAAAAATCAATTTGCATTTTTCACACATTTACCACATAACTTTTAGTTATTTTGTACAATTAGGTTATTAAGTTAAACAATAAACGTTCTGAATGTCACCCATTTGTGCAGTTTGGTTGACACGAGGAGCTGTCGGTGGTATTCTGTTAAAGTCGTTTGACAAAATGGGAAAGGAAACAAAAATTATGAACAGACAGAAAATCACAACAATCGTACTTTGTGCGCTCTTTGCGGCAATTACGGCGGTACTTTCGCAGATAGCGATACCGATGCCCTCCGGCGTACCGGTTACATTACAGACCTTTGCAATAGCCCTCTGCGGCTTTTATCTCTGCACAGCAAGAGCAACCGTTTCAACGGTCGTTTATGTTCTGCTCGGTGCGGTTGGCGTTCCCGTATTCAGTGGCTTCAAGGGCGGAATCGCTTCAATAGTCGGTCCTACGGGCGGATTTATAATCGGCTTTATCGCTATGGCGGCTATCAGCGGAATACCCTTCAGAAATATGCCCGACAAGCTGCGTGTACCGCTGAGAATAGCAATGGGCATCTTAGGCGTTGCCGCTTGCCATATCTGCGGATTTGTACAGTACGCTCTCGTTGCAGGCAAGGATCTGTTATCCAGCTTCCTGCTTGTATCCGCTCCCTATCTTATAAAGGACATTGTCAGCGTAGTTCTCGCATACTTTGCCGCTCTCGCAATTTCAAAGGCTCTGAAAAGAACAGGTTTTGCCCCCAGCGAACAGGCGTAATTGCAATAATTTCATAAACATTAAAGGCAGTGCCGATTGGCGCTGCCTTTTTGTTTTTTATAGTGCAAACCGCTTTTCACAAAAACTTCAGCCGATTCTACAAAAGTATGAGATTCTGTTCTCAAGTCTTATTCACCCAACCGCCAACCGCCAACTGCCAGAACGGCGGAATTTGAAGCGGCACATTTCCACAGGCGGAATTTGAAGCGGCACATTGCCGCCCGCCCTGCTTTGACTTTTCTTCTGTTAAGTGCTATACTTTATAAATAGAAAGACAAAACACGGAGATACTATAAATGGATAACAAATACGAAGAACGGCTCGGCACAGCCTCGATGCTGCCTCTTATACTTAAAATGGCACTGCCGGGCTTTGCGGCACAGCTTATAAACCTGCTGTACAGCATAGTTGACAGGGGTCTTCATCGGACACATAGAGCTTATCGGCACAGATGCGCTGGCAGGTATCGGTGTTACAAGTTCAATAATCATTCTTATCTCGGCATTTTCACAGATAGTCGGCGGTGGCGGCGCACCGCTCGCCTCAATAGCGCTCGGCAAGGGCGACCGTGAAAGAGCGCACAGGATACTCGGCAACGGCTTTTCACTGCTTGTGCTGTTTGCTGTAGTAACATCGGGCATAACCTACATCTTTATGGAGCCCCTGCTCCGCCTTATCGGTGCAAGCGACGCTACTATCGGCTATGCCACAGACTACCTCTCGGAATACCTTACAGGCACGCTGTTCGTAATGTTCGCAACCGGACTTAATTCGTTCATAAATGCACAGGGCAGACCCGGAATTTCAATGATAGCCGTGATAATCGGTGCGATCCTCAACATAGGCCTTGATCCGCTTTTTATCTATGTATTCGGTATGGGCGTAACGGGCGCCGCTCTCGCAACGGTAATATCACAGGCGGTAAGCGCCTTTATAATAGTAGGATTTCTTGTATCCGACAAAGTGACTTTGAAAATAAAGCCGAAATATCTTAAGCTTGATATAAAAATAATCGGCTCGCTGTTTGCTCTTGGCATCGCCCCGTTTATAATGGCAAGTACGGAAAGTCTTGTCGGCTTCGTTCTCAACGGCTCGCTGAGCGCATACGGCGATATATACGTCAGCACCCTTACGGTAATGCAGAGCGCAATGCAGTTTGCCGCCGTGCCTTTGAGCGGCTTTGCGCAGGGCTTTGTTCCGATAGTCAGCTACAATTACGGCAAGGGCAACACAGACCGTGTCCGCCTCTGCTTTAAATATTCCGTGATAATTATGTTCTCTTTCTTCGCCCTGTCAAACCTGTTTATGATTACCTTCCCCGAATTTGTCGCAGGAATGTTCACAGACGACACCGCACTTATAAAAACGGTCGGCAGAATGATGCCCCTTTTCCTTACCGGCATGACCATATTCGGACTTCAGCGTACCTGCCAGAATATGTTCGTTGCTCTCGGTCAGGCTAAAATTTCACTGTTCATAGCCCTTTTGCGTAAAGTGATACTGCTTATCCCTCTTGCCCTTATCCTGCCGAATTTTCTCGGTGTAGAGGGTGTATATCTCGCTGAATCCGTAGCGGATGCTACCTCGGCAATCTGCTGTACCGTTATCTTCACTCTTACCTTCCGCAAGATACTCAAAAAGCGTGAGCAGACATAAATTAAATAATCAAGCGGTCACAGGGAAAGATACAGCCCCGTGACCGCTTTTTCTTATGCGATTTTCAAGCACCGCCCGCACATTTTCCGTGCAGGCGGTGCTTTGCGTTTATTTCAGAAATTCCGCCAGTATCTGACCGAGTAAACACGATTGCTTATCGGTAAGCTGTTTGCTTGTTATTACGTTATGCTCACGGAATTGCTCAATTAACTGTGTTATTATATTTCTTTGCTTTTCGTTAAGACCTATAGTAGAAATATTCGATTGACGTTCCATACCCGACAGATAGTCCATAGAAACGTTGAATAAAGCCGAAAACGCTCTTACCGTATCAAAAGTAGGACTTTGCAGATTTTTTTCATATCTGCTGATTATTGAGCTTTCCTTGTTTATTTTATTTGCCAGTTCTTCCTGCGTCCAGCCTTTTTCTTTTTCTGAGTCTTTTCAGAATCAAGCCGAAATCAAAAGCATCGTTCATTTATCCACCTCAAATTTGATTTATAATCAAATTGTAACAGGTGCAACTTGATAAATTTGCATCATTATGCTATAATATTTGATATAAAAACGAATTTACTTAGAATTAATTGATAAATTTGCTCAAAACGGGTGATTAAGTGCAACAACAAATAAAATCCAGACAACGTGTTACCGAACACGGCGAGGTTTTCACCGCCGAGCGTGAAGTAAAGGCAATGTGCGACCTTGTAAAACAGGAAACCGAGCGTATCGACAGCCGTTTTCTCGAACCCGCCTGGCGGAACGGGCAATTTCCTTACCGAAATTCTTGCAAGAAAAACTTGCGGTCGTAAAGTCTGAATACGGTCGCAGTCCTCTTGAATATGAAAAATACTCGCTCCTTGCGGTAAGCAGTCTTTACGGTGTCGATATAATGGCGGATAATGTCGAAACCTGCCGTGAACGGCTGTTTAAGCAGTGGGACAAGCAATACAGATCCGTCTGCAAAAAAGAATGCAACGATGATACAAGAAAATCCGTCCGCTTTATCCTGTCAAGAAATATCGTCTGCGGAAATGCCCTTACTCTTAAGTGCGTAGACGAAAACTGCAACGATACCGAACAGGATATAGTCTTTTCCGAGTGGGCATTCGTTTTCGGCAGTAATATACAGCGCAGCGATTACAGCTTTGACGAACTGGTAAACGGCAATAAGGAAAAGGCTTCTCAGCTCACCCTCAGCGACAGCACAGAAGGCGAGGGTACTTTTTTACGGAAATATATATGCAACTACAGGAGGTTATGGGAAAATGGCTGATAATATTTCAACCGGAATTTTAAGCGGACTTTACGAAAAGGTATACAACCCCGATGTTCTGTCCTGCCTTGCCAATCTCTCAAGCGATGAGGTTTTCACACCTCCGGAGATAGTAAACAAAATGCTCGATATGCTCCCGCAGGAGCTTTTCTCATCTCCCGATACAAAGTTTCTCGACCCCGCCGTGAAAACGGGAGTTTTCCTGCGTGAGATAGCAAAGCGTCTTATAAAAGGCCTTGAAGCCGTTATCCCCGACAGACAGCAACGAATAGACCATATTTTTAAAAATCAGCTTTACGGCATTGCAATAACCGAGCTTACAAGCCTGCTCTCACGCAGAAGCCTTTATTGCAGTAAGTACGCAAACAGTGCTTTTTCGGTAACACACTTTGAAAATTCGGACGGAAATATCCGTTTCAAGCGTATCCCCCACTCGTTCGACAAGTCCGGCAGATGTATTTTCTGCGGTGCGTCCGAAACGCAGTACGACCGTGGCGAAGAACGTGAATATTATGCGTATGAATGGATACATACATTACACCCCGAGGAGATTTTTGGCATGAAGTTCGATGTTATTATTTCAAATCCGCCGTATCAGTTGAGAGATGGTGGTGGAACGGGTTCTAGTGCTATGCCTATGTATCATGAGTTTGTCTATCAGGCTTTTAAGATGAAACCTCGTTATTTAACAATGATAGTTCCTTCTCGTTGGTTTGCTGGCGGTAAAGGACTTGATGATTTTAGAAATATGATGCTCAATTCTGGAAAAATATCCGCGATAGTTGATTATGCTAACAGCGCGGATTGTTTTCCAGGAGTAACTATTGCGGGCGGAATTTGTTACTTCCTATGGGGCTTTGATTATAATGGCGAATGTAAAGTAGTGAATATGAGTGCAGGCGAACAAATATCAAGCACTATTCGCAAATTAAATGAATACCCTATATTTGTAAGAGATAATACAGCTGTACAGATTATAAAGAAAAATAAAAAGCGTTTCTAAACAGTATCTCGATAATATTGTTCATTCAAGAAATTGCTTCAATTTGTTCAGCAAGGAAATCGGACATAATGAATATATAAAAGAAGATTGTGTACTGTATTCGCTGAATGGCAAATCGTATATCACCAAGAATGAAATATCAGACAGAGATAATTTATTGAACAAATATAAAGTGATAATGACAAAAGCAATGTCAGGTGGCAATAAACCATCCACTGACGGAACGTATTTAGTCATTTCATCAACAATGCGTGTGCTTAAACCTAACGAAGTATGTACAGAAACCTATTTGTGTATAGGTTCTTTTGAAAACGAAATAGAAGCAAATAATCTTTGTGACTATATGAAAACAAAATTTTTCAGATTCTTACTGCTTCAAGCACTGACATCAATCAATATTTCTAAAGATAAATTTTTATTCGTCCCCCTCCAAGACTTCTCAAAACCGTGGACAGATTCCGAACTCTACGAAAAATACAATCTCACAGACGAAGAAATAAACTTTATCGAGTCTATGATAAGACCGATGGATTTAGGCGGTGACAACAATGGCTGACGTATTTGAAAAGTATGTGACCCCTCGACCCGAGGTAAACCCGACTATCTATGCCTACAAGCTGAACGGCGTTACCACTCACGACGGCTACATAAAAGTAGGCTACACCGACCGTGATGTAAAGCAGCGTATAAAAGAACAGCTCCATACAAGTGCGATAAGCTACACCGTGCTTTGCGAGGAATCGGCGATGCGTCCCGACGGCTCGTGCTTCAATGACCGTGACGTACACGCCGTTCTTAAACGTAACGGCTTTCACCGTCTTAACGAAAACACCGACAAGAACGAATGGTACAACTGTACCGTAAATGATGTACGCTCCGCCGTGCGTGAGCTTCGCACTGGCGAAAGGACGGACGAATACCGCACCGCCGACTTTAAAATGCGTCCGGAACAGAGTAAAGCGGTAGACCGCACGATCGAATACTTTGAAAACATTAAAAAGTCCGAGCCTGAACGCATACCAAAATTCCTGTGGAATGCAAAAATGCGTTTCGGCAAGACCTTTGCCGCTTATGAGCTTTGCAAGAAGATGAATTTCAAGCGTATTCTTATTCTCACCTTCAAGCCTGCCGTAGAGTCGGCGTGGAGCGAGGACTTAAGAACTCACGTTGATTTCGAGGGCTGGCAGTACGTTTCAAACAAGGACGCACATAATAACAAGCAGAATATCGACGAAGCATATTACAATGCCGACAGCACAAGACCGATAGTAGTTTTTCGGCTCGTTTCAGGATTTGCTCGGCACTAACGAAAACGGCGGAATAAAATACAAGAACGAGTTTATCCATACTACCAACTGGGATATAGTCATATTTGACGAATACCATTTCGGAGCGTGGAGAGAAAACGCAAAGAAGCTGTTTGACGATCCCGACGATGAAGATATAGACTTTGACGCAGAAAAATATCAGAGAGGAAGAAGCAGGAAATGCAGTAAACGAAACCTTCCTGCCGATAACCTCGTCACACTACCTTTATCTGTCCGGTACCCCGTTCAGAGCAATGCACAGCGGTGAGTTCATAGAAGAACAGATTTTCAACTGGACTTATTCCGATGAACAGAGCGCAAAAGAAAACTGGAAGGGCGAAAACAACCCATATCTGTCACTTCCCCGTATGGTGATGATGACCTATAAAATTCCCGAAAGTATACGCTCTGTAGCCTCTGAGGGAGAATTTGACGGCTTCGATCTGAATCTGTTCTTTTCCGCAAAGGGAAAAGGCGAGGATGCTCGCTTCGTAAACGAGAACGAGGTGCAGAAATGGCTCGATCTTATCCGTGGCGCATATCTCCCCGCAAGCGTAGACGACCTTAAAATTGCGGTAAGTCTTGGCGTTGACAAGCGTCCGCCTATGCCCTTCTCAGACACAAGGCTTCTTAACGTACTGTCGCACACCCTATGGTTTTTGCCGAGCGTAGCCTCCTGCTTTGCGATGTACAATCTTCTTATGCAAAGCCAGAACAACTATTACAATCAGGGCTATAAGATAAACGTCTGCGCCGGTATAAAAGCGGGCGTAGGTCTTGATGCGGTAAAGCCCGTTATTGATTCTATGGGCGATCCTCTCGTTACAAGGACAATAACCCTCACCTGCGGAAAGCTGACAACCGGCGTTACTGTAAAGCCGTGGACAGGCATATTTATGCTCCGCAATCTTAAAAGCCCGGAAACCTATTTCCAGTCGGCTTTCCGTGTGCAGTCGCCCTGGACGGTAAAAAATGAGAAGGGCAAAGTAGAGATAATCAAGCACGAATGCTATGTGTTCGACTTTGCGCTTGACCGTGCGCTCCGCCAGATATCCGACTATGCCTGCAATCTGAATTCCGAGAACACAAACCCTGAAAAGAACGTCAGCGAGTTTATAAACTTCCTACCCGTCTTAGCCTATGACGGCTCGACTATGGAGCAGGTAAATGCACAGGCTATTCTTGATATTACCCTTGCCGGAACCTCCGCAACCCTCCTCGCAAAGCGCTGGCAGTCCGCCCTTCTTGTTAACGTTGATAACGATACGCTAAAACGTCTTATGGCAAGTACAGAGGCAATGACCGCACTTGAAAATATCGAGGCTTTCCGCAATCTCAACAAGGAGCTTGAGGTAATCATCAACAAGTCCGAGGCTGTAAAGAAGCTGAAGAAAGACGGCGTGGAAAAAGCTCACCCCGAAAGAAAAGAAAGAGCTTACCGAAGCCGAGAAGGAGTTCAAGTCAAAGCGTAAGGAGGTACAGGAAAAGCTGATGAAATTTGCTTCAAGAATTCCCGTATTTATGTACCTTACCGACTACCGTGAATCCTGCCTCAAGGACGTTATAACCCAGCTTGAACCCGGTCTTTTCAAAAAAGTGACCGGCCTTGATACAAAGTATTTCGACCTTTTGTGTTCGCTCGGCGTTTTCAACTCCAGCCCTTATGAATCAATCTATTTTCCAGTTCAAACGCTACGAGGACGCAAGCCTTACCTATACCGGAATTGATATGCACAGTAACGATAAGGAGATAGGCGGTTGGGATACCGCCATAAGAAAAGATGAATACAAAAAGCTGTTCTATAATCAGCAGGAATCAATGAACGCTCCTCAGCCTACCGAAGCCACAGAAGATATAGCGGAGTTAAAGAAAGAAGTCACCCGGTCATCAGCGGTAAAATCCGTTCAACCGTCAGGCAAGTCCACCGCTGCAAGTCCAACCACTCCGCCTCTTGTAACCGAAAAGTTCGGCATTAAATCACCCGTTCCCAAAGCCGCTTTACCCGTTCCCGACAGGAAACACACCAACACCCCCGATTTTGACGAATCGTCAATAACAGTAGGTATGACCGTAATACATAAAAAAATTCGGCGAAGGAAAAGTACAGTCAATCGCTGATAAACATATATATGTAAAATTTGCTGACGGTCAGAAAAATTTCGCCTTCCCCAACGCCTTCACCGCCGGCTTCCTGCACCTGCCGAAATAACCAAAAACAACAGCCCGACTGATTCAGCCGGGCTGTTGTGTATACAACAAAAAATCCCGTGCAAAATACACGGGATTAAACTTGGTACACCTTCAGGGACTCGAACCCAGGACCCACTGATTAAGAGTCAGTTGCTCTACCAACTGAGCTAAAGGTGCATATTTGATAAAGTGAAAAAGCACGCTACAGCGTGCTTTTTATTTGGCAGGGGTGGTAGGAATCGAACCCACGTCAAAGGTTTTGGAGACCCCTATTCTGCCATTGAACCACACCCCTATAGGTAAAAAGCTCGGCACCAATAAAATTGGTGCACCATCAGGGACTCGAACCCCGGACCGACCGGTTATGAGCCGGTTGCTCTAACCAACTGAGCTAATGGTGCATTGGTGACCTGTGGGGGAATCGAACCCCCGTCGCCGGCGTGAGAGGCCGGAGTCTTAACCGCACTTGACCAACAGGCCATATAGATAAAAAAGAATAGGCTGATGGGCCTATTCTTTTTAAGTCTGGTACACCTTCAGGGACTCGAACCCAGGACCCACTGATTAAGAGTCAGTTGCTCTACCAACTGAGCTAAAGGTGCATATATGTCGGCATCTATCTATCTTCCCGGCAGTCACCCGCCAAGTATTTTCGACGTAAATGAGCTTAACTACTGTGTTCGGAATGGGAACAGGTGGAACCTCATCACAATCAACACCGACTTTTAAGGGATATTCCCTCAAAATTGAATAACGAACCAAAAACAAAACATATATTCTCATTAGGTTTAAGCCCTCGACCGATTAGTATCTGCTGGCTAAATTGCTCACACAACTTACACCTTAGACCTATCAACCTCGTAGTCTACAAGGGGTCTTAACTTAAAAGTGGGATATCTTATCTTAAGGACGGCTTCACGCTTAGATGCTTTCAGCGTTTATCCGATCCGCACTTAGCTGCCCAGCTGTGCCACTGGCGTGACAACTGGTGCACCAGAGGTGCGTCCATCCCGGTCCTCTCGTACTAGGGACAGCTCCTTTCAAATATCCTTCGCCCACGACAGATAGGGACCGAACTGTCTCGCGACGTTCTGAACCCAGCTCGCGTGCCACTTTAATCGGCGAACAGCCGAACCCTTGGGACCGAATTCAGCCCCAGGATGTGACGAGCCGACATCGAGGTGCCAAACCTCCCCGTCGCTGTGGACGCTTGGGGGAGATCAGCCTGTTATCCCCAGGGTAGCTTTTATCCGTTGAGCGACGGCATTTCCATTCACATACCGCCGGATCACTAACTCCAACTTTCGTTTCTGCTCGACCCGTCGGTCTCGCAGTTAGGCTTGCTTTTGCGTTTACACTCTAAGGCATGGTTTCCGGCCATGCTGAGCAAACCTTTGAGCGCCTCCGTTACTCTTTTGGAGGCGACCGCCCCAGTCAAACTGCCCGCCTAACAATGTCCCCCCAACCCGATTCAGGGCTGCAGGGTTAGAATTTCAGCACTCCAAGAGTGGTATCCCAAGGACGACTCCACATAAGCTGACGCCTATGTTTCCTAGTCTCCCACCTATCCTGTACATGAAATGCCGAAATCCAATATTAAGCTACAGTAAAGCTCCATGGGGTCTTTCCGTCTAGTCGCGGGTAACCGGCATCTTCACCGGTACTACAATTTCGCCGGGCGGGCAGTTGAGACAGCTCCCAGATCATTACGCCATTCGTGCGGGTCAGAACTTACCTGACAAGGAATTTCGCTACCTTAGGACCGTTATAGTTACGGCCGCCGTTTACCGGGGCTTCGATTCAGGGCTCTCACTCCTCCTCTTAACCTTCCGGCACCGGGCAGGCGTCACCCCATATACGTCATCTTTCGATTTAGCATAGAGCTGTGTTTTTGATAAACAGTTGCCTGGGACTATTCTCTGCGGGTTTCCGTAGAAACCTCCCCTTCTTCCCCGAAGTTACGGGGACATTTTGCCGAGTTCCTTAACTACCCTTCTCCCGTTGGCCTTAGAATTCTCTTCCTACCTACCTGTGTCGGTTTGCGGTACGGACACATAAGATATACACTAAGCTTTTCTCGCCTTCATCCACGCTGACTTCACTACTTGATTTCGTTCCCTTACGACCGGGGTAACCAACACCCGGCATCAGCTCTTCAAAAGTGTCCCTTAGTTTAAATCTTTCTGTGGTAACGGAATTTCAACCGTTTGTGCATCGGCTACGCTTTTCAGCCTCACCTTAGCTTCCGACTTACTTGGAGCGGACGAACCTTCCTCCAAAAACCTTAGGCTTTCGGCCATTATGATTCTCACATAATTCTCGCTACTCATTCCGGCATTCTCACTTGAATGAAGTCCACCGTCGCTTTCGCTACGACTTCACCCCTCATTCAACGCTCCCCTACCCCTGTCACATTGTGACAAGCCTAAGCTTCGGTGTACGTTTTAGCCCCGTTAAATTTTCCGCGCAAAGTCACTCGACCAGTGAGCTATTACGCACTCTTTTAATGTATGGCTGCTTCTAAGCCAACATCCTGGTTGTCTACGCAATTTCACATCGTTTTCCACTTAAACGTACTTTGGGACCTTAGCTGTGGATCTGGGCTGTTTCCCTTTTGACTATGAAACTTATCTCACACAGTCTGACTCCCGTGAAACAATTTTCGGCATTCAGAGTTTGATAGGCTTCGGTAATCTCTCGACCCCTAGGCCATTCAGTGCTTTACCTCCGATAATCTTGATCACGAGGCTAGTCCTAAAACTATTTCGGGGAGAACCAGCTATATCCGGGTTCGATTGGAATTTCTCCGCTATCCACACCTCATCCCCTACCATTTCAACGGGAGTGGGTTCGGACCTCCATGAGGTTTTACCCTCACTTCATCCTGGACATGGATAGGTCACCCGGTTTCGGGTCTATTGCATGCAACTGAACGTGCTGTTAACACTCGCTCTCACTTCGGCTCCGTAGCTGAACTACTTAACCTCGCTGCATACAATAACTCGCCGGACCATTCTACAATAGGTACCTTATCACACTTTGACGTGCTCTAAGTGCTTGTAAGCACAGGGTTTCAGGTTCTCTTTCACTCCCCTCCCGGGGTGCTTTTCACCTTTCCTTCACAGTACTTTTCGCTATCGGTCATCAGGTAGTATTTAGGCTTGGAGGATGGTCCCCCCATCTTCCCACGGGATTTCACGTGCCCCGCGGTACTTTGGATACTGCTCGTCAACTTTCGTTTTCACCTACAGGATTCTCACCTTCTTTGATCAGCCTTCCCATGCTGTTCGGTTAACAATCATTGTACTAAATGCAGTCCTAAACCCCGAAAGGATTGCTCCTCTCGGTTTAGCCTCTTCCGCTTTCGCTCGCCACTACTCACAGAATCTCGGTTGATTTCTTTTCCTCGCCCTACTTAGATGTTTCAGTTCGGGCGGTTCCCCTCATATACCTATTTATTCAGTATATGATACATGGACTTGACTCCATGTGGATTGCTCCATTCGGATATCTACGGATCATATCGTGCTTGCCAATCCCCGTAGCTTTTCGCAGCTTACCACGTCCTTCTTCGGCTCCTGATGCCAAGGCATCCTCCCTGCGCTCTTATTAGCTTAACCTATTCAAGAATTATGTCTTGTTTTTCAACAGAAGAATTGTTTGAAATTGTATTTTACCCATTAAATTTCTTTAATTGGATATCTTTAATTTCCTCTTTGTTGTTTCGTTATTCAATTTTCAAAGAACATCTCTCACTCTCCGACATTTGAAGTCATTGAGTGTTATTTGGTGGAGATGAGGAGAATCGAACTCCTGACCCCCTGCTTGCAAGGCAGGTGCTCTCCCAGCTGAGCTACACCCCCAAATTGGGTTTGAAGGTTGTGTTGTCTGACTTCTTTTCGTTGTCAGCCTTTGCTCCGAGCTTTTCCTTCGTTTTCTTACGAAAACGAATTTTGAGGATTTGAACCCAGCTGAGCTACACCCCCAAAGGTGATTGTTATTCACTTATGGAGTCGCCAGCCCTGAGGGCAAGTTCCTTCAAAATTGAACAATACAGATTTAAGAACTTGTGAGCAAGTTCTTCTTACGAACGATGTTCGCATCGCTCTTTTTCTTCCTTAGAAAGGAGGTGATCCAGCCGCACCTTCCGATACGGCTACCTTGTTACGACTTAACCCTAATCATCAACCCCACCTTCGGCGGCGTCCTCCTTGCGGTTAGACTACCGACTTCGGGTGTTGCCAACTCTCATGGTTTGACGGGCGGTGTGTACAAGGCCCGGGAACGTATTCACCGTAGTATGCTGACCTACGATTACTAGCAATTCCGACTTCATGTAGGCGAGTTGCAGCCTACAATCCGAACTGAGACGTTTTTTGGAGATTTGCTCTGCCTCGCGGCTTTGCTTCTCTTTGTTAAACGCCATTGTAGTACGTGTGTAGCCCAGGTCATAAAGGGCATGATGAGTTTGACGTCATCCCCACCTTCCTCCGTTTTGTCAACGGCAGTCTCATTAGAGTGCTCTTGCGTAGCAACTAATGATAAGGGTTGCGCTCGTTGCGGGACTTAACCCAACATCTCACGACACGAGCTGACGACAACCATGCACCACCTGTCTTTGTGTCCCCGAAGGGAAAGCCTAATCTCTTAGACTGTCACTTGATGTCAAGACCTGGTAAGGTTCTTCGCGTTGCGTCGAATTAAACCACATACTCCACTGCTTGTGCGGGCCCCGTCAATTCCTTTGAGTTTCAACCTTGCGGTCGTACTCCCCAGGTGGATTACTTATTGTGTTTACTCCGGCACGGAAGGGGTCAATCCCCCACACCTAGTAATCATCGTTTACGGCGTGGACTACCAGGGGGTATCTAATCCTGTTTGCTCCCCCACGCTTTCGAGCCTCAGCGTCAGTAAAAGCCCAGCAAGCCGCCTTCGCCACTGGTGTTCCTCCTAATATCTACGCATTTTCACCGCTACACTAGGAATTCCGCTTGCCTCTACTTCACTCAAGAATGTCAGTTTCAAAAGCAGGTTACGAGTTGAGCCCGTAATTTTCACTTCTGACTTGACATCCCGCCTACACTCCCTTTACACCCAGTAATTCCGGACAACGCTTGCCACCTACGTATTACCGCGGCTGCTGGCACGTAGTTAGCCGTGGCTTTCTAAACGGATACCATCATTTTTTTCCTCCGTCAACAGAGGTTTACAATCCGAAAACCTTCTTCCCTCCCTCACGCGGCGTCGCTGGATCAGGGTTGCCCCCATTGTCCAATATCCCCCCCACTGCTGCCTCCCGTAGGAGTCTGGGCCGTGTCTCAGTCCCAATGTGGCCGTTCGACCTCTCAGTCCGGCTACCGATCGTCGACTTGGTAGGCCGTTACCCCACCAACTATCTAATCGGACGCGAGCCCATCTATCAGCGATAAAATCTTTGGTATCAGGAAGATGCCATCCCGATACGTTATGCGGTATTAGCAGTCGTTTCCAACTGTTGCCCCCTCTTAGAGCCAGGTTGCTCACGTGTTACTCACCCGTCCGCCACTGATCCGAGGAGCAAGCTCCTCTTCACCGTTCGACTTGCATGTGTTAGGCGCGCCGCCAGCGTTCGTCCTGAGCCAGGATCAAACTCTTTGTTAAATGGTATATTCAAGCTTTCGCTTTAAATATCAAAGTTTGATTGCTCTGCTGAACGCTAACTTGCTATCTATTAGCACGTTATTTTGTGTTCATCCAGAATTTCTTGTTATTCTCATAAAGAATCTCAAGGTAATGTTTTTAATTCTGTACTGTTCAATTTTCAAGGAACTTTGTGCCGCTCTTGCGACAGCTTATTTATTATATCACATTCATTCGAGTTTGTCAAGCACTTTTTTTTGAAATTTTTAAATTTCTTTTTTCAGAGTTTTGAACTTTTTTCCAGTCGGTCGCCGTGCTTCCGCCGTTTCTTCCATCCGGTTTTTTAAGCTCTTCTTCGTACCCTCGACTGCCCTCTTTCTCACTGTTCAAGCGGTTTCAGGCTTACTCAAGTACCCTCTGTTTTTTTGTGCCCTCTCGTTTGAGTGCTTGTCTATTATATCACGCTTTTCGAGCTTTGTCAACATCTTTTTCATTTTAATTTTGCACAAATGGTTTTAAACTGTTATATTCCCCGATTGTGCAAAACGTAAACAACCACAATATACAGTTTCCCGCTATCAATATTTAGTTATCAACAGCCGCATTCCTGTATGTTGAAAACTCGTGCATTCTTTCCGTAAAGCTAAAAACAATGCCGCCCTTTAAGGACGGCACCGATAAAAATCCTATTTTTCCTCGTTCAGTTCGAAATTATTCTGACAAAGCTGTCAATATCATTAAAATCACGATATACCGAAGCAAATCTGATATACGCCACCTTATCTATATCCTTCAGCCTGCGCAGTACCAGTTCGCCGATCTCGTCCGACGATACCTCACGTCTGAACTGGTTCTTCAACTCCTGTACAATATCTTCAACCATTTTTTTTCAAGGTCCTCGATCTGTACCGGACGTTTCACCGTAGCTCTCGAAGCCTGTTTATCAGCTTGTCACGATCAAAAGGTTCAATAGTATTATCCTTTTTCACAACCATAAGCGGTATTGTTTCCACCATTTCATAGGTCGTAAAACGGCACTTGCACGACAGACATTCACGTCTTCTGCGAATTTTATTTTCCGCAGGGCGACTGTCTATTACCTTGCTGTCCTCATATCCGCATTCCGGGCATTTCATCTGTTTTCCTCGCTTTCGCTCTGATCCTCACGGTTTCCTTTTCCATATTCCTGTATTTATGTATTTTAACACACTTTCGCAGCTTTTTCAAGCATTTTCTGTAATCAAAGACCCATCTTATACTTATCGTATATCTTTTTTCATATTATTCACACATACAGCAAGTTCGTCATAGCTGCTGTAGTTCTCACGGTAAAGCTCGACTATCATTGATTTATCGTAATTTATCTTTTCAAGTTCGCTGAAAAGACGGTTGAAGTTAAAGCTGCCCTTTCCTATCGGCAGGCAATCGCAGCCTGCGTTGCCGTCGCTTACATGAAGATGTACGACCTTGTCACCTATTATATCCAGAAGCCTGAACGGATCTACATTGCTCCTTCTCGCCTGTTTGAGATCTACAACAAATCTGACCTCGTCGCCGAGTTGTCCGATCATATCCTCGATAAATCTTACACTGCTGCTCTTGCAGTAGCAGATGTTTTCCTGTGCCACCGTAACACCGAATTCTTTTGCGAGGCGGAACAGACGCAGATAACGTTCCATGTACCTTTCATCAGGTACCTTTGAGCTTAGGATAGCTCCGTGCAGAACAAACACATCCGCACCGATCTCCGCCATAACCTCAAAATACCTCTTGTAAATATCAATCAGATATTCGGTTCTGCGTGGATAATCGCCGAAAAGAAACAGCGTTTCCATAGGCGAAGAAAACGGATGCATGGATATTACGTTCATTCCGTATTCACCGATGATCCTTCTTAGTTCAACAAGCACCTGCCCTTCAAGCTCGTCTATCGAATTTACGAATATCTCAACATTTTTTACACCCGCTCGGCAAGCTCATAAAGAGCCTTTTCTGTTTCAAGAGGGTACAGACATGCCGTTGATACGCCAATATCCATTTTCGTTACTTCCTTTCTGAAAATCAGCCCGCCAGAGAACAAACGTTCCCTATTATTGATATGATTAGCGGTAATACATACACCGCCGCCAGCACCGCAACAAGCAATGCGTAAATGCCGATCCTGCACAGACCTTCCGCCTTATCGGCAATTGCCGTTATCTTTTGCGGAATATAATGTACAGCGCCAGTGCCGCAAAGCCTGTGACGCTCAGCACAATACCGGTTTAAGCCCCTTCGGGCAGAAGCTTATGGCTATATCGTTTTTGCCTTCCTCCAGCTTTACCGCCATAAAGCCCGACATAGAACGGTATATCTCAGCTGGCTTTCCGTTTATCGTTGCAGAAAATCCGTCGTCATACGGCACCGACAAAAACAGCCACTGACCGCTCTTTGCGTTGTCTGCCGTTCCGCTTATATTTCCACCGTCAACCTTAAGATCGGCGGTTTTTGTTTTATTGATAGCTTTTTCCAGCTTGCCGAGCGACAGTCCGTAAATACCGTAGCTTGAGCAATAAGTGCTTTCGTTTACGTCAACATCTATACTTACCTTCTCATTTTCGAAAGTACCGAGATATAAAAGTCCGTTGCTGTCTTTATTCGGGAATGACAGATCCTGCTTGATGCCGTTTACATATATTGCAAACGAACCGTTGATATGCTCGTTGATATTTCTTGCAACAAGATCAAAGCAATCGAAATACAGCGCCTGCTTTTCGCCTATATCCAGCTTGTAGCTGAGCGTTGCGACGCGAGTATCGCTCTTGGGTGTGAAATAATATATCCCGTCATGTTGTGCATACCGAATATTTCTTTCTCCGGTATGCTCATACTCGGTAAACAGCAGTTCGTTACCCGTATCAAGCAGATTCTTTGCAAGATATTCCTGTATAACTATGCGTTCCGCCTTAGGCAGTTCCGTGCATTGTGAGAGATCGCTGTCGGTCACTATTCCGAGCGGAAGATAATATTCGCTCTCATAAATTGAATAGTTCTTGTCACGATAAATCACAGGCTCTCTTGCGCTGAATTTCTCTATATAATATTTTATATTCATAACGGCATCGGTAAGGGCAGTGCCTCCGTTGCCGGTTACCTCCATCCAGTAGGACGAATAGCCGAGCCGTTTCATCGCAAACATATAATCCTCCGATGTAAGCGAGGTGTAATGTGCGATGGTGGGATAGCCCAGTCCGCCTATAAGATTTGCGTCAAAATATTTCTTAGGCCACTGCGTCAGCTTCACCCTGTAAAAATCCTCGTCCTCGGGGATTTTTCCTTCAAGTTCTATCGCATTGTTGTACTTGACGGGAGTATATGCTGATGCGCCTATATATACGTTTGCGTTGAAAACGCTCTCCGCTACAACAATTACAGCCAGTACAGAACAAACCGCTTTGAAAGTGAGCTTCTTAAAAACGCCGAAAGCCATAGTCAGAACATACAGTGCCGTAAATCCGCAGAAGATAATTAAAAGCAGGAAGAACGATTCCGAGCTTCCCCACAGTGTAGAAACATACGAATCCAGGTCGTATCTGCAGTTACAGTAGTACCATATCGTAAAACCGAAATAGATAACGCCGGCGGCAGTTATTCCGATAAGATAGGGCTTTTTATTCTTTTTTGCGCATAATCATCAGGCTTTGTATGCGACAGCTTCACCGCCGCAAAGGTCAGCATCATAAGCGTAGTCATATAGCCGTACCGCATAGGGAATGCCATATAGTAGCCCGTGTGCCACATCTTGTTTATCGGCTCAAACACTACCGGCAGAAGCGTAAGGAACGAAAGCAGCGCATAGAATCTGCTGTTCTTGCTCTTTCTGCGCAGAAAATACACGATGAAAGCCGCAACGGAAAATCCCGTACAGAAAATAAGCGGCAGATTTGTATATATCCCTGCAAATACCGCAGAATCAAACAGACCCTTGAGTATGTTCGCACCCCTTGCGGATGAAAGATACTGTGCAAAGCTCGGAAGCCATACAACAGCGGAAATCAGCGCCGCTATACCGCAGCCTATAATAAACCTCGGCGCAATGCCCCTTGTACTGCCCTTTTTTCTGTTAAGAAAAAATGTAAACGCCGAAATACAGTATCGTGAACAATACCACCATATAGCTGAGATAATAATTCAGCACCAGCATTCCGACAAGGCAGAATATAAGACCGCCTGTGCGTTTACGCTTTACGAGCGAATTGAACGCTATCAGCAGCAGTGGGAAGAAGTACATTACATCGAGCCATACCGTGTTCTGATAGAACAGCATAGAGTAACCGCTGAACGCATACATAACGCTGAAAAGTGCCGAATATGTCGCATCCAGCTTTTTATGGCAGGTGCGGAAGTACGCATTTGCGGTTATCGCACAGACAGCCATTTTCATAAGCGTCATAATGTTCATGAACAGCATCATGTCCGCCTTGTCGACAAACGCAACAAGAAGCGAAAACGGGCTTGATATAAAGAACAGGAACACGCCGAGGAAATTCATTCCGCCGGCATTCTGCCAGTTGAATAAGAAATCCCCCTTGCCCTCAAGTATGTCCTTGAAGTCGAGCAATAAAGGAAGCACCTGCTGGTGCATATCGCACCATGCGAGCGTTTTATCTCCGAACGGATAAAGCCCGCTGCCCGCAAATACCGCAAGTCCTATGACGATTACCGCTATCGGCGGAATTATCAGCGTCAGCAACAGCTTCGGACTGCGTATAAGTTTACCAATATGTGTTGTGATTTTTTTAGTAATATCTCTTTTCAAAATATCCTCCGGGATTTTTAAAAATTCTCTCCCATTTGGTTTTTATGAATATCTGTCTAAATTCAAAAGCCGCAAAGACTTTATGTGCTATGCGGCTTTTATTTTTGATTGAATTATCAGCCGCAGGTGATTATACCATGAGCTTCTTTGTGTCTACCGTACCCTTTGAAGCAAGATTCTTTGTGTCCTTCTTGCTTTCGCCGTTTCCTGCATTTGTATAATTCTTGCCGTGCTTCTCCTGCCAGAGTACCCACAGGGGGACCCGAGATGCACAGTGAAGAATAAGTACCGCAGATAAGACCTGCCATCATAGGAATAGCAAATGTCATTATCGAGGTTACGCCGCAGATTGCGCATACAACGCAGATTGCGAGTACGGCAAAGGCTGTGGTAACAGTTGTGTTTACAGAACGCGTTATCGACTGAGTGATACTCATATTAACAAGTTCCTTGAGTGAAAGCGAGTTGCCGTAAAGGTTACGGTTCTCTCTGATACGGTCATATACAACGATTGTATTATTGATAGAGTTACCGAGTACGGTAAGAACAACCGCCATAAAGTTTGCGTCGATCGGGAAACGGCAGAACACGAATACCGCATAAACCATGAAGCAGTCGTGAACAAGGGCTACCAGCGCAAACACACCTGCCGAAAGGCCGCCGATTTTCTTGAATCTGAACGCAATATAGATTACAAGCAGTACAAACGAGAATAATACCGCAACAAGGCACTTAAGGAAGAACTCCGTACCTGATGTGGGGTTGACATCCTGGCTGTTTACAAGCGTAAGGCTGTTATCCTTGAAGGTCTGCTGGAGCTTATCCGATAAAGCTGTCTGCTTATCTGCTGTAAGTCCCTCCGAAGACGAGAATGAGATTTCAACGACTTCAAGCGAGCTGTTCATCGAAGAACCTGTAGTTACCGTAACAGCACCGTAATTTTCGCCCTCAACCGTCTTCTTTACCGCATTTGTGTCAATTTCGCCGGTATAGCTGTAGGTCAGCATTGTACCGCCCTTTGAATTCAATAGCCATTTCAACGCCGAATATACAGTTGAAAATAACCGTAATTACAGCAATGACGATCGGTATCAGAAAGAGTACCTTTCTGTATCCTATAAAATCAAATACTTTTTTGTTATTCATTTTGAAGCACCGCCTTCCGTTGCGGCAGCCTTTTCAGCGGCACGCTTCTTTGCAGATTTTCCGCCGTAGAGAGCGGGATTTCTGAATATCTTGAATCTGGAAAGCGACATTGTCATAAGTCTTGTCGCAAATATGCCGAACAGGAAGTTCAGTATTACGCCGACCATCAGAGTGTAGCCGAATGAGTAGATAGTACCCTCAGTTGAAGCGCCGAACATAAAGAATACCGGCTTCAGTATAGTAGACGCAAGGCTGTCGGGGAGTACCGAAAGCACCCATAAGTATGATAGCAACGATAATCATTGTGATATTACCGTCAAATACCGCACTGAACGCTCTCTTATAGCCTGTAGCTATCGCTGTGTCTATCGTCTTGCCGCTGTTTATTTCTTCCTTTATACGCTCACCCGTGATAACGTTAGCGTCAACGCCCATACCAACCGCAAGAATGATACCTGCAATACCTGGTATTGTCAGCGTAAAGCTGTTCGAGAACGGGAAGAAGCCTGTTATAGCACAGAACGTACCTGCAACCTGTCCGATAAGACCGATAACGGCAACTACACCGGGCAGTCTGTACAGTGCAATCATGAATATCATTATAAGTGCAAATGCGATAACGCCGGCGATTGCCATAGCGTCACGGGCACCCGTACCGAGCGTGGGAGAGATAGTGCTGAAGCTCGATGTTTCCAGCTTGAACGGTAACGCACCGCCGTTTATCTGGTCTGCAAGCGCCTTAGCCTCATCAGCCGTAAAGTTACCGCTGATAGTAGCCTCACCGCCGCCGATTTCCTCTTTGACAGAAGCTGTGGATATGCACTTGTCATCCATATATGTCGAAATGTATCCCTTTGATGATGCGAGTTTCTTTGTAGCCTCTGCAAACTTATCCTTGCCGCTGTCCTTCAGCTTTAAGGATACCATATACTCATATTCCTTGCTGTTTCCGCTCTTGAGCTGATATACGGCAGAAGCCTTTTCAACGTCCGAGCCGGAAATGATAAGGGGCAGATCCTCATATGTCTGACCGTCGGAAAGCGATTTTTCCGAGCCTTCTCTGAAGGTGAGCAGTGCGGTAGCACCAAGCTCCTTTTTACAGCCGCTTCCGGATCAAAGCTGTCATCCTCAGCCTGCCACGGGAAACGCACGATTATCTTATCGCTGTTATAATCAACATAAACCTCATAGTCTGTTATGTTGTTTGCAACAAGTCTTGTTTCAACGATCGACTTTGCCGCATCGACCTCTTCATTGGTCGCATCGTAATCTGCCGGTGACGTAAATGTAACGTCAACACCGCCTCTGATATCAATACCCCAACGAATATCACTTACACCTCTTATAATAGTGTTCGTGAAATCGCCGTACTGGGTATGAACACCGAAAAATACTATGCCTGTAAATGCCAGTATAACCGCCAGCACTATAAAGAACACAGGCTTTGCCACTCTTTTCAAATGTTTCACTCCGTTTCTGTGCCTAAGCACATCCTGTTAATTTATACATTATAGTATTATACTATAATGATTTCGATTAGTCAAGAAATAGTAAAGAATTTCTGCAATTTTCACAATCCGTTCATTATACGGAAAGCTCAGCCTTTTCTCCGAGAACGTCCTTGTTCTTTTCAAGGACAGGCTTTATGCACCTTTCAAGGAATGCTGTCACCTGGCTTGCGCTTCTGCCCGTGTAATTTTCGGGGATGAGCTTTGCCTCGATTTCTTCCTTTGTCGTCATGAAGTCGGGGTCTGCGGCGATTCTGTCAACGAGGTCGTTTTCTCCGCCCTCTTCTTTGATAACCTTACCTGCGGCAATGCTGTGCTGTCTTATCTTCTCGTGAAGCTCCTGTCTGTTTCCGCCCTTCATAACTGCGTCCATCATAATGTTTTCCGTTGCCATGAAAGGAAGCTCCTTCATTACTCTTGCACGGATAACCTTAGGATATACGACCAGTCCGTTTGTGATATTCAGCATAATGTTCAGTATAGCGTCTGTTGCAAGGAATGCCTCCGCTACTGCGATACGCTTGTTCGCACTGTCGTCGAGCGTTCTCTCAAACCACTGTGTGCCTGCCGTAAACGCAGGATTAAGAGTATCTATCATAACATATCTTGAAAGCGAGGTTATTCTCTCCGCTCTCATCGGATTTCTCTTATAAGGCATAGCCGAAGAACCGATCTGATTCTTCTCGAAAGGTTCTTCCATCTCCTTGAAGTTTGCAAGGATACGCAGGTCATTCGAGAACTTTGAACAGCTCTGTGCAATACCGCCCAGTACGTTTACTATTCTGCTGTCAACCTTTCTTGAATAAGTCTGTCCGCTAACGGGTACGCACTGCTTGAATCCCATTTCCTCAGCTATCATCCTGCTCCAGCTTTTCTATCTTTTCCTCATCGCCGTGGAACAGTTCCATAAAGCTCGCCTGTGTGCCTGTAGTACCCTTCTGACCGAGCAGCTTCAGATTACCCATCTGATACTCAAGATCCTCAAGATCCATCAGAAGTTCGTTCATCCACAGCGTAGCACGCTTGCCGACTGTAGTCAGCTGTGCGGGCTGTAAATGTGTATATGCAAGACAGGGCATATCCTTATATTTATCCGCAAAAGAAGCGAAGTTCGAAAGAACGTTCACAAGCTTTCTGTGTACTATCTTCATAGCGTCACGCATTACGATAACATCGGTGTTGTCGCCTACATAACAGCTTGTAGCGCCTAAATGGATTATGCCCTCGGCCTTCGGACAGCACTTTCCGTATGTATGAACGTGCGCCATAACATCGTGGCGGAGCTTCTTCTCCTCCTCAGCCGCATAAGCAAAGTCAATATCATCAATATGCGCCTCAAGCTCGTCGACCTTTTCCTGTGTTACCTGCTCAAGTCCGAGCTTCATTTCCGCTCTCGCAAGCGCTACCCACAATCTGCGGAATGTCGAAAACTTCTTCTGTGCGGAGAATGTAAACTGCATTTCCTCACTTGCATATCTCGTACAGAAAGGGCTTTCGTAAGTTTCATAATTTGTCATTATAAATAACCGTCCTTTTCATCGGATTTTTTACTTTCCTGTGTCATCTGTATCTGCCGCCTGTATCTTTGGTGCATACAACGCTTCATCTGCACATACCGACACATTTTATATTGTATCACAAATTGTCCGTGTTCGCAATAGCAAACGTCATTTTTTCTCAAAACTTACCTTTCCGTATATCATTCAACCGCTCTGCTTCACCCTACGGCCACATCGACCACAGCCGCTCCACTTCGCCCTACGGCAACATCGACCATAACCGCTCCGCTTCACCCTACGGTCGCATCGACCACAACCGCTCCGCTTCACCCTACGGTCGCATCGACCACAACCGCTCCGCTTCACCCTACGGTCGCATCGACCATAACCGCTCCGCTTCACCCTACGGCAACATCGACCACAGCCGCTCCGCTTCACCCTACGGTCGCATCGACCACAACCGCTCCGCTTCACCCTACGGCCACATCGACCACAGCCGCTCGGCTTCCCCCTACGGCCACATCGACCACAACCGCTCCGATTCGCCCTACAGCCATATCGACCACAACCGCTCCGCTTCACCCTACGGCAACATCGACCACAACCGCCTTGCTTCACCCTACGGCCACATCGACCACAGCCGCTCCACTTCGCCCTACGGCAACATCGACCACAGCCGCTCCGCTTTCGCCCTACGGCAACATCGACCACAGCCGCTCCGCCTCGCCCTACGGCAACATCGACCACAGCCGCCTCGCTTCACCCTACGGCCGCATCGACCACAACCGCTCCGCCTCACCATACGGCCATATCGACCACAACCGCTCCGCTTCACCCTACGGCAGCATCGACCACAACCGCTCTGCTTCACCCTACGGCAACATCGACCACAGCCACTCCGCTTCACCCTACGGCAACATCGACCACAGCCGCCTTGCCTACACCCTACGGCAACATCGAACACAGCCGCTCTGCTTCACCTTACGACCACATCGACCACAGCCGCTCCGCTTCACCCTACGGCCACATCGACCACAACCGCTCCGATTCGCCCTACGGCCATATCGACCACAACCGCTCCGCTTCACCCTACGGCCATATCGACCACAACCGCTCCGCTTCACCCTACGGCAACATCGACCACAACCGCTCTGCTTCACCCTACGGCAACATCGACCACAACCGCTCTGCTTCACCCTACGGCAACATCGACCACAACTTGTCATTTCGCATAACAAAGCCGTTTAAACAGTTCCGCCGAAAATTTTTCGTATTTTTTTAAAAAAGCCCTTGACAAATACCCGAAAACCGTGTATAATGTTTACTGTTATCTGGGTGTGGCGCAGATTGGTAGCGCGCTACCTTGGGGTGGTAGAGGCCGCAGGTTCAAATCCTGTCACTCAGACCAATTAAAAACCGCTTGATTGTCAAAATCAAGCGGTTTTTTGTTTACCGTTTTATCTCCTATATAAGCAAGCTCTACGAATATATTCTATTAAATATAGCACCCTCACAACCCGACATCTCCTGCCTATACACTTATTCAAACCGTTTCGCTTTCTGTTTCCTTTTCTCCGTCTGTATACTGCCGGTCGCCATTCTCCCTGTCATATGCCTTCACCGAATATTCGCTGACATTCTTTACCGTTTCGCCGTCTATCTGCAGTGCGGCAGGCGAATCAAACCGCACTGTGATTTCCTTTCCGGTCAGCACCTCTACCATCTCGGTATGGCTGATATGCTCCCCCTTGAAGATTGAAGGGAACACCATTAGCGTTTTCAGCTTTCCACTGCCGTGCATCACAACAACCGACAGCTTCCCCTCGGGATTGTTTCTGTCCTGTTGCGGAGCGGTCATCATACCGCCGCCGTAAAACCTGCCGTTCATTGTCGGAGCAAGCCATACCTTCTTATAGCCGTACTCCCTGCCGTCAACGTTTATAACCGCATTCGCCGGCCTGAAATGAAACAGCAGACCTTTAACCGCAATAGATGTATAATTTATGGGCTTGTCGGATTTTTCTCTCAGCTCATCGCCCGTTTCACAGCAATATCCGTCAATACCGTAGCCTATAGCATTGATAAACCGTGAGCTTTTGCCGTTTACCGTTACAATAGGCAGATTTCTGACATATTCGTTTATCCTTACAGGCTCACAGCCCTGCTCCTTGCCGAGATCACGCAAAAAATCATTTCCGCTTCCCGTACCGTAATAATACAGCGGATTCTCATAAGGATAGCCGTCGCTGTCGTTTATAAAACGGTTAAGCGTACCGTCACCGCCGCACAGCACAATATCGCTTTCGGGCGAAATACTGTCAAAAAATGTGCCGTATCCGCTTATCTGCGTCATATTGCAATATTTCAGTTCATCGTCCTTGTATATTTCCGTCAGCTTTTGTGCAAGCTCTGTTCCTTTTCCATTGCAAGATAAAGGATTATACAGTATGTATTTCACGCTCATGTATGCCCTCCCCTTAAAACCGACAGCCGATTACTTATGATGTTATCGGTCCTTTGGCTCTTTCGGTCTTTTAGTCTTTTGATCCTTTTGGTATAGTATAACAAATTTAAACGGATTTTGCAATATATTGTTGTAATTTGTCAACACTTTGCATTAATAATTGTATAAGTTGTTGCTTGTAAGCATCCGTGCCTCGTCCGCCGTTTGGGTTGCCACATCTGTGCATCGACAGCCATTTGTGCCGTTGCATCTGTGCAATGACAGCCATTTGTGCTGTTGCATCGTGCAACGGCTCTGTGTGGCTGTCTTTATGCATCCTTGCATAACGACTTTGTGTGGCTGTCTTTATGCATCCTTACATAACGACTTCGTGCGACCGCTATCGTGCATCCTTTGCACGTTTATGAACGCTCTGTTGGTTTCGCATCACTGCCTCGTCAGCCGTTTGGGTTGCCACATCTGTGCATCGACAGCCATTTGTGCCGTTGCATCGTGCAACGGCTTTGTGTGGCTGTCTTTATGCATCCTTGCATAACGGCTTTGTGTGGCTGACTTTAAGCATCCTTGCATAACGACTCTGTGCGACCGCTATCGTGCATCCTTGCACGACCCGCACAGTGCGAGTTCGCCCACAGCACCAAAAAAAGCAGGGCTATGCCTGTTTGTGTTAGCGGAAGTGTAGCGGGGGTGTCGAATTGCGGTCGTTTGGGTCGCTGCATCGTGCAGCGACTTTGTGCGACCGCCATCGTGCATCCTTTGCACGTTTATGAACGCTTTGTTGGTTTCGCATCGTGCGAAACTCTGGGCGTTCATTTTATAAGGCATCCGTGCCTTACCCGCACCGTGCGAGTTCGCTCCCCCCAACACACAAAAAGTGTAACCCCACTCCATTGAGTGGGGTTACGCTTTTTGGTGCCGATGGCGGGGGTCGAACCCGCACGGTATTGCTACCAACGGATTTTGAGTCCGTCACGTCTGCCATTCCATCACATCGGCTTATTAAAATGTGTCGTAAAACCGCATTGCATAACGGTAATAGCGATTTCACAGTTTGATTATTATATCATAGCGGTAAAATGTTGTCAATAGATTTTCACTATTTTCCAAAATAATTTAGTGTTTTTTTATAAAAAGCCCTTGACAATTTGTTGAAAATGCCGTAAAATTAATATCGAGTAAATATCTATTATAACTCAGGAAAGTCAGCTGTCTTGTAAATTTTCACCAACAAAAGACAGGGCGATCCGCTTATTTTACATATATACAATTAAATGTTGAAATGTAAAATCAGCCGTGCAGGCGCTTATGCTGTTTTGCGGCGGCGTGACACGGCAATTCAGAAAAGGAGGAACGCTAACCCATGGAAGTGTGGCTTGCAGTTACACTCTGTGCGGCGGCATTCGTAGTCGGAGCGGCGATATTCGGTTTTGTTATGTACAAAATGGGTATCGAGCATAGAAAAAAGACGGCAGAAGCGCAGATAGAATCTGCCGAGAAGGAAGCAAGCAGGATAGTATCCGAGGCTAACGAAAAAGCTCAGGCAACAAAGAAGACCGCACTGGTTGAGGCTAAAGACGAGATCTTTAAACTCAAAGAAAACAACGAAAAAGAAATTCAGAAACTCAAAAGCGAAACCGAAAGAGAACTCAAGGAACGCAGAGCAGAGGTAACACGCTCTGAAAGAAGACTTCAGCAGAAAGAGGAGAACCTCGACAAGAAGAACGATAAGATCGAACGACTTGAAGAACAGCTCCAGAACAAGAACAAGAAGGCTGAAGAAAAGCTGGCTGAAGCCGAATCCATCAAGAAAAGCCAGATGGATATTCTCGAAAAAATATCCGGCTTTACTTTAGATCAGGCGAAGGAACACCTGCTTAGTATGCTTGACAGCGAGCTTTCGCACGAAAAGGCAGTCAAGATTACAGCTTACGAACAGCGTCTTAAGGACGAATGCGACGAAAAGGCAAGACAGTATATCTCCCTTGCTATTTCAAGACTTGCCGCCGATACCGTATCAGAGGTGGCAGTATCCGTAGTGCCTCTGCCCAATGACGAAATGAAGGGCAGAATAATCGGCCGTGAGGGCAGAAACATCCGTGCGCTTGAACAGCTCACAGGCGTTGACCTTATCATTGACGATACCCCAGAGGCTATAACGCTTTCCTGCCATGACCATGTAAGACGTGAGATAGCAAGAATAGCGCTTGAAAAGCTCATTCAGGACGGACGTATCCATCCCACGAGAATTGAAGAAACAGTAGAAAAGGCAAGACGTGAGGTCGAGCTTAAAATCAAGCAGGAGGGCGAGCGTGCCGTTATGGAAACCAACGTCAACGGCCTGCACCACGAGCTTGTAAGGCTTATCGGCCGCCTTTACTACCGTACCTCTTACCGTCAGAACGTACTTAACCACTCAATAGAGGTCGCTCACCTTGCAGGCATAATGGCAAGCGAGCTTGGCGTTGACGCAACTCTTGCAAGAAGAGCAGGTCTTCTGCATGATATAGGCAAGGCTCTTGACCACGAGATCGAAGGTTCGCACGTACAGATCGGCGTTGACGTATGCCGCAAGTACAAAGAAAACCCCGAGGTCATTCACGCTATCGAGGCTCACCACGGCGATGTTGAGATACACTCTGTTATTGCCGCTCTTGTACAGGCAGCCGACGCAATAAGCGCCGCACGTCCCGCCGCAAGAAGCGAAAACTACGAAAACTACATCAAGCGTCTGCAAAAGCTCGAAGAGATATGCAGCTCTTACAACGGTGTTGAAAAGTCATTTGCTATTCAGGCAGGTCGTGAAGTAAGAATCATGATAAAGCCCGAACAGGTTGACGATGATAAGATGATAGTTCTTGCAAGAGAAATTTCTCAGCGTATCGAGAACGAGATGGAATATCCCGGTCAGATAAAGGTACATCTGATAAGAGAAAGCAGAGCTATAGATTACGCAAAATAAACCATAAACACTCGGGAGCCGCTGCATAGATTTATGTAACGGCTCTTTTTGCTAAAGAGGTATTCTTATGAAGAAGAGATTAACGGCAATACTTACGGTAACGGCACTTTTGCTGACAGGCTGTGCCGGAAATGTCACATCGAGAACGGAAAGTCAGCCGGTGTCGGACGCTCAGAGCGGTATTTCGGATAACGAAAGCAGTGATACTTCATCACGCTATGAGATAATCACAGCAACCGAAATGGCTGAAAAAATGGGGCTTGGCATAAGTCTCGGCAACACGATGGAAGCATACGAAGCGACCGATTGTGAAAAGATAACGTATGAATGGATCCCCGTTGTCGGCGGAAACGAACCGCAGGATTATGAAACCTGCTGGGGAGCGGATGTTACCACGCAGGAAATAATAGACGGTATGAAGGCGGAAGGCTTCAACACAGTTCGTATTCCTGTGTTCTGGGGCAATATGATGGAAAATGACAATACATATACGATAAACAAGGAATACCTTAAAAGAGTTAAGGAGATTGTTGATTACTGCGAAAAGGCAGGCGTATATTCCGTTATAAATATCCACCACTTCGATGAATTTATCATAAGAAGAAACGACCTTGACAAGTGCAAGGAGATATTCACTCATCTGTGGACGCAGATAGCCGAGTATTTTGCGGATTATCCCTACACACTCGTTTTCGAGGGCTATAACGAATATCTCGGCGGCAATCAGTTTGATTCAAGCGGTAATCTCAAGGAACAGTCCGAAACCAATGCTTACAAGATGACCAACACGCTCAATCAGGCATTTGTCGATGCGGTAAGAGGCACAGGCGGATATAACGCACAGCGTGTGCTTATCGTTTCGGGCTACTGGACAAACATAGATAAAACGACTTCTTCGAGATTTCAAATGCCTGAGGAATATGGTAAACGACAGGCTTATGGTGTCTGTCCACTATGTCGACAACTCTATGTACTGGTCGAATAAAATAGGCGGCGAGGAATGGCTTAAATATATCGACAGCCAGTGTGCCGAGCTGAAAAAGGCTTTTCTGGATAACGACATCCCCGTATTTATGGGAGAAACGACATCGACCTATCCTGCAAGCAATATGGCAAAGGACGCAACCCACACCGATTCCTCCGAGTGCCTGTCGATTGTACTCGGAAAGCTGACCGAGCTTGGCATCGTTCCTGTTATATGGGATACCGATAGCCATTTCTATTCAAGGACGACTTATAAGATTGTAAACGAGTCGGACCGCAAGGTCATCCGTGAATATTCCGACAAGCTGAAAGCAAACCTTGAAGCACAGCAGTAATAACAAACAGCAGCAACGCTACCGTATCACCGTACCGTTGCTGCTGTTTTTATTATTCTTTTTTGCCCTTGTTTTCCGCCAGATACGCCACCGCACTGTGAAGTGCAACATTCCCCTCTCCGACAGCCTTAGCTATCTGATACGGTCTGCCTGTGCAATCTCCGCAGGCAAAGCACCCTTTACGCTTGTTGACATATCACGATTTACCGCAACACTGCCGTTATTCATCTCAAGCCCGTCAAGCAGTACATCCGCCGAAACCGTCTGCTTCAGAAAGAACACTCCGTCAACGGCAATTATACTGCCGTCAGAAAGCGTTATCCCGTCTGCGTGACGCTCTCCGTTTACGCTTTTGACAAATCCGGGTAATCTGATAACATTTTCTCTCGAATAATCCGTCTTATATGACGGACAGAAATAAACCTTCTCTGCAAGCTCCGCCAGAAAATCCACTTCTTCCTCGCTCTCCTTGTTATCGCTGATAACGGCTATCGTTTTCCCTTTATAGAAATTTCCGTCACAGGTGGCGCAATAGCTTACGCCCTTGCCGAGAAGCTCACGCTCGCCCTTTATTTCGTTTACGGTCTGTGCGCCCGTTGCCAGAATGACAGCGTCCGCCTTGTATTCCTTCTGCCCTGCAAGGAGCATAAAATACTTGCCGATATTATACACTCCGGTAATACGTTCGCAGGTTATCTCTATATCCATCTGCTTTAAGTTAGCGGCGAATCTCCTGTTCAGCTCACTGCCGCTTATTTCTGGCAGAGCAGGATAATTCGATATTATATGTGAGCGTTCGACCTTTGCGCTGAGGTCGGCATTTCCGAAAAGTATAAAGCTCTTGTTGCGTATTCTTGCGTTGATAGCCGCCGATATGCCCGCAGGCCCCGTTCCGATTATCGCTATATCATATTCCGCCTGATTTCCACCCATTTTTAGCAACACTCCTTTGCCTTATTATCTGCATTTACAGTGATAATATATCACAATTTCCCCGCAAGGTCAAGAAAAACGGCACAGAAAAACCCTCTTTACCGCTTGACCGGTAAAGAGGGTGCTTTTATGCAACTTTTACTTCATTGCTGTACATAGTAATCGTTTCGGACTTGCCATCCTTGGTAGTAACTGTGAATACAGATTTCACACGATATGTACCGCTCGATACGACCTTGTAATTATCGAATTGCGCTACGCCCGAGTTTACCGTTCTTGTCCAAGGTCCGCCCTCTGTGTTCCAGAACCACAGGAAAGCAAACTTTTCAAGCGATTGTTCTACTTTCACACTTTTGATAGTGCCGCTTGAATCGGTAAGCGAGCTGTGACAATGCGCAGTAGTGCCTTTGACCGTAAGCGTACAGTTTTTTTTGGTGCCGGACAGGTCACACTGTACCCCCCCGCCGATACGCTCATAACAAGCGTAAGAACAAACACCGTTGCCAGTAAAAATGCGAGTACTCTTTTTCTTCATAGTATAAATACCTCCGTTGTTTTATCAGGGCTTAATTTCAGTCCCTATTAATAAAACGTATGAAAGAGGTACTGCGTACTGCTTTTTTTTATCACTTCAGCTTATTTTGTACAAATGCACAAATTCCAAAACGCTGTTTTGTGCATTCTGACGTATCATTGCTTTGGTTTTACGCTCTCCGATAACGCTATTAGTTCATCTTTGCCGAGTTTATTAGTTTGAAAAGAAAAAAACATACTCGTCATTATTCCACACCAGCATATTTTCCATGCCGTTTTCAAAATACAATGCCGTTATCCCGTTGACATCAACAGCCGTAATAGTGCCTTCGGCTGTTTCCGTGTTGATTCGTGTGCCGTTAAAATGGCTGAATGTCATCTGAGAAAATATGATTTGGCTGTCGCCGTCTTTATATTCTTCTATCATACACCCATCATTGTTATAATACGTATTTCTCATATATCCGTCTATATCAGCCGTGATTACATATTCCCGTTCTATATTTTCCGGTGCTTTTTCAGTGTCCTCAATATGTAACAGGGAAAATGTATCATGCTTTTCAAGAGTGATATTATTATAGCAGACCACCGCCGCCGCCGTGATTGTAAGAACAAGGGTCACAGCAATGGTGATTATGATATATCGCCAACGCTTTTTCGACTTATGAACACTTTTATCAAGAGTATTGTCGGCTAAATAACTGCGTATCATCTTCTTCATTCTCCGGTCAAACGAACGACGAATCTTATAATTTGTTTTTGGGAATATCGGAGAAAATCATTTCATACATGGTTTCCTCCAGTGCGATTTCAATGTTGTTCATTTTTAACCTCCGTTTCTTTCAGCAATATACTTCTCGCTTTTCTCAGCTTATATCTTACCGCCTGATAGCTTATACCCAGAATGCCCGACATTTCGGAAAGGGAGCATCCGAATTTCACATTCAGCATAAGTACATCATAGTATTCTTTCGGCAACCGTCTTAAAGCCTGTTTCAGCCGCTCTACACCTATATTTGAAAGAGCAGTTTCCTCGTTTTTTATGTCTGATTCATAAAAATCAAGCTCCTCCTCCGTAACAAAAACGCTCTTCTTGCTTTTTCTGAGTATATCCACCGCCACATTTCTTGCTATCACTATGCAGAACGCTTTAGTCTGAGGAGAATCAACATCTTTGATTTTACAAAGATTGTCTATAATGCGTATAAAAGTATCGTGAACCGCATCTTCGGCATCCGTCCGGTTGCGTACTATCGCAAAGCAAATATTGAGCAGAGTGTTTTTATAGGTGTTGTACAGCTTTTCGACAAGGTCTTTTTTCCTCGTCGGAATCAACCATTGCCAGATATATCAAAAGCAAGCAAACACCTCCGTGCTGATAATGCAATCGAGAGATTTATTTCACCGTTTATTCTATCACTGAGTTATAACATAGTCAAGAAAAATGAAGTATCTTCATACTCTTCCGAAAGATACTTCATCCGCATATTATCTGATTTCGTCCGCCGCTTTATACCCGATTATGTCCTTTATAACTTCCCCTGCGATAATAAGCCCTGCCACAGACGGTACAAAGGCGGTACTTCCGGCACCTGCCTTTTTCCTGCCCACCTTATCCGCCTTAGAAAGAACAACTGTTTTCACTGTTCGGATCTTCGTCGGCAATGGGCGGTATCGGCTTTTCCTTTGAGTATACCACCTTGAGCTTCTTTATTCCTCTGCGTTTAAGCTCATAACGCATTACCCTTGCAAGAGGACACACAGAGGTCTTATATATGTCCGCGACCTCAAATGCCGTAGGATCGACCTTGTTTCCCGCTCCCATAGAGCTTATAATCGGCGTTCCTGCATTCTTTGCATTTTCAATAAGTGCTATTTTTCCCGTAACCGTATCTATTGCGTCAACTACATAGTCATACTGAGTAAAGTCAAACCGGTCCGCCGTTTCAGGCATATAGAAGGTTCTGAAGGCTGTCACCTTGCAGTCGGGATTTATTTCCTCAATTCGTTCCTTTGCGACATCGACCTTGTACTTACCGACCGTCTTTGTTGTAGCTATTATCTGACGGTTTATATTGGTAAGACACACCTTATCATCGTCTATAATATCAATCGCTCCCACTCCCGAGCGTGCAAGCGCCTCAACGGTATATCCGCCTACTCCGCCTACGCCGAATACCGCAACACGAGAGCCTTTCAGCCTGTCCATTGCCTCTTTACCGAAAAACGAGCTGTGTTCTTGAAAACCGGTCAAGCATTGTTACCTCCTACAGAGAACTGTGTTCCCCTTTGCTATAAATGTAACGGTCATTCCCTTTTTATCGAAGTAGCTCTCAATAAACCGCTTTATCTCATCGTTTCTCTCGTCCAGCGTGAAATACTGTCCTCCGCAGCCATCGTGGAAATGCAGTGTTACGCCGAAATTGTCAAGTATCGCTTTTTAAGCTCCGATGCTTCGGTTATGCTTATTGCCATAAGTCGCTCCTTTAAGTCTACCGTTTCTATCTGTTTAATGTACAATATAGCTATTATACATCGTAATACAGCGGCTGTCAATGTTCTGCAACGGATTTTTTCACTGCGTTTTTCTTTTTCAGCAGAGCCGCCGCTGACTGCAAAAAGCGTATATCCTCCTCGCAAAGTCCGCTTATATCAAGTGTACGGCTTCTCTTGTCCTCAAGGCCTAACAGATAGTCTGTCGTAACACCGAATACTCGCTATTTTGATTATCGTTTCGGGAGAAGGGTTACGCTCCGACAGTTCATAATTGCTTATTGCCGCTTTTGTCACCCATATCCTTTCAGCCAGCTGTTCCTGCGTCATGCCTGCACTTAGTCTTAACTGCTTTACTCTTTCTCCGAATTTAACCATCCGAGCCTCCGTAATTAATATAAACAATCTGAAAACATAAAATAAACAGTTCATTTATCTAAAGTGTAGCATATATCGGATTTCAAACCGTTGATTTTTGTAACACATACCGTTGACTAATCGAAGCCCTTGTGTTAAAATACAAGTACAATATCTCATAATACGCAGATAAAACAAGAGGGTAAAATGAAAAGATCAACAAATGAAAAAACGGCGATAATTCTTGCCGTATCGGTCATTCTTTCCGTCACAGCCTGTTCAGCCGATGGAGTAGCTTATGTTGACGGCAACCGGAGTGAACCCGGCTTTTCCTCCTCAGCCGCCGCAACAAGCGGTACAATATATGAGGAAAGCACGCTTCCTGCCACCGTCAGCATTACAACCGCCACAACAACAAAAAAGCAAAAAAACAACCGCTGTTTTGACAACCGTTGCCTCAACTCCTGCCATACCGCCAAGACCGCAGCCATCAACGGAAGCAGTTTCTTACAAGCACTTATGCGAGATTTATCAAAAGCTGCAGGAACAGAATAAAGCAATTTTTGCACTCGAGAAACAGCGAAGTGACCTTTGAAATTGAACTGTCCGACAGCAAAGGTATCTTCAAAGCAAAAAAGGCGTTCCGAGCTTTCAACGGAGATAGCGGATTGGAGGAACGTATTTCCCGAATGAAAGTCCGCTTATCTCATATCGTAAAGGAATACGGGTATCCGAATGTGGAAGCCTTCTACAAGGCATTTCATAAGTCAGAGACAGCTTATGGGGATTATCAGGACAGCCTTAAGAATTGGAAACAACGGTATGGAGAAAAGCCACAGTCTCTACACGATAGGCTTATATCTAAGAAACAGGACATAAAGGAGCGAGAGTTAACAAGACCATATTCTCCACCAAACCGTGGAAGGAGTAGATAACAAACGAAGGGAGGCAATTGCCTCCCTTCGTTTGTTATCTCCGTAAAAGACTGGAATTTCACCCTCTCGCATAAAGATACAAATTATTTTTTTATTTCCTTATCATATATCTTTTTTGAGTATACCACAGTTACAATTGTTGCTAATAATAAATAAATCAACATAAAGATTGTGCCAGTCATCCCACTTGTAAATACGGTTGTAATAATAGTCAATAACCCCGTAATAATAATACATATTGCACCAAAGCGGTTACTCTTTCTCCATGTATTATCATTGTGCATACTCCAAACGGTTCGAACTCCCACTACTGCATTTCGTTTTGCCTTTGTCATAAAATTTCCTAATACAATAAACATAATACCACACAAAATACATGAAATTTTTGCAATGTCAATAACTGCTAGCTCACTACCTGTATTTGACTGTATCCACGATGAATATAGAATACAATAATGCATAATTCCGAACATTATTGCTTGCGAAATTCCTACAACACATAATACCTTTGCAGAAGATTTTGCTTCCATCTGTTCCTTTTCTGTATTTGCATTTTTTGATTTTTTCTCAAATACATAGATTAGCAGATGCCAAAATAGTGTAATAAACAAAATAATTACCGGAAAAATAAGACTTTCTGTTTTACTTCCCCATCTGTCAGTGTTTCCCTCCAAGTCATGATGCATAGGTATAATATCAGGCATAAACTGTAGCACCACACTTGTAACTACAACTGGAATCATTGCTACTGTCCACATTATTTTTTTTTCATACTTTTTTTTTCCTCCAAACTGGTTAACCCATATAATTAATTCATCGAACACCGTAGTGTTGATTTTCATAATAAACAAAGTTTTTCTCTTTATATTCAGATATCAAGTCTGCGTTTTTAAGTAATTTTAAATGATAAGAAAGAGCAGCCGGTGTAATCTGTAATTTTTCAGCAATCTCTCCGGCATTTAATCGCTCATTTCTCAACATCATAAGAATGGCTCTTCTCTGGCTATCTGCCAACACTTTAAAAATGTTAGTTTCTCTCATATTTTTACCTATTTAAAAATTTCTTTAAATAGATTATAGCATACATTTTGTTTTTTTTACAAGGACTATTTAAAAATATTTTTTAAATAGAGAGGACACACTGAAAAATCAATGTGTCCTCTCTATTAAAAATTAAAATAAAATTCAAACATCTAAAAGCTTAAAATTTTCGTCTCTTGTTATATTATGAGATAACCGTACATCCTTTCCATAATATTTTTATAGTTTTGAAAGCATTTCAATCCGTTCTTCCTGCCATTTTCATTTCATGTTATAATTTGTTACAGGATTTTCTTTCCCTTAATTTTGCCCTTGCGAGCATTCGTAACATGAGGGAAAAGGATATAACACAAAGGGGAAGCGTAAGGGCAAACTCACTCGCTACAAATTTAGCATTTACAAGGGTTTGCGGACTTCATGAAGATAAGATATAACAGTTAATAAATGTTATGGATTCGATTAAATCAAAACTGTAATTTGACGCTCTGTTAATGCTATTAAACCCAATCAATAGCATTCTTTACAAGTTTGACAAATGGTTCACAGGTCAGATTTTGGGTAGTGTGTGCAGGAACGATACAGCAGATTTTTCCCTTGCCATAGGTGTGAATCCATACAGCAGGCTGAACGCCGTTCTTTGAAACGGTTTCTGCAAGAATCGTTGTATCAGCATTCGGAATCATTTCCATTACATAATGTTCGTCAAAATCAGGGAATGTGAATTTGCCAATGCCTTCAACAATCGGATGTTCTGCTATCGGTTTTACAGTAAGCGGACATTGTTCGGGATGAGTTGATAAAGTTACTTCTTATAACATTTGTGAGGATTGCGTGATTTTCTGTGTAATCAGTAAGTGATGCGTGAAGCATAATCGTTCCCATACCATTCTGAACATCATTCAGAAATTTCTCCGTCCATTTTTCATCACACCAGATTGGGTAGGAATCTGATCATTTTCAATAGGATCTTTGAAAGACAAAAACAAATCAAACTGCCCGTTGAAATAATCATTTGGGTTCTTTGTGAATGTTACTTCATAATCTGCGTTAAACAGATAGTCCATCATAGGCTTGATGGAATCATCGTGATGCCAGTAATCGTGTACTAAAACAAATACTTTTTTACTCATAAGTTATACGTCCTTTCATCACCGTTTTATGGCTACGTTTTTGTGAATTCTCGTTTTTTAGATGTGCGTTAAATTCCGATTTATCGTTCTGTTCAATCTTGACTTATTATATCACATATCCCCGAAAAAGTAAAGGAGGTCGGTTAGTCCGTCCCCTAAAAGTCGTGATTTACCTCGGCTGTGTAGCCTTCGGTTTTCTCAACGAAGCAATACGCCATCATCAATAACATTCACAGTAATTTCGTTGTCAAGATAAATATTTTCAAAAAAGGTCTAGACATTTTCCTCGTTCTGTGATATGGGACTTCCTGCTGTTACTTTCTTTTCCATAGTAATTCCACCTTTCTGACAGTCGTTTTTTTAGCTTTTCACATATCTGGGCATAGAAAAACCCCGTATCTAACGGTTTAACCGTCTGATACAGGGTTATCTTTTATCTACCGAGTTCAAGGCACATTACCAATGTGATGTCTTCCCCCATTGATCTTGCCTTAAATACTTGCCGTTTGCCTTCTGATAGGCTCTTGCCATCTCAAAGGTTATCGGAAAATCCCATTGTATAGCGATTTTCTGATTAATCCCTATCAGCAATAGCTGCCTGTGCGGCTGATAATACACCGTCTGCCGTATCACAGCAGGAGAGCGGCTCTGCGGTATCGTCTGAGGATAAAACGACCGCACTGACCGAAGAAGCCGCCAAAGAAACCGTAAAGCTGAATATGCCCATAGCTGACAAGTTTTACGCTATATATAACCGTTGCAGTCTGCCTGTAGATAATTCCGCTTCGGTAACCGATGATAACGGCTTTTGCTACTCTCCCGTAGAAAGCGTTTATGATACTCTCGCCTCGCTTAAAGCCGATACCGAGAAGTATTTCACAAAAAGAATATCTTGACAGCACGTTCTATAAGAATCTTGCGGACGAAACCGCATTCTACAAGGATATAAACGGCAAGCTGTACAAAAACACCGACGCTGTTTCAAACGGAAAGAATATATGGGATACTACAGCCTGCGTCATTTCCGATATTACCGATACTGGCTTTACCGCAACAGTGCCTTATCTCGACTTGTACGAGGCTCACCGCAGTGCGAAGATAGAATACCTGCTCGATAACGGAACATATAAGATAAACAGCTGGACATTGAATCTTGACGCTATATAATCGGAAAATCCGTTTTAATATCAAATTATCCGCCGTCACGGAATTAACCGTTGACGGCGGATTGCTTTTTGTTTGTATAAATCTATATTTTACAGCATATGCAGCTTCTTCGTAGCATATGCATTCAGCGACATATCAGCCGTATTTCCTGCCAGATACTCATAATATCCCTGACAGCCTATCATAGCCGCATTGTCGCCGCATAGCGAAATATCAGGCATATAGAACTGCTTGCCGCAGGCACTCGCCATTTCCGACAGCTTGTCACGGAGCATAGAGTTTGCCGCTACACCGCCTGCAAGTGCGAGCTTTGTGTAACCAAGCTCATCAGCCGCCGCCATGAATTTTTCCGCAAGTATAGACGTGATAGTGTCCTGAAAGCAGGCGGCAAGCGAATTTACATCAGTTTCAATGCCCTTTTTGTTCGTTGTTGTGTATAAGGTTGATAACAGCGGTTTTAAGTCCGGAAAAGCTGAAATCATACGGATTTTTTTGGTCGCAGGTCTTGGCAGCTTATACTTCTTTGCGTCGCCCTGCTTTGCCGCTCTGTCGATATGCACTCCGCCGGATACTGAAAGCCCATTGCTCTTGCGGCTTTGTCGAATGCCTCACCTGCCGCATCATCGGTCGTCTTGCCTACCGTTTCAAGTTCCGTATAGCTGTTCACCTTTACTATATGGCTGTGTCCGCCCGAAACCACAAGACACAGATACGGCGGCTCAAGTTCAGGGTGCGTTATGTAGTTTGCCGCTATATGCCCCTTGATATGATGCACAGCGATAAGCGGCTTATTTTTTGCAAGCGCAAGCCCCTTTGCAAAGTTCACCCCGACAAGCAGTGCGCCTATAAGACCGGGTGCGTTCGTCACCGCTATTGCGTCAATCTCGTCAAGCGTCATATCCGCCTTTTCAAGAGCCTCGGCACATACTCCGGTTATATTCTCGCAATGTCTGCGTGAAGCTATTTCGGGTACTACTCCGCCGTACAGCTTGTGTTCGTCTATCTGAGTGGCTATAACCGACGAAATAACTTTTCTTCCGTCCTCGGTTATTGCCGCCGCAGTTTCGTCGCACGAGCTTTCTATGGATAATATCTTCATCTTCGTCATCCTTGTTTATTCTTCTACCGTATAATAGTCGTGATTTTCGTCATAAATATCAAAGCCCAGATCCATCAGCTTCTTTGTGTCGGCATAGCGGTTTTCCACCTCTCCGCCATACACCAGTGTCAGTATCTTCTTGCCGTTCATACCTGCATATCCTATAAAGCAGAAGCCTGCCTCATCGGTAAATCCCGTTTTCATTCCGTATACCTCATAAGGAATTGTGGTGTCGGTAAGGAGCTTGTTTCCGTTATCCCAGCTGTGAACATTCCCCTGCTCGTCATATACTATAGCAAGCGGCTGACAGGCTATATCGCATATCGTCCGGCTCTGCGTTGCCGCAATTGCAAATTGTAGCATATCCTCCGCCGTGGTATAATGTTCATCATCGTGATACCCGTCCGGCACAGTAAAGTGCGTGTTTTTTGCGCCCAGCTTCTTTGCGTAATCGTTCATCAGCACCGCAAAATACGCTACAGCGTCATTATCGCTTATGTCATCGCCGTACAGCTTCCTTGCCACGTTTACCGCTATGGTATATGCCGCATCGTTCCCCGAAGGGGCGAGCATAGCTGTCAGTATCTCGTTTCTGCAAAGGCTTGAGCCTTCTGCAATCCACGACATACTTGAATCCTGTGCGACAAGCCCCAGCTCACTGCCCACATAATACTCATATTCGGGCGCAGTGTACTCAATGGCTGTGAGTGCGGTAAGTATCTTTGTGGTGCTTGCCGGAAGACCTTTTTACCTGCATTCTTGCTGTATATCACCTTACCGTCCGTAAGGTCGTAACATATAGCCGCATTACATCTGACAAAATCGTCACCATATGATTTCACAGGCAGCGGTGCTTCTGTTGTGACCGCTGTGGTCGTCACGGTCGTGGTTGTCCTGTGCAGGCATTATCACCTCAACAACAGAGTTGTCACTGCTGTTCTTGTTGTTCTTGCCCATAGTCAGATCTACAGTACCGCATCCTGCACTTGCCGCAATGATTACCGCCGCAGTAACGCCCGACAGTATCACTTTGAAAATGTTATTCTTTTTGCGTGTCGTTGACATTGACCCTCCCGATAGACAGTGTTCGCTTATTCCTTTTTCGCTATCGGCTTTTATTGCGTTGATACGCTGTGTTGCTTCCTGCTTTACCTTATAGGGTAATGTTGTGAGTATCATCTCGACCATTCTTGCATCGGGAGAGAATATCAGCATTGTTCTGCCGTGCGTCTTATGCTTTGCAATGAGATAGTAAGCGTTTATGTTCGTTCCGTCTGAAGCTATTACGGTAGCGTCCGCATTAGTTCCGTTACTGCCGTCATAAATGCCGAATTCCTCAACTGTATTCATTTTCAGCGTAATAAGACGTTTTCTCTTTCTCTTGCCCGTAATCTTGTCTATATCAAGATCGTCATTCGTAAGTATATATTCATACTCATAGCTCATGCCCGTAAGCAGCCACACAAGACCGAAGAGTGCGCCTACAGCAAGCATTGTCAGAATCATAAATCCGGTAAAGAACGAAAGCCACATAAGCACCGTAGCTAACGCCAGTCCCAGTACCGCAATACCTATTCTCTTTGCCCAGTCTGCACCTGTTGTTGCCTTTTTTTTAACAAGCTGTTCACCAAATGTATCCAAATTGTACCTCTTTCCCGCTGTCCTTGTGACAGCCTATAACATACTTATTTTATTTTAACATAAAACAAGCGCTTTTTCAAGCGGATTTTGTCTGTAAGCACAATTTCACCGTTTTTTCACCGATAAAACAACAACGCCCACCATAAAGACGTGCGTACAGTCTGTCGAAAAACCGATTATTATTAAAGCCACACAGTGAAATATATAGCCAGCACCGCTGAAATCATTTTCCGTACCGACAAGGCATTAATCATTTCGTGAGTGTATCGGTGCAACTGCACTAACATTGACCCTTCAAAAAACGCTACTAACCTGAGATATATGTACTAACCTACGGACGTGTAGCGTTAAGCGTCCCTGCATTGACAAGATATACAATGTTCAGGTAGTTTTACGAGTTCCGCCAACACCCCGACGGGGGTGTGGGTATGGGTAAGGAAAAGAGGGATGCCAAGCTGAGCATTGCTTTAGCAATGCTCCCGCTCCCCTCACGTCGCTCAAGAGGAATAACTGATTTGGGAGAAAACCTAAGGGACAGGGAGAGGGGCTGTCAAGTCCAGCGGAGCTTTAGCGGAGTGCACGAGCCTTGCGTGAGCGAGGCTCAGACTTGTACCTGATCCCTTTGGTTGTCTCCCTCTTTCATATTGACAAGTGTATCCACTCGAATAGCGAACCCGAGAAGTGCTGTCCGACAAAAAGAACTATCGGTAGCTTGCTATCATAGATAAATACTAAAAGTTATAACAGAATTTTATCAAATACAAGACTTTTCCCAAAAAACAACAACAACGCCCACCATAAAGGTGGGCGTAAGCTATTTAATTATATCAAATTAAACTAATTCGATAACAGCCATCTCTGCTGCGTCGCCTCTTCTGGGGCCGATCTTGATGATGCGTGTGTAACCGCCGTTCTTGTCAGCGTACTTGGGTGCTATATCATCAAACAGTTTCTTAGCTACGTCTTCCTTAGTGATGTAGCCGTAAACCTGACGCTTTGTATGCAGTGTGCCGGCCTTGCCGAGAGTGATCATCTTTTCAGCTGCACTGCGAACTTCCTTAGCTCTTGCAACTGTAGTAACAATCTTGCCCTTTTCAAGAAGCAGTGTTACCATACCTCTGAGCATAGCCTTTCTGTGATCACTGGTTCTTCCCAGTTTTCTTGAACCTGCCATGGATATTTCTCCTTTCAGACAAATTGAAAGTCACTTGTCAATTGTTGTCATCGTCGCTTGCAAGGTCAAAGCCTAAAGACTGGAGCTTTGCTCTGACTTCCTCAAACGACTTCTTGCCTAAGTTTCTAACCTTCATCATATCACCCTGCGACTTGTTGATAAGATCGTCAACGGTGTTGATGTTTGCACGCTTTAAGCAGTTGAATGAACGTACGGAAAGGTCAAGGTCATCGATAGTCATTTCGAGGAGCTTATCCTTGCCCGACTCACTCTTGTCTGCCATAAGCTCAGGCTGTATAGCTTCATCAGACAGCTCAACGAACGGCTGAAGATGATCTACCAGAAGCTTAGCGGCGTATGAGACTGCCTCTTTTGCAGAAATTGTACCGTCTGTCCATACCTCAAGTATGAGTTTGTCATAGTCGGTACGCTGTCCTACACGGGTGTTCTCAACTGTATAATTCACCTTTAAAACAGGTGTATAAATGCTGTCGACAGCAATTATGCCGATTACCGGCTGAAGCTGCTGCTTGTTCTTTTCAGCAGACACATATCCTCTGCCCTTGTCAAGAGTGATCTCCCATATAGAGTTTTGCTCCGGGGCCGAGGGTAGCTATATGCATACCGGGGTCGAGGATTTCAATCTCACAGTCGGTCTTTATGTCACCGGCAGTAACATCGCACTCGCCCTCAGCTTCAATATAAACTGTTTTCGGGCATTCGCCATACATTTTTGCAATGAGACCCTTGATGTTGAGGATAATTTCCGTTACATCCTCTTTAACACCGGGGATAGTCGAAAAAAACTCGTGCTGAACGCCGTCAATCTTGACTGACGTTACCGCAACGCCGGAAGTGACGAAAGCAGAACACGACGAAGGCTGTTGCCAAGTGTGTTGCCGTAACCACATTCCAGAGGCTCAAGTGTAAACATACCATAGGTTCCATCGGGTTTTAACTTAACGGTCTCGATCACAGGCTTTTCGATTTTTTTTCAAGCATTTGGTTTACCCTCCCACAAGTTTGTCAGATGTTTCATCGGGTTAACGATGTACGAACGGGCTGTATTCCCGCTAAAGCGGAAAACCGCCCGGTTAATTTTAAATTACGATTTGGCGGGCAATGCCCTCCGCACATATCTCAGTGCGGAATTGTAAATTAAAAATAACCGATACATACCGTGATGTCCACAGTATGAAGAGTTTTTCGCAATACTGCTCGACGAGATTATTTTGAATATAACTCGATGATCAGGTGCTCAGCTATTTCATAGTCAAGCTCATCTCTGTTGAATTCACGAGTAACCTTGGCTGTCATAGCCTCTTTATTTACGTCCAGCCATAACGGTACGATTCTGCCGTTTGTCTGTTCGATGATCTGAGCGAACTTAGGGCTCTTCTTGCTTGTTTCGCTGACTGCAACAACATCGCCGGGCTTGATTCTGTAAGAAGGAACATCAACCTTCTTGCCGTTTACTGTGAAGTGACCGTGTGTTACTAACTGTCTTGCTTCTCTTCTTGTGATAGCCATACCTATTCTGAATACAACGTTGTCAAGTCTTGATTCAAGGATCTTGATGAGGGGTTTTCACCTGCAACGCCGTCCATCTTAACTGCCATCTCGTAGTAGTGATAGAACTGCTTTTCAAGAACGCCGTAGATGAACTTCAGCTTCTGCTTTTCCTTAAGCTGCATTCCATACTCAGAAACTTTCTTTCTGTTGTTAGCGTTTGCGTGACGATTTGTTTCCTTGCTGTATCCCAGTACCATAGGGGATATGCCTAATGCCTTACATCTCTTTAAGACCGGCTGTCTGTCTACTGCCATTTGTCAGTACCTCCGTTTTTTAAATAAATATCGTTTCTGAAGGATTATACCTTCCGCGACACCGAGTAAACTACACTCAGTTTATGATTATACACGTCTTCTCTTTGGAGGACGGCATCCGTTGTGAGGAATAGGAGTTACATCCTTGATAAGTCTAACCTCAAGACCTGCTGCCTGTAATGCACGGATAGCTGCTTCACGTCCGGATCCGGGACCCTTAACGTAAACTTCTACAGTCTTCAGACCGTGTTCCATAGCTAGCTGCCTTAGCTGCTGTTTCAGCGGCTGTCTGAGCTGCGAAGGGAGTTGACTTTCTTGAGCCTCTGAAACCCATTTCACCGGCAGATGCCCATGATAATGTGTTGCCCTGAAGGTCTGTGATAGTAACTATCGTATTATTGAACGTAGACTGGATATGAGCTGAACCGTTTTCAATGTTCTTGCGCTCACGACGTCTGCGTACTACAGGCTTCTTAGTAGCGGTTGCCTTTGCCATTGTTTTACCACCTTTCCGTAAAGATTACTTCTTCTTATTAGCGATGGTCTTCTTAGGACCTTTTCTTGTTCTTGCGTTGGTCTTTGTTCTCTGACCACGAACGGGAAGACCCTTACGGTGACGTGTGCCTCTGAAGCAGTTGATTTCAACCAGACGCTTGATGTTGAGGGCTACTTCTCTTCTGAGGTCACCTTCTACAGCTACGCCGAGCTGCTCTATAGCATCACGGATCTTAGCTTCGTCATCATCGGTAAGATCCTTGACTCTGGTGTCGGGGTTTACACCGGCCTTTGCCAGAATGTCGTTAGCTGTCTTTCTGCCGATTCCGTAAACGTATGTGAGACCGATCTCAACACGCTTTTCTTTCGGCAGGTCGATACCAGCAATTCTTGCCATATCTTTTTCCTCCTGTTAAATTCGGGCTTAACCCTGTCTCTGCTTGTGCTTAGGTTCCTGGCAGATTACCATAACCTTGCCCTTGCGCTTGATTACCTTGCACTTATCGCACATAGGCTTTACTGAAGGTCTAACTTTCATCTTAATATCATCCTTCCTGTAATTGTTACAGACGAGCATACGCTCGTATTCGTTTATACAGAATTACTTGGCTCTCCAGGTGATTCTGCCTTTAGTCAGGTCATACGGTGACATTTCGACTGTTACCTTATCACCGGGTAAGATACGAATAAAGTTCATTCGCAGCTTGCCGCTTACATGAGCCAGTATCTTATGTCCGTTTTCAAGTTCGACCTGAAACGTTGCGTTAGGAAGCGCCTCAATTATCTTGCCGCTTACCTCGATTACATCTTCTTTAGACAAGCTTGTCACTCTCCTCGGCGATGTTGTCTGCACTTCGGTTCAGAACCGATAACGCAGATCTTAGTTTTTTGTTTGTGATTTCCGCAAGCTCTACAGTAGTCAGTGTCTTCTGTAAATGAAGCGGATTCTTCTTTTTGGGTCTTTCGACCTTGCGCAGCTTGCCGTCGGCAATATACGCAAAACCGTTTTCAACCCTCATGACCGCATAATAGCTTCCGCTGTCATGCCCTGCCATGCTTTTTTACAACCATACCGGCTGCAATAACCGTATTGTTCATACGCCCTCCGTTAATTCTTCGGGTGGTGAAGTGAGCTTTCCGTGAGAATAAGAGGCTCACCGTTAGTTATTGCGATAGTATGCTCAAAATGAGCGCTGTAGTTGCCGTTAGCCTCGACCACCGTCCATTTGTCCGGCAGTATGCGGATCTCGGCTGTAGTTTCATTTATCATAGGCTCAATGCAGATCGTCATTCCCGGTACAAGTCTCGGACCTCTGCCGGGCTTGCCGAAGTTCGGAACTTCGGGATCCTCGTGCATCTCGTGTCCTATTCCGTGACCGATGAACTTCCTTACCACATAGTAGCCTCGTGACTCACAGTAAGTCTGCACGGCATTTGAAATGTCGCCGATTCTGTTACCGGGAAGTGCCATCTTTATACCTTCATATAAAAGCAGCCTCGGTTACCTCGAGGAGCTTTTCGGCATTTTCGGGAACCTTGCCGACCTTGAAGGTGTAAGCATTATCGCCGTTATAGCCGTCGATCTCAGCGGTCACGTCAACAGAAACGATGTCGCCCTCTCTGATGATCTTCTTCTTTGAAGGAATGCCGTGTATCAGCTCAGCATTCACAGATATGCAGGCACTGCCTGTAAATCCGCCGTATCCGAGCGATGACGGGACAGCGCCTTTTTGAAACGATAAAATCATGAATGATCTTATCAAAGCTCCCATGTGCTCATTCCGGGCTTTATTGCATTTCCCGCAACGATAAGAGCCTCAGCCGCTATCTGATTGGCTTTCTTCATTATTTCAATTTCTTTTGCCGATTTAACCTGAATCATTACTTTGCCTCAACTGCCGCAAGAGTGAGCTTTGAAGTCTCAGCGATTTCTTCCTGACCCTGTACGGTTATCAGTTTGCCCTTTCTCGTGTAATAATCCTTGAGAGGAGCAGTCTTTTTCATAGTATGTTTTCAGTCTTGCGATTACTGTTTCGGGCTTGTCGTCGATACGCTGAACAACGTTAGCGCCGCAAAGATTGCACTTGCCTTCTACCTTTGTAGGCTTGAAGTCTACATGATAGGAAGCGCCGCAGCCCTCGCATACTCTTCTGCCCGAAAGTCTTGAGATTATCTTCTCATCGGGAACAGCGATCTCGATTACCTTGTCGATCTGAACGCCCATAGCGTCAAGTGCCTCGGCCTGAGCAACTGTTCTCGGGAAAAGCCGTCAAGAATGAAACCGTTCTTTGCATCATCCTGTGCGATTCTGTCCTTTAAGATGCCGATTACGACTTCATCGGGAACAAGATCGCCTCTGTCCATACACTCCTTCGCTGCAAGACCGGCGGGTGTGCCGTTCTTTACAGCTTCTCTGAGCATATTACCTGTCGATATAGCGGGTATACCGAGCTTTTCGCAGACTACCTCTGCCTGTGTTCCTTTACCTGCGCCGGGTGCGCCTAAGAAAATAAGATTCATATTAATTCCTTTCTCTTATTCAAGGAAGCCCTTGTGATGACGCATCATCATCTGGCTTTCGAGAGCACGGACTGTTTCAAGGGCAACACCTACTACGATGAGTATTGTCGTACCACCGAGTGAAAGACCTGTGATGCCTGTGAGGTTCTGGAATATAATAGGGAATATTGCGATGATACCAAGGAATATTGCACCTACCAGAGTAACCTTTGAAAGTGAGTTGTGGATGAAATCCGATGTGGGCTTTGCCCGGACGATAACCGGGGGATAGCACCGTTGTTCTTCTTAAGATCATTGGCTATCTGTACAGGATTATACTGCATTGCAATATAGAAGTAGTTGAAGCCGATGATAAGGAAGAAATAAAGTATTGCGTAAACCACGTTGTTTGTGCTGAACAGAGCGATAAAGTCGCTCCAGAATGCGTGGCCCGATGTTGCAGTTACACCGAAGAAGTATCCGATCGTTGCGGGAAGCGACATAATTGACATCGCAAAGATGATAGGCATAACGCCTGCCATTGCAACCTTTATCGGAATGTGGTTTGTCTGACCGCCGTACATCTTTCTGCCGACTACTCTTTTTTGCATACTGAACGGGAATACGTCTTTCTGCGTTTGTCATCAGTATTACGAATGCAATCATCAATACATAGATAACGAGTATCAGCGGTACGAAGAACCAGTTCTGCGGAGCTACCGAGATCTGCTTGATCAGATTGATAACCATATCGGGAACTCTTGATTATGATACCTGCAAACAGTATCATTGAAATACCGTTGCCGATACCCTTCTGGGAGATCTGATCACCCAGCCATATAATAAGCGAAGCACCGGCTACAAAGCAAGCCACGATAGTAATCGCAGCGATGACTCCGTCAAAGCCTTCCGTATAGAGAACAGCACTCTTGTGTGTTGTTTCGTTTACAGTGTTGCGAAGTCCGATGTAGAATGCTATCGCCTGGAATAACCCAATGCCCAAAGCTACATACTTCGTGATCTTGTTTATCTTCTTACGTCCTTCTTCGCCTTCCTTGCTCAGACGCTCCAGTGCAGGAATTGCGACTGTGAGCAGCTGAACTATGATGGAGGCGTTGATGTACGGTGTGATCGACATAGCAAACAGCGTACCGTTGCTGAGCGATCCACCCGTCATAACGTCGAGATAATTAAGTATCGTTCCTTCACCCATCATCTGTTTGATAGTCGAGGGTTCAAGGAATGGAACGAAGATTGCTGCGCCCGAAGCGGAATATAACTATTATGAGCAATGTAAATAAAATCTTTTTGCGAAGTGCGGGATCTTTCCACGCGTTTCTAAAGACTTGAAACATTACTCTACCTCAGCCTTTCCGCCGGCACTTTCGATCTTAGCCTTAGCTGATTCAGAGAACTTAGCAGCCTTAACTGTAAAGCTCTTTGTAACCTCGCCGTTGCCAAGTACCTTAACGCCGTCAAGAACCTTAGTTACAAGACCTGCATCGATCAGAGCGTCTGTATCGATAACAGCGCCGTTCTCAAAGCGAGCTTCGAGGTCGGCTACGTTTACAACAGTGTATTCTGTAGCAAAGATATTGTTAAAGCCTCTCTTAGGCATACGTCTTGCGAGTGATGTCTGACCACCTTCAAATCCGGGTCTTACGCCGCCGCCTGAACGTGCCCACTGACCCTTGTGACCTTTACCGGCTGTCTTACCGTGACCGGAACCGTGTCCGCGTCCGATACGCTTAACTTCCTTTGTTGCACCTGCTGCAGGGTATAATTCGTGTAGCTTCAATTGTTACACCTCCTATTTGTTAATGTGCTTATTTAACTTCTATAAGGTGTAAGGAATTATTCCTCAGTAACCTCAACTAAATAAGAAATTTCTTTTATCTTGCCTCTTGTTGCTGCATTGTCGGGCTGAACTGTTTCTGCGCCGATCTTGCGAAGTCCGAGAGAGGCTGCTGTTGCGATGTGGCTGTCCTTACGTCCAACCAGTGATTTAACCAGCTTGATTTTTAAAGCCATTTCGGTTTCCGTCCTTTCTGCAAAGTAAAAGCTTAACCTAAGATCTCTTTTACAGACTTGCCTCTGAGCTCAGCTACCTGCTGTGCATCTCTGAGAGCTGTAAGACCTGCCATTGTAGCTCTTACTACGTTGCAGGGGTTGTTAGAACGAAGTGACTTAGTACGGATGTTCTTGATACCTGCCATCTCTACAACGGCACGAACGGGGCCGCCTGCGATAACGCCGGTACCTTCGGGAGCGGGCTTCATCAGAACTGCGCCTGCACCGAATTTTCCTACTATTTCATGAGGGATCGTTGTACCCTTTAATGAGATCTTTACGAGGTTCTTCTTAGCGTCCTCAAGGCCCTTGCGGATAGCGTCGGGAACTTCGTTCGACTTACCCATGCCAAAGCCTACGACACCGTTGCCGTCACCAACAACAACCAGTGCGGAAAACTTCATGATACGTCCGCCCTTAACAGTCTTGGATACACGGTTCAGAGCAACAACCCTTTCGGAAAGCTCATAATTGCTTGCATCTAAAAGTGCCAAATTCTTGTCCTCCTGTTTTTTTATTGCGGGTTTCAGTAAACCCTTGCCTTACTGATTAGAAGTTGAGTCCGCCTTCACGAGCGCCATCTGCGAGTGCGGCAACTCTGCCGTGATATACATAACCTGAACGGTCAAATACTACATCGCTGATGCCTGCTGCCTTTGCCTTTTCTGCAAGTGCAAGACCAACCTTCTTTGCTGCCTCTGCATTGCCGCCGAAGCCTTCAAAGCTCTTCTCCATTGTAGATGCACTGCAAAGGGTTTTTGCCTGCTTCATCATCAATGATCTGAGCGTAAATGTGCTTAGCAGAACGGAAAACGCTGAGACGGGGGGCAAGCTGCAGTACCGCTGATCTTAGCACGGATACGCTTGCGACGCTTGATTCTGCTCTTCTTGCTGTCTATTACTTTAACCATTATTTTTCACCCCTTGCGGTTTATTTCTTACCCTTACCTGCTTTACCTTCCTTGCGGCGGATCGTTTCGTCGGTATACTTGATACCCTTGCCCTTATAAGGCTCGGGAGGACGCTTGCTTCTTACTTCAGCTGCAAACTGACCAACCTTCTGCTTATCAATACCTGTGATAATGATCTTGTTAGGTGCGGGTGACTCTATCTTGATGTCTTCTGTATCGGATACGATTACCTGATGTGAGTAACCGAGGTTCATTATAAGATCCTTACCCTGCTTCTGTACACACGGTAACCGACACCGTTTACGTCAAGCTCCTTCTTGAAGCCGTTTGTAACGCCTTCAATCATGTTGTGGATAAGTGTTCTTGTAAGACCGTGAAGTGCACGGTTTTCCTTTTTCGTCGTCAGGACGTGTAACGGTAACAAAACCGCCGTCAACCACGATTGACATAGAGGGCTTGAACTCCTTTGTGAGTGTGCCCTTAGGACCCTTTACTGTAACTGTAGAACCGTCTACTTTAACTTCGACGCCGGCAGGAACAGCTATAGGATGTTTACCTATTCTTGACATATCTGCTCCTCCTTAATTACCAAACGAAAGCGAGTACTTCGCCGCCAACGTTGTTCTTGCGTGCTTCTCTGTCTGTCATGATACCCTTAGAGGTTGACACGATTGCAATTCCTAAGCCCTTCATAACCTTGGGCATATCCTTGCTGTTTGAGTAGATTCTAAGTCCGGGCTTGCTTACACGGCGTAAACCTGTAATGACCTGCGACTTGTTCTCAGTATACTTTAAGGTGATTCTGATAACGCCCTGCTTGTCGTCATCTATCACTCTGAAACTCTTAATGTAACCCTCATCTACAAGTATCTGTGCGATCTGCTTCTTCATGTTTGAAGCGGGCACGTCTACTGTAGGATGCTTTGCAGAGTTAGCATTACGAATTCTTGTCAGCATATCTGCGATAGTATCGGTGATCTGCATTACTTACTTCCTCCTTGAAAATTTGTTCTTGAATTACCAGCTGGATTTCTTTACGCCGGGGATCTGTCCTTTATAAGCAAGCTCTCTGAAGCAGATTCTGCAGATGCCGAACTTACGCATATAAGCGTGAGGCCTGCCGCAGATCTTGCATCTGTTGTAAGAACGTGTAGAAAACTTTGCAGGACGCTGCTGTTTAGCAATCATTGACTTCTTTGCCATAGTTGATAGTTTCCTTTCTCTGTCTTACTTAGCGAACGGAGCGCCCATAAGTGAGAGCAGCTCTCTTGCTTCTTCGTCAGTCTTGGCTGTGGTTACGAAGTTGATATCTATACCACGAACCTTATCGATCTTATCATACTCGATTTCAGGGAATATCAGCTGTTCCTTGATACCTGTGGAATAGTTGCCTCTGCCGTCGAACGAATTGGGGTTGATACCTCTGAAGTCACGTACACGGGGGAGAGCTACGTTGAAGAATCTGTCGAGGAACTCGTACATTCTTTCATCTCTCAGTGTTACCTTGACACCGATTACCATTCCTTCTCTGAGCTTGAAGTTAGCTACTGACTTCTTAGCACGGCATACAATGGGCTTCTGACCTGTGATCTGCATAAGGTCGCTCATGATAGCGTCTACTACCTTAGCGTTTTCCTTTGCTTCACCGCAGCCGACATTGATTATGATCTTGTCAAGCTTGGGAACCTGCATTGTGCTTTTGTAACCGAACTTCTTGAAAAGAGCAGGAGCAACTGTTTCCTTATAATATGCTTTCATTCTTGCCATATCGTTTATTTCTCCTTTAGCGACAGCAGCCGGAAGTTACTTTATCCGACCTCTCTGCCGTAATTCAGGGCGTCTGATTAAAGCTCAGCGCCGCAGTGCTTGCAAACTCTTACCTTCTTGTCGCCCTCAACCTTGTGACCTACTCTTGTAGGCTTGTTGCACTTGGGGCATACAGGCATTACCTTGCACGCATAGATAGGAGCTTCTGCCTTTACAAGACCGCCCTGTTCGCCCTGTCTTCTGGGCTTAACGTGCTTTGTTACGAGGTTTCTGCCTTCAACGATAACCTTCTTTTCCTTGGGAGATACTTCAAGTACCTTGCCCTGCTTGCCCTTGTCCTTACCGGACATGATCTGAACGTTATCGCCTGTCTTGATGTGTAATGTGTTCATTTACGACCTCCGGATTATAATACTTCGGGAGCCAGGGACAGGATCTTCATGTAGTCCTTGTCACGCAGCTCTCTGGCTACGGGCCCAAAAAAATACGTGTACCTCTGGGGTTCTTATCTTCCTTTATTATAACGGCTGCGTTTTCATCAAAACGGATGTATGTTCCGTCATCACGTCTGATGCCTGTTGCTGAACGAACGATTACTGCCTTGACAACATCGCCCTTCTTAACAGTTCCGCCGGGGCTTGCTTTCTTTACGGAAGCAACTACTACGTCACCGATGTTAGCGTACTTTCTGCGTGTACCGCCGAGTACTCTGATGCACATAAGCTCTTTAGCGCCCGTGTTATCCGCAACCTTCATGCGTGTCTGCATCTGAATCATGGATTAATTCTCCTTCCGATAAATTTAAAGTAATAAATTACTTAGCCTTTTCGATGATGTTTACTAAACGCCATCTCTTATCCTTGGAAAGGGGTCTGGTCTCCATAATCTCAACCTTGTCGCCGATTCCGCAGGAGTTGTTCTCGTCATGCGCCTTAAGCTTGATTGTACGCTTAATGATCTTCTTGTAGAGGGGTGGCGGACATTGTCCTTGATTGCTACTACGATAGTCTTGTCCATCTTATCGCTTACAACCATACCTACTCTGGTCTTTCTTAAATTTCTTTCGCTCAAAGTAAAGTCCTCCTCTCTCTTACTTGTTGTCAGCTGCCAGCTCACGCTCACGCTGAACTGTCTTGACAATTGCTATTTCCTTCTTAACAGCGCCGATTCTCGTAGGATTGTCGAGCTTGTTAACGGCGAGCTGAAAACGGAGGTTGAATAATTCCTGCTTAAGCTCTACGAGCTTCTTGTCGAGCTCCATTTCAGATAACTCTCTGATTTCTTTAACCTTCATTACTGCTCACCTCCTGTTTCCTTAGTTACGAACTTGCACTTGATGGGGAGCTTGTGCATAGCAAGACGCATAGCTTCTCTTGCAGTTTCTTCGGGAACGCCTGCGATCTCGAACATTACACGGCCGGGCTTAACAACGGCTACCCAGTACTCAGGTGAACCCTTACCTGAACCCATTCGGGTCTCGGCAGGCTTCTCTGTGATGGGCTTGTCGGGGAATATCTTTATCCATACCTGACCGCCACGCTTGATGTAACGTGTCATAGCAATACGGGCAGCTTCGATCTGGTTTGATGTGATCCAAGCGGGCTCAAGTGCCTGTAAACCGTATTCGCCGTGGCTGACTACATTACCACGTGTTGCTTTACCGGTCATACGACCTCTCTGTACTCTTCTGTACTTTACTCTCTTCGGAAGCAGCATTAGTCGTTACCTCCCTCTTTTTTCTCAACTCTGGGTCTGCGTGATCTGTTGTCGTTGTTTCTGCGACGGGGCTTTTCTGTTGTTCTCTGTGCAGGAATCTCGCCCTTGAGAACTTCGCCCTTGTAGATCCAAACCTTAACACCGATAACGCCGTAAGTTGTGTTAGCTCTTGCAACGCCGTAATCAATGTCTGCTCTTAATGTCTGTAAGGGGATCGTGCCTTCGTGGTAATTCTCGCTTCTTGCGATTTCAGCACCGCCAAGACGGCCGCTTACCATTGTCTTGATACCCTTTGCACCTGACTTCATTGTTCTGCCGATGCAGCTCTTCATAGCTCTTCTGAAAGATACACGCTGCTCTAACTGCATTGCGATGTTCTCTGCTACGAGCTTAGCATTCATATCGGGGTTCTTAACCTCAACGATATTTAAGTTAACGTCCTTGCCGCCTGCGATCTTTGAGATCTCTGCACGGAGCTTTTCGATCTCTGCGCCCTTAGCACCGATAAGCATACCGGGCTTTGCGGTAAGAATGTGAATCTTGATCTTGTTGTCTGATGAACGCTCGATCTCAACCTGAGCAATACCTGCTGCTCTTGAAAGCTGCTGGTCGGACTTTTCGCCGTTTGCTCTTGTGAGCATTCTCTTGTTCATGATATAGTCACGGATTTTGTAGTCTTCAACGAGTGTATCGCCAAAAGTTGCCTTGCCGGCAAACCAACGGGAATCCCAATCTTTGATAACTCCGACTCTGCGACCGTGCGGATTAACTTTCTGTCCCATTGTACTCCTCCTTATTCAGCTTCTTTTACAACCAGAACGATGTTGGAAGTTCTCTTGAGAATACGATGTGCTCTTCCGTGATCCTTATGTCTGATTCTCTTTAAAGTAACGCCGGCGCCAACGTGGCAGCTTGAAACATAGCACTTGGAAAGATCCATTGAGTGATTGTTCTCTGCGTTTGCCATTGCTGACTTGAGGAGCTTCTGTAAAGGCTCGCTCGCTGACTTGGGTGTGTGCTTGAGGATCGCCATAGCCATGTCGCAGGGCTTGTTTCTGATAAGATCAAGAACAACGCCAACCTTGCGGGGAGATATGCGAACCTGTCTGAGTTCTGCTCTTGCCTCCATTGATGTCTCCTCCTTACTTACTTGTTTTGCTTCCTGCATGACCCTTGTAGGTTCTTGTAGGAGCGAATTCGCCCAGCTTGTGACCTACCATGTCTTCAGTCACATATACGGGAACGTGCTTTCTGCCGTCGTGTACAGCAAATGTATGTCCGACGAAATCAGGGAATATTGTGCTTGAACGGCTCCAGGTCTTGAGAACTTTCTTCTCGCCTGCTTCGTTCATAGCGAGCACTCTCTTCATGAGCGCTTCCTGCACATAAGGTCCCTTCTTGATACTTCTGCTCATTGTATAATTTCCTTTCAAGTGGATTGCAAGTTAATATGCGGCGGATTCTTTACTGCTATGCCGCAAACGCCGCACTTATTAACAACGACTTGTAGTAGTTATTACTTGCTGTTTCTTCTCTTAACGATGAACTTGTCTGTGCTCTTGCCGATCTTTCTGGTCTTATAACCGAGAGCGGGCTTGCCCCAGGGAGTTACAGGGCCGGGACGACCAACGGGTGACTTACCTTCACCACCGCCGTGGGGGTGGTCGTTCGGGTTCATTACAGAACCTCTTACTGTAGGTCTTACGCCCATGTGACGAACACGTCCTGCCTTACCGTAGTTAACGTTCTCGTGGTCGAGGTTTGATACAACACCGATAGTAGCCATGCAATTATCGGATACGTTTCTTAACTCACCGCTGGGAAGTCTTAACAGAGCGTAGCCGTTTTCCTTAGCCATGAGCTGTGCCATGTTACCTGCGGAACGAACGAGCTGACCGCCCTTACCGGGATAAAGCTCTATATTGTGAATAACCGTACCTACGGGGATGTCAGCAAGTGCAAGTGCGTTACCGGGCTTGATGTCAGCGTCGGAACCGCTTCTTACCTTGTCGCCTACGTTCAGACCGTCGGGAGCGATGATGTATCTCTTCTCGCCGTCCTCGTACTGAATCAGTGCGATGAATGCTGAACGGTTGGGGTCGTACTCAAGAGTCATAACCTCAGCGTCCATACCGAGCTTGTTTCTCTTAAAGTCGATTACACGATATTTTTTTCTTCTCTGTGCGCCGCCCTTGTGTCTTACAGTGATTCTACCGTAGCTGTTACGGCCGGAGTTCTTCTTGAGTGACTCAAGCAGGCTTCTCTCGGGCTCAACCTTTGACAGAACGCTGTAAGTCGGTAACAGTCATACCTCTGCGACCGGGGTGACAGGTTTATAAGTCTTAATAGCCATTTATATCACTCCTTTATATCATTCCGTCGAAGAACTCGATTGTCTTAGAGCCTTCAGCGAGAGTTACAACAGCTTTCTTCCAAGCAGGTGTGTAACCTTCGTTTCTGCCCATTCTCTTCATTACGCCACGGCAGTTTACTGTGTTTACCTTAGCAACCTTAACACCGGGGAAGAGAGCCTCGACAGCCTTAGCTATCTCGATCTTGTTGGAGTCCTTGGCAACCTTGAAAGTGTACTTGCCCTGAGTAAGCATTTCCATGCTCTTCTCTGTAATAACGGGCTTTAAAATGATGTCATAAGCGAGCTTTGCCATTATGCGTACACCTCCTCGATAGTAGCAACGGCATCCTTAACAACGATGAACTTGTTGTACTTTAAGATGTCGTATACGTTAAGAGTGTTGGCCTGAGTTGTCTTTACGCCGGGAAGATTAGCGGGCGCTCTTGATACCCTTTTCGTCAACGCTGTTGAGAACGATAAGTGCCTTGTCAGCGCTGAGAGCCTTTAACATATTAACGATTGTCTTTGTCTTGAATTCGTCAGCTGTGATAGAATCAACAACTATCATGCTGCCGTCCTGCACCTTAGCTGAAAGTGCAGACTTTAATGCAAGTCTCTTTACCTTTTTATTTAAAGAGTATGTGTAGCTTCTGGGCTTGGGGCCTAGAGCAACACCGCCGTGTGTCCACTGGGGAGCTCTGGTAGAACCCTGTCTTGCGTGACCTGTGCCCTTCTGACGCCAAGGCTTTTTTACCGCCGCCGCTTACTTCTGTTCTTGTAAGCGTTGACTGTGTACCCTGACGCTGATTTGCCAGGTAATTTACCACTGCTGCGTGCATAACAACTGTGTTCGGCTCAATACCGAAAATGTTGTCATTAAGCTCAAGGTCGGACACAACAGCTCCTGTCATATCATATACTGATATTTTTGCCATGATGATCCTCCTCCTTACGCTTTCTTAACCGCATCGGTAATGCACACAACTCCGCCCTTAGGACCGGGAATAGCACCCTTGATTGCGATAAGATTGTTTTCTGCATCGATCTTAACGATAACGAGATTCTGAACTGTTACGTTCTCAGCACCCATGTGACCTGCCATGCCCTTGCCCTTGAATATTCTCGAGGGAGATGAGCAAGCACCCATAGAACCTGCCTGTCTTACAACAGGACCTGTACCGTGAGTTTCCTTCAGTCTGTGCTGGTTGTGACGCTTGATAGCGCCCTGGAAGCCCTTACCCTTGCTAACGCCGCTTACGTCGATAACGTCGCCTGCTGCGAATACGTCAGCCTTCAGAACGTCGCCAACGTTTACGTTGCTGATGTCGTCTAATCTGAACTCCTTGAGAGTTCTCTTGAAGGGGAGGTCATTCTTCTTGAAGTGACCTGTCATGGGCTTGTTTGTGTGCTTCGGTGATACATCGCCGAAACCAAGCTGAACTGCTTCATAGCCGTCATTCTCAGCTGTCTTGAGCTGTGTTACAACACAAGGACCTGCTTCGATAACGGTAACAGGAACTACTTTTCCTGCTTCGTCGAAAATCTGGGTCATTCCGATTTTCTTTCCGATTAAACCCTTAGTCATGGTTTAAATCCTCCTGTTTAGGTTATTGGTCGGTTTCCCGACTTGACCACCGACACCGATATTGTTTCGGGTTTCCGGTGCCGAAGGTTATTGGTTGGCTTTACGCCAACATAACTCGCTATGGCTTACGCTTCCATAGTCATTTCCACACCTGCGGGAAGTTCGAGGCTCTGCAGAGCTTCAACTGTCTTGTTGGTGGGGCGGATTACGTCGATAAGACGCTTGTGAGTTCTCATTTCGAACTGCTCACGGCTGTCCTTGTACTTGTGTACGGCTCTCAGGATCGTTATTACTTCCTTGTTTGTGGGAAGCGGAATAGGACCTGCAACTCTTGAACCTGTACGCTTGGCTGTTTCAACGATCTTTGCAGCAGCTGCATCAACTGTTGCGTGCTCGTAGCCCTTGAGCTTGATTCTCACTTTTTCCTTAACTGCCATTCTTGTTTCTCCCTTTCATAAGATTTTCGGGGAAAGATACGGTTTGCGGTATTTATAAAACATACCGTGCCGGGTGTTTCGTATGCTCTCATATAAAACAGGATCTTTTCCCACGGGGTATCAACCTTATTGCTAACCCTTCCCGTCTTGACGGGAGAACGATCCCAAACTTATATAAAGCACCGAAAACCGCTTTGCAAAGCCGTTTTTCGCCCATTCACTGGACATACTCCGTCTGAATTACCGGCATAGCCGCAACCTCAGACATCACAGCATATCATTGCAGTACGCTTTCACGCGCAAGAATTATTATACAGCATTACGATGCGGAATACAAGCCTTTTTTTTGAAAATTTAAAGATAGAAATTCTAATTAAAAATCACCGCATTTTTGTGCATATTAACTAATCGGTTTTATGCTATTATTTCCGTTCCGCCTGCCTGTATTCGTTAATTTTTCTGCCGCTTATTTATAATGCTTTGGTGCGTAGTGCCGCAGAGCTTCATCGGGTATAGAAAACTGCAAAAAACTGAGGGCAGGTAACACTACCTGCCCTCAGACTGTAAAAACCCCGATTTGCAAGCAAGTCGGGGTTAAATTTATGCCAAATTATGCCTTTGCACAGAAATCACGCTCAATAACAGCGAAAAACGAGAAAAAATGTGCTTTCTCCAGCTATGGATCGCATATTTTTTTGAGGTTCATTGCAGCAAATTTAAGCCTGGCCCACCTGTTACCTGAGCCAAGCCTCTGAAAAGAGTATATCTCATCGAGTGCTTTTCCTTTGCATCTGCAAACACCCGTTCAATTGTCTCTTTTCTCAGTGTGTATATTGCTTTGTATTTCGAGTACACCGAATATCCTCTGCCATTTCGATATACTCACTCCATATATGCCTTGTTACTGTTTTTTCTCACTCTTTGCATTTTTTGGTACACTTATTTTTTTTGTCGGGCACTTCTCGCATTTGTAGCCTTTGCTTTTAAACTCCTTGTAGCCGTCACGGTTTGTCGTTGAATAGTTCAGCACCTGATTTTCAGGACAAATTACACAATCATAGTAAACATCATATACATATTTGATGGTCTGTAATAATCTTTTACACCTGCGGGTCTTGTGTATGGTAAAATCGGTGTTCTTCCGTCATCAATTACTTCTTTGCATATCCAAGGGGTTTTGTAGCCTGCGTCAGCTACGACATTCTGTATTTCAGGATAATGTTCTGTAAGTCTTGCATATAGCCCGTCAAAAGCTACACTATCATGTACATTTCCTGGATTGACTGTCACATCAAGAATATATCCTTTCTTGTCGCAAGCGGTCTGTGCTGTATATGCAAAGCATTTTTTGTGTTCGCCCTTGTGGAATACTCCGCATTCTGGGTCGGTGGTCGATTCATTAACGATTCTTTTTCTTTCGGCGGTTTGGTGTCATCAAACGGTTTCTTGCCGTGTTCTTCACGGTCTTCATTGATTTCTTCCATCAGCTTTTCTTCATATATTTTAGCCGCCTTGGGAACGGCTTTCTTAACCGCTCTTTTCATATTGGCATTTGCCTTGATATGTGTTCCGTCAACGAATACTGTTTCGGGTGTAAGATAGCCTGCCTGCTCGATTTCGTTCAATATCCAATAGAATACCTTTTCTATTGTTTCAGCAGTAAATCTGTTTTTGAAATTGTAGCTGATTGTCGAGAAGTGCGGTGTCTGCTCATTCAGCAGATAGCCTAAAAACCAACGGTATGCCACGTTTACTTTTTACCTCATCAGCCGTTTTACGCAGAGAAGGTATCCCATAGATATGCTGTATCAATACCATTTTGAACAACACTATGGGGTCTATACTGGTCTTCCGTTGTTTTTCGCAGTATAAATCCGAAACTATTTCATAGATTTTTGTGAAGTCTATATCACGCTATCTATTTTTCTGAGCAGATGGTCTTCCGGTATCAGCTCGTCCATACATACAAATTCTATCTGATGTCTTTCTTGTTTTCCTGTTTTCAGCACCTTTCATCACCATATTTATTATACCACATATCAATGAAAAAGCCAAGCATTTCTGCTTGACTTTTTTCGACAGACTGAGGGCAGGTAACACTACCTGCCCTCAGTTTGTAGAAAAAGTATGTTTTTGAAACAAACTTCTGATTTATTATCCCTATCCCCTTTAGGACACTCTGATGGCTTTGCCTCGTGCAAAAGCTTGGTGTGTCCTTATTTCGGCATCCATGCCGAACTGCCCCCTTTCCCCCGTGAAAGGCTGTGTATGCTTTGTTGGCTCTGCATCGTGCAGAGCCTTTGTGCATACACGCCTGGCATCCGTGCCGGGGGCTATATTACTGGGGCTACCGCCCCTAGACCCTGTCGGGGGCTACGCCCCTGCGACCCCATTTTCAAAAATTATATAGGTTTATCGACAGTCTGAGGGCAGGTAACACTACCTGCCCTCGCTGTCACTTTGATTTTATTTCGCCGTTGTTGCCTTTGCGGAAATGTACTCACTGAACCTGTTGCTTCCGTCAACCGTTTTGAATGACTTCATACGGAAGGAATACGTTGTTCCCTTTGCGAGCGGGGCGACAACCATTGTCGTTACGTTCTTATCTTTGATAACGTTTATCTGCGTCCACTTTCCGCCCTTGTACTGTTCAATGACATATCCCGAGGCGATTGTGTTGCGGCTCCAGCTCAGCTTTACCGCCACCTGCGACAACGCCGTTGCATTGAACTTAGCCACGTTCGCAATTCTGGTCGTTCCGCCATCGAAACATAGCCGCCGTAGGTTGTCTTTGTGCCGTTTGTCTTATACGCTCTTATTCTGAACGAATATTTCGTATCCGGTTAAGACCCTTGACAATGAACTTCAGCGTCGTGTTATTCTTTGTTACCGCTATCTGCGTCCACTTTCCGCCCTTGTACTGCTCTATCGCATATCCCGTAACGTTAGCGTTACGTTCCCATTCAAGAGTGATCCATGTAGCCGTGGTCGAGGTAACTCTTGCATTCTTCACTGCCGCAGGAGGAGTTTCCGCCTTAACTGTGGTATAGCCGCTGTAGTTTGTCTTGCCGTCGGCATTCTTGTATGTCTTTATGCGGAATGAATAAGGTGTTGCGTCCGCCAGCCCCTTTACAGTAAAGGTAAGCGTTGTGTTGTTCTTTGTTACCGCTATCTGCGTCCACTTTCCGCCCTTGTACTGTTCTATTATATAGCCTGTAACCTTATCGTTCCTGTTCCAGTCCAGCTTTACAGCTGTAGGAGATATTGCGGTGCCGACAAATTTGTCGGTATTTGTAAGCTGCGTTTTTGCCGCAAGCCTTACATAGTCGCTGTATGACGTACCCGACGATAAAGTCTTATATGCCCTCATTCTGAACGTGTACGTTGTATCGGCGGCAAGTCTGCTTACATTGTACGAAACCGTGGAGCTGTTATTTATCTTTGCAATCTGCGTCCACTTTCCGCCCTTGTACTGCTCTATCTCATAACCGCTTGCATTTGCGTTCTTATCCCACTTCAGCGAAATGCTCGATGAAGTCGCCGATCCGCCGCAAAGCCTGTAGGAGTTGCAACATCATTGTCGATCTTGATTTCCGTATAACCGAGAATATAGTAGTATTTGTCTGTTGAATTATAACTGTAATCCTGTCTGACCTGAGTTCCGTTCAGATAGAATTTTGCTTTTTTGAGATTATACTCATAGCAGTCGGCATTGATGTATATATAGCACCAGTACGTCTTGCCCTTCTCAAATACAGTCGGTGTTTTCCACTCTTCATCGTCATACCAGTCAATACTTATAAGGCTCATATGCTCAGGAAGATTATGTGAGATTAAACTCTTTGCCGGAGTTTCTCCTGCCTTAGGAGGCGTTATCTGTACATATATATCCTCTCTTCCAAACGGCACCCTCAGACTGTTAATCACTACCTTTCCGTTATTGGAAACCGTGAACAGTTCCTTGTCTTCGGATGTCAGCCAGAATCCTTCTCTGTAAGTATCAAGCCTGCATCGGAATATGTAACCGGGAGAAAGCGCATATCCCGACTTAGGCGTTACCTTGAATTCGACCACATAACAGTTATCTACTATAAGCTCGTCATCGTCGTAAACCTCTTCGTTATATTCCCATGTGTTTAAAAGCGGCGTGACAAGAGTTACAGTATATTTATCAGGCTCCGATTCAGTAAGCTGCAGATCGTTTACCTGTCTGTAAGGCAGGAAGTTGCTGATTTCGACCCCGACCGTCCTGATTCCTTCATCGCAAACAAGAACGCTCTTAAATGCAATCTCGTTAAGGCCGATGTAAATATGGTCTGCCGCTTGCCATTCATTTGCGGGATCCTCAAACCTGCGCATCTTTACTGTGCCTGTTGTATACGCTGCAACGTATCCGCTTTTCAGCTTTACTTTTACAAATATGTTGTATTTAAAGCCTTTGCACAGCTGAATATCGTTTACTATATTGTTTCCGTAAACATCACGGATATTGTTTATCGTCAGACTGTATTTTTTCGGGTTCACCCGACGCAACGCTGACGTCGCTTAACTTCGATCCACCGTGAAAGCCTGACACGACCGCCTTGATTTCCGTTACAGCTTCAAAGTCATAATCAATTATTATTATCTCATTGATTCTCAGCACATTGCCGTAATTTATAACTGCCTTATACAGCATTGTGCATTTTTCCGTAACTTTTGGCGGCGTATACGACAGATCGTTTATAGCTTCGGGAATTCCTGTGAACGAGCCGAAATTCTTGGATACATACCAATCTACCGTTTTTATCGGATCGCCCGTGTTGTACGGATTGGGAGCCTGAGTGAGCAGGTCAATCCTACCTACGCTATTGCTGTTTACAGTAAAACGGGTGCGTTTGGTATGGCTCAACACATAATTATTTCTGTCGGTCTTCAGCCTGCAGATTTCGTCTGCGCCTCTTGCGGCCATAGCCTTCTTTTCGTCAATGCCGCCTGCGGTGCGGTAAGCAGAGTCGTGTACTCTACCTTTTCTGCAGAATTTGTGATCGTACCTGCTTTAGAAGTAAGTACTGCCTTATCAGCAGGATAATATACCTCTATATCATTTGGGCTAAGCGGCATTGTTCCGCCCAGGAGCGTTATGTTGTAATACTTGTTCTGTAACGCCTCGTCACTTGTAACACGGACAAAATACGGATCGGAAATTATCGTTCCCGTTTTATCGGTCACTCTGCCCTTGCTCTTGTTTGTGATGGTTCCGCCCGTCATAACCAGCGAAGCGTAATAATCACAACCGTCTATCGAGGAGAGCGCTATACTGGAGGTAGTTACTATAGTACCTCCGTTTATCAGAGCAGTAGAATTAAGCGTTCTTTGTTTGCCGGCAAAACCGTTATCCAGCTTTATCGGAGTACCGATCTGTGCATCAAAATAACCGTCGTTGATTACAAGATCCGACGCACTCAGCTTGATCATTTCACAATACATCGCATTGGTACCCGTGTAGCAGAATGTACCTCCGTTTATAACGATCGTACTTCTGTTCTCAGCCAAAACAGATTCTGGGCTACATCCTTGGCATAGAAATACATCTTACCCGTTCCCACCGAGTCCTCAATGGTCAGCTTACTGTATTGGACGCTCAACAGATGATCCTGCGCATCAATACTGTTACCTGTCTTTTAAGCGTATATCCGGCAAGGTCCAGCGTCTTGTCACTTTCTATAGGCGGACACAATCTCGTCAGATAGTTAGGTTTATATTCCTCAGGGTCGCAGTCAATATCTGCGCCAAGCCTTATCTTAGACTCCTCACTGCCGTTGTACGCCAATCTCAGCTGCTGGTAACTACGGACGATAAGGTATCCGTCACTTGAATACTCTGTGCTTTCGCCATCGGTGCCTGCGGCACTGATAGGTATGATTGTCAGCGGCAGTGCGGTTATCATAATAGCAAGTGCCGCAAACAAAGCTGTAATGCGTTTAAATTTTATTTCCATAATCCTTTACCTCCTCATTATAATTTTCAAAGTTCATATAAGCCCACTGCTCTTTATTATATTTTACACCGCATTCGGCAAAATGACATTACCCAGATGGGTAAATTATGCAATTCATCCTGAACCCTCATTGCATTTTTTACTATTGCGAAGCTCATCTTCGGTAATTGTGCGGTTTTCCGCCCGAAAGCACAACCGCAGATTTTCGCATATCTCTTGCAGACAGAATACCGGCTAAGGTGGTTTGACATAAGATTCGACAGGCAATAAACAGAAAAACGGGCATCGGTAAATGCCGATGCCCGTTTTTATATTCAGTTTAACCGCTTACCTCTTTGTCCTTACCGTAAGCTCCTTGCTCCACGAACCGTACTGCTTGGTATTTCCGTAAGTCTTATACGCTCTTATCCTGAACTTGCTTGTAGCTTGTGTTAGCCTTCAGGCTCTTTATCGTACAGCTTGTAGAAGTAGCCTTAGTACCCGTGTAAACAGTCACCCACTTACCGCCCTTATACTGCTGTAACTGGTAACCGCTCGCAGTTGTACCCTTTGTTCCAGCCGAGCGTTATTGAATTCTTGGCTGTGGATTTAGCCTTGAATCCGCCAACGCCGTAAGGATTGGTATTTACCTTTACCTCACTGCTCCACGAGCCATACTGCTTAGTATTTCCGTAGGTCTTGTAAGCTCTGATTCTGAATCTGTAGCCAGCTGTACCTGCCTTTAAGCCCTTTTACAGTGTAGCTTGTGTTGGTAGCCTTTGTTCCGGTGTAGATAGTTACCCACTTGCCGCCCTTGTACTGCTGTAACTGGTAGCCACTTGCCGTTGTGCCCTTGTTCCACTTTAATGTAACAGAGGTACTTGTCTTTGACGAACACTTGAAACCGCCAACGCCGTAAGGATTGGTATTTACCTTTACCTCACTGCTCCACGAGCCATACTGCTTAGTATTTCCGTAGGTCTTGTAAGCTCTTATTCTGAATCTGTAGCCGGCTGTGCCTGCCTTGAGATTCTTTACAGTGTAGCTTGTGTTGGTAGCCTTTGTTCCGGTGTAAATAGTTACCCACTTACCATCCTTATACTGCTGTAACTGGTAACCGCTTGCCGTCGTACCCTTGTTCCATTTCAATGTAACAGATGTACTTGTCTTTGACGAACACTTGAATCCGCCAACGCCGTAAGGATTGGTATTTACAGTCAATTCCGATGTATAATCGCTGTAAGCACCATCCATGACCGCTCTCATACGGAACTTGTATCCTGCTGTTCCTGCCGCTAATCCCTTGACGGTATATGAAGTCGTTGCGTTGCTTGTTATCTTTGCAACATTAGTCCACTTGCCGCTCTTGTACTGCTCTATCTCATAACCGCTTGCACTCGTGTTCTTGTTCCACTGCAATGTTACATTGGTGCTGGTTAATGACCTTAACCTTGAAGCCGCTTACCGCTCCGAGAGGAGTTTTATGCTGAACTGATTTTGAAACATCGCTGTAATAAGTGCTATTACCTACAGTCTTATACGCTTTTATACGGAATGTGTGTGTTGTTGCCACACTCAGCTTTGACACCGTGTAAGTAACCGTGCCGTTCGATGTAATCTTTGCTACCTGTGTCCACTTTGCTCCGTTCTGCTTTTCGATGATATAACCTGTAGCATTTGCGTTTCTGTTCCACGAGAATGTCACAGATGAGTCGGTTTTGCTCTTTATAGCAAATCCTGTAACGGCAGGGAGCTTGATTTCAAACGACTTATCTACACTGCCTACATATCTTCCGACACCGGTTACAGTTACCTTTGCAGTACCGATATCCTTGTTATCGAAATATGATACCGTGTAATCCGTCTTTTTCAGAGAGCGCCTTTCCGTCATACTTTACCGTTACAACGGGTTTTATCTCTTTTTTCCTGTATAATTAAATGAAGTTTGCTGAAAGCGTAATCGTTGTATTGCTCATAGTTACGGGAGCAACAACAACTACGCCGCAGGTTGCTTCTACCTGAACAGGCTCGGGTTCCTTTAATGTGGGTATTCTTACTGTTCTTGCAGTAATCTTGCAATCGCCCGTCTTGAGTGCCTTTACCTTGAGTATCTGAATGTTGGATTCTGAATTGTATGTGCTGTCAACTATCTTGAGGATACTCTCGTCGCTTATCTCCCACTCGATCTTTTCGTTTGCTGTAGTGGGATTTTCCTTGAGCGCTATCTCATAAATATCATTTCCTGTAAGCAGTGTATAACTCTGCGAGGAGAATGTCATTGTTGTTACAGGCGTATAAGCGTTGACCGTAAACGATGCGCTGACAGGCGTAAGGCTGTCTGTAGTTGCCGTGATTACAGCTGAGCCTTTTAGCGTTCTGTACCGTAATATTTCCGGTTACAGAATCTACCTTTGCTATTTTTTCATTACTTGATGTCCATATAATATTATCGGTTGATGACTGACTTGAATCAAGTATGGATTTATCAAGTACCGCAAGTGCGTCATATTTGCTTCCGACTTTAAGCGAAATGTCTTTGAACGGGAAATTGATTTCAGTTATCGGATTAGCCTTAACTACGGTTACCGTAGTTGTAACATATAATCCTCTTTCGGAATTTTCGGTCGGAATTACCTTGGCGGTAACTATTACAGTGCCTGCCTTCTTGGCTGTCAGTATGCCATCGTCCTTGGAAATCTCAGCCTTTGTTGTATCATCGACAGACCACTCTATCTTATCCGTTGTATTGGAAGGAGTAAACTTGGCGGTAAACTGTGTCTGATGATTTTCGGGAACAAATACGCCTTCCTCGGTAACTTTGTTTTTGCCGTTCCACAATTCAATCTTAGTAGCCGGCACAAGTATTGTAAAGTTCAGCTTTTTATTGACTTCGCCGCTGAGCGAAGAAATCTGCATTGTAAATGAGCCTTCTTTTTTACCTGTAAACCGCAACTTTAGCTGTTTTTCCGTCTTCTGAATACGCAATAAATGCTGCGGATGCGTTTGTGTTGTTTGCCTGAATTGCAACAAGCAGACAGTCGTCACAATCGGCGCTTTCCTGCTCTATGGCAATGTCTACATACATTATCTGATTTACGTCAACATAAAGAACTGCGTCATTGCCGATCATATTGCCGTCGCTGTCAAATGCGTTGATAGCCTTAGCGGGATTTTCAACATTTCTGTTTACAATAGAGAAATACTTTTTGATTATTCCCGTGAAATTCAACGATTTGTTGAAGTTAAAGGTTATATAAGCCTCGTCGCCCGATTTTTGTTATTGGTATAAGTTAATGTGTAATCAACATTTTCGGTCAGTTTTTTACCGTTATATGTAACAATGGGTTCGGGTCTTATAGGCATACCGCCCATATATCCCTGGTCGGGAATATCTTCAACGAATACTTCATTATCTTCTGTAACGTCTTTTTTGGTAATCTTGAAGAAGTTCGTAGCCTTGTATGTACCTGTGTAATTTCCGATACCCGTAAATACAGCCTTCGCAGTGCCTACGTCAAGGTTATCAATATACTCAACAGTATAATCAACATTCTCTTCGAGCATTACGGCATTGTTGTTGATGTAGAGATTGTATTCGGGAATTATATAATCACCCGTATAAACCTGAGGTGACGAGATTCCGACAACCTTTGCCGAACCGATATTTTTTGGGGTTATTTTATATTCCGTAACAAAACTTCCGCAGTAATTTCCCAAACCGTAGAAGGTCGCTTTTGCCGTACCAACGTTGACATTATTAGTATATGTTACCGAAATATCCTTGTCAAATACAAGCTGCGTGCCCCGTACCTTACAACAGGATCGGAAGCAGGCTTAAGCTCATCGCCGTAATTATATATCATATCCCTTATAACAGGACGTGTAACAGCGTTATCACTTATATTGGCAGGAAGTATCTGATAAGTGCATACCAGTTTACCGTTCTGAGAAGCAGATGTAATACCATTTACTGTAACTGTAACAATACCGGAATTAACAACATCATCCGAATATGTAAGCGTATAATCCTTGTCTTCTTCAAAGAACATTTCCCGCACGGTCGGTAACCTCGGGCTTCTGCATCTGTATTGTTCCGTTATATGTAACATTCTCAGGCATTTTACTGATTTTGAACGAAACAAATTTATCTACGGATTCCACTACTTCTATTTCACAGGTAGCGGAAATATTCTTGGGATTCGGTTCTTCGATTGTCGGTGTACGCTTTGTTGACGCAGTTACCTTGACAACACCCGTCTTAAGAGCCTGTAACTGAAGCTTTTTACGTTGGGTGTATCTCCATCGGATTCCCCGATGATTTTTACTATCTCTTCCCCGTCAGGATTTGAAACGGTCCATTCAAGAGGTTCGGTTGCCGTATTCGGAGATTCGGACACTATTATGTAATCAGTATTCTTCTCGTTCATATCAAGAAGATATCTGTCGCTTGTAAATTTCAGGACAGAAGCAGGCGAAGAAACATTGACAACAAACGAAGCCTTGACAGGCTCTACGCTGTCAGAAGATACTGTTACGGTAGCAAAGCCGCTCTTATTCTGCGCCTTGATCATACCGGTTTCATCAACCTTAACTATGCTTTCGTCGCTTGAAGTCCATACAAGACTATCTGTTGATGAGTTCTTTTCATCTCGTATAGTTGTTTTTTTTAAATGTGAAAATGCGTTATATGTATCATTTACGTTGAGATTTACAGCATCATCCGTTGTATAATCAAACTCAAGCTTTGTTATGGGATTTGCCTTAAGTATTGTAACAGAAGTTGTTACCTCAAAATCTCTCTGCTTCAAGCCGTAAGCCGCACGCTGTTCTTCCGTGTAATCGTTCATTTCATAAAGAGGATTAACGGCTCTTGCAGTTACTGTAACGGTACCTGCCAGCTTTGCTGTAATTGTGCCTTCGGACGAAATTTCAGCCTTGGTATTGTTGCTTACGCTCCATTCAATACCGTCAGTCGTAGTAGAAGGTGTTGATGACGCAGTGAGATAAAGCAGATGATTTTCGGCTACAGTTACGCCCTTGCCTGTAATTTCTTCATCACCGTGTTTGAGCTTTATAGAAGTTATAGGATTAAGCACAACAACTTTTATCTTCTGATTTGCTTCGCCGCTCTTTGTAGCGACCGTTACCGTATATGTACCGGGCGTCACACCGTTGATATTGAGTTTTGAAGATAAATTACCGGCGGCTCCTGCCGTAAGATTGCATTTAATTCCTTTAGTGTCGCTTACTGCGAGAACGACTTCATCATCGCAGTTTTCAACGCCTTCGCCAAGAAGAATATTAAAATCGCTGCTTTCTCCCTTATCAATGTAAACGGTAATCGCATCTGTTATGGGATAGTTGCCCTTAGCAGTACTTACCAGTACATTTTTGGATGGATTGAGGACATCATTTCCCGATGTCGTAATTATCCACTGCGGTACATATTGCTCTATCTCATCGGCGAAAGTCTGTATCGACACAGACCCTGCTATAAGTGACAAAGCAAGTATTCCCGCAAGCGTTTTCTTAATACAATTAACAATCATTGCTTTTTTTCCTCCCGTATTATTTTCATAATGTAACAACGCATCAATGCATTTATAATATTATAACATCTTGAGAGAAATTTGTCTATACCACTTTCTACTAAACCAAGCTAAAATAATTGTGAAATATGCATAATAATTACAAATTATTCAGCGTGTCAAAAAAGTATTTTTCGACACGCTGCAGACGTTGAGAGACACACGCAGACAAGGAAACCGCTCCGACAGGCGTACAAAGGTACGTTGAGGAGCGGTTGACACAGTAAGCAAAAATGCTTTCACACAGCCGTAAAAAACGGCTGTGTGAAATTCTTTTTTATTTATCGGATTTTTAGTTTGTGCCTGTTTACTTTTCTGCATTTTTGCGGTGCGTGGGTTTATCGACAGTCTGAATAATTTACAAATTATTGTGATCCTTTCAGTGCTTTTTGCAATACTCCTGCCGGCAAGCTCGGCTGAGTATCGCATTCAGAGCGTATGACTGTTCTTCGCTGTCATACAACTGTATGTCGCTGATGTCATACCTTGTATTTGCGTCATAACTATTTTGTTCCCACTCACCGCTTGATGTCGAGTAATATCCCAACATATAATCGGTTTGTGAATAGAATGTTATTGACGAAACGTCAACAGGGTAATAACCTTCAAGCAAATCGTCACGATTAATGGATATCTGTGTCCACCACTGATCGTCACTGAAGGTTATGCCACCCACAATGGCAGATTGTTCCAGTGTAGACAGCGCCAAGGATGCCGCCACTATGCCTGCGGTCAGCTTCTTGAATCTCATACTTATCCCTCTTTCATAATTATTTATACAAAAGGCACAGTCCACCCGTGCAGACTATGCCTTTATTACCATATTGGATTTTACGCAGAGATATTGTGCAGTATTTTACAGAGGTGCTATTATAGAGCCTCCCCCATTTACATAAATTGTAATTTGTTATCTTGCACATATCTCTCACCATTTCATAATATAATCTGAATATTTTAATTTCAGTTCACTTTTTTAGTATATCACTATTGTTAATTGTTATCAAGTATCAATCCGATAATTGCCACAGTATGTGCATAAATATTCAAGCGGTCACAGCATATCACCGTGACCGCTTATCTGCTAATTATCGCTTTGTTTGACCCCGCCGTTTCGCCAACCTCAGCACTGTACTGCAACAGCATCAAAGGCGGAACTTGAAGCGGCACATTGCCGCAAAAAAACGGCAGACACATTTTATCCGTGCCTGCCGTCTTATTTTTATCAATATCACGCTGTCAAACCGCATTGTAAAGCCAAACAATCGCTATACACGGCAACCCGTTTCACACGATTTTCTGTTTTACTCTGCACCTGACAAAGTATATGTCTTAACCGCCACAAACCACATTGCTATGCGATTTGCAGTGCGTTCAGCCCCGCCGTTTCGCTATCGCACGAAACGCACCGACTATTCCACAGGCGGAACTTGGAGCGGCACACTGCCGCAAGCGGAATCTGGAGCGGCACACAGCCGCAGGTGCTTAGCCGTTGCCGACTTCTACAACGTAAATATCAACATATTGCAGACCCCATGCGCAAGCATCGTCATAATGCTCCTCTGTACTGCCCATATATACGTCTACAGGAATCGTACCTGCCATCATTCCATCACCTGTATCGGCGGCAATAGCATAGCCGTAGCAGATATTATCATACTGACCGACTATATAGAGCTTCGAGCCGTAGGGGATAACGTTGGGATTTACCGCAACTGTACCTATCTCAGCCATTCTGCCGCTTGCGGTATACGCACCTTCGGGCGCTGTATAGGCTGTAGCCTTGCCCGATACCACATACTCATAGTCAACCGGTCTGCCGTTCCTTAGTACGATAGATGTATCGTCTATCTTGCAATAAGGAGTTACGATCGCCGCGCCCTCGGCTATAACCTCGTCAACCTTCTTGGTCACTACCTTTGTGGTCTTCTTTACATCCGTCTTTACGCCATCGATGTAGGTGGTAGTCGTTGTAGTTCTTATCTTGCCGTTGACACCCTTTTGTACGAACCTCGCTCTGACCTATAGCCAGAATGTTGCTCGTTACGGTAGATGTCTGATAAGGGATAATCTTATCCTGCTTTTCAGTCTTTATCTCGACTCTTGAAACCTTTATCTCGGCAGGTCCGGTTATCTTGGATTCAAGCTCCTCGCTTACCATATCGTTCTTGCCGAGTGTTATTTTCGCTCTTTTCAAAAGCTCTGAAACCGTGTTGTTAAGGCACTTTACGGTTGTTGTCTTTCCGTCTGCAGTGATCTTCACGTCATCGGCTCTTGTAATAGCGATCTTCTGTCCTTCTTTAAGAACAGCCGTCTTTGCAGGTGATACCTTGTCATATTCGCCAAGCTCAACGCCTGCTTGTTCAAGCAGCTGTGCCACTGTAGCGTCTACACTGTGCGCAGTGGCGGTCTTCTTGCCACCTTCCAGAATATCAACGTCAAAGGCTCTTTCGATAGTAAGAGTGGCTGTTGCCACGTTCTCCTCAAAGCCTGTGAAGTCTATCCTGTCGTATGTGCCGAGCGTTATGTGGTTCTCTCTGAGTATCTCATAAGGGTCGGCACTTACCGTATAAACAATACGCTTTTCGTTCTCGTCGATTATCTCAACGTCATTTCTGAAGTAGAGCAGACCTGTCATAAGGAATACTCCGAAGATACTGCCGAATATAAGCAGTATTTTAAGTGCTGCGTTCTTTGATATGCGTATTGTCAGTCCGGTGTTTCTGAATCTGGGAAACATATATCCGCCTTTCGTCATCATATCGGTAGGTTTAAGCAGTACCCATACGGGCATCACGGTATTAAAATTACGGCTAAATCCGTCTGTCACCACTGACCGTGTACGATAACTCCCCGTTCGGAGAGAACCGCTGCTACGTTTATTATCGGGCTTTTTTCAAGCTCTAGACAATTATAATTTCCGTTTTGCAAAATGTCAAATAGCTTGAGGCAGTCATTTTTTGGTGAAAATGCACAAGAAAAAGCTGTAACCGTTTTGTAACCTTTTTTGTTACCGTTTTGTAATCAGTTAAACTCTGGCTATTGTTGACTTATTTTGTAATTTAATTTGTTAATCTGCCCAAAATTGAAGTTTTGATTTTTGTTGTGTTTTTAGACAAAAATAATTATACCTATTCGGAGATTTTGATACAGATGTGTTGTGAAATGGTAATAAAATTACACGGAAGGGGGGGAGGACAGGCAGGCGAAAAAACAGCCGATATTATAGCAGGAAAGCCGATTTATGAGCATTTTTAAGGTGACTGAGGCGTGAATGTAAACGTATACTTGTGTGAAATATCGGGGTGATCTGAATGCGAAAATACGGCCGTGATGTGTCCTTTATATAGTTATAATAGTATAGTCCGTATTTTTTACCTTTGTAAAGGACACACGGTGATGAATTATGATGAAGATAGTAGCAACGGTAGGAGCGACAAGTGATGATTTATGATGATTTTAAGGGCAGAAAAAAGCCGCCCGAGGTGAGCGGCTGAATTTTGTGATACTATTATAATATATAAAGGCGGTCGGGCGAGCGGAAAAATCTCACGCATAAGTTAATATACTGAATATATTTTGCTTATATATTACTAATTTTAATTGTTTGATTTCCAATCAAGGATTTCTTCGGTAAGTTTTTTATCAAGATCAATGCGCATTGCTTTGCATTCGGCAGGGAATTTTTAGCGGCTGAGAAGGATATATTTACAAGCAGATCGGCACCAACGGGCAGAGCTTTTTTCAGTACGCTTTCAGGGAACACAAAATGCGTGCCGTGTTCATAGAGATACACCGAGTATTTGCAGGAATGCGGGCGGGATTTCAGGCGACTGTCCATTCTGCGTATGTATTTTGCGGTATCCCAGAGAGAATCGTCTTCCGCACCGACAAGAACGAGCTTGCCGCCGATATTCTCTACAGGTATAAAATGCTCCTCTTTAAGCAGTCCTGCGGCTTCGGAATCATCGAACACATCCTTTGAATATGTGGAATCGCCGTGTTCCTTAGACGCTTTGGCTATCTTCTGCCAGTACTCAGGGTGCTTATAGACAAAGGGCATAAAGGGTACGGGTTTACCGCCTATCGACACGATAGATTCGTTTTCGACAGGCCATTCCTTACAGCCGTCACGTTTACCCTGTGCAAAGCCCCTGCCATACAAAGTCGCTCGGGGTCAGGGCTATGGTAAGCGTGAGGTCATGATAATATGAGGCGGCGACAAGAGCGACCGTTGCTGTTGTGGACGCACCGACAATGCCGATTTTCTTGTTGCCGTGGGATTTGAGCCTTTCTATAGCCGAGCCGATACGCTCAAGAGGGTAGTTATGGTGGCTGTAGTTCTTCTTTCCGGCGACATTGACATTACGTTAATTCCGTAGGTATGAAGCCATTTCACGCAGGTTTTGCCCATATAGTCTTCGGGATCGTCACCGAGCATTGCTATCATTGCGGTATCGGACGGGGTTTTACATTCCCAATATGCGCCGTAAAAGCCGTCAGTTTCGGGTTCAAAATGAAGATGTTTCATAGTTTGCTCCGTTTCAATTTAGTTAGTTTTATCTAACTAAAGTATAACACCGAAATGACAGGATGTCAAGGGTGTGGGAAAAAGGTTGGTGTCTAGGAAAGGATATAGTGCTTTTTCGTGGGATAGTGCGGGTTTGGAATAGTTGTGGGGGATGGCAGTATTAGGTACAACGGGAGGAGCGAGCAAGGCAAGTGATAAGTGTTCTTTTGCAAAGATTAGTGTAAACAACAAGGATTGGTGCAACGGGAGGAGCGAGCAAGGCAAGGATGCCTTAGCGTGTGTGCCCTAAGTTTTGCACGGATACAAAACCATACAAGCTGGGGCACACACAGACCCTCACCCTACGAAAAGTGGGTGGGATAGTGCAAATACGAAGCTGTACAAGCGCACACAAGCCCTCACCCTACGAAAAGCGAGAGGGATAGTGCGGTTTTGGAAGGTTATGCGGGGAGAGGGTTTGTTGTGCAATCCCTCCGTCTTGACGGCAAAAAGTTTGCAACATAAAAATGGTTGGCATATCGCAAGCAGAAAGCAATAATATCAAGGCTTGTGCCTTGCCGTCAATCCACCTCCCTTTAACAAGGGAGGCAAGTGTGATGGTGCAAAGCAAGGGACAGTGTGGTTTGGGAGGGTTGGTGGAGTGACAATCCCTCCGGTAGTCGCCCGAATTTTTTTTTCGGGCGACAGCACCTCACCTTTGACAAGGGAGGCAAGAGTGATGGTGCGGGGCGAGGCGATGGATGTGCTTTTGAGAAGGTTGTAGAAATGAAGAGGGTCGATGCAACGGGAGGGGGCAAGCAAGGCAAGGATGCCTGAAATGAACGCCCAAAGGCTTTAAGCATGGATGCTTACAAGTGGTCGCAAAAAGTCGGTGCAGGACGCACCGACCGCAAACGACCACGATTGCACGGACGCAAAGCCAACAGAGCGTTCATAAAGAGCAAGGATGTCTTAAACGTGTGTGCCCTGAGTTTTGCACGGATGCAAAACCATACAAGCACACACAGACACTCACCCTACGAAAAGCGAGAGGGATAGTGCGGTTTTGGAAGGGTTGGTGCAAGCGAGGGATGGTGGTGAGGCAATCCCTCCGTCTTGACGGCAAAAAAGTTTGATAAATCAAAAAGGTGGACGTATCGCAAGCAAAACGCAACAAAGCGACAGTTTGTGCCTTGCCGTCAATCCACCTCCCTTTAACAAGGGAGGCAAGTGTGATGGTGCAAGCAAGGGATGGTGCGGTTTTGGGAGGGTTGGGACGGGGCGAGGGGGTGTGTGATAATAATATAAAGCGGTCACAGCTTGCCGCTGTGACCGTTTATCTGCGCTTTATTGGTTTGTGTAACTCCGCCGGTAACGGGGTTGAGCCAAGATTAATCCGTCGGAACGGCGAATTTACAGTGACTTTCAGCCAAATGGTAAAATTACAGTTTAACTCAATGCAATGGGCATAATATCGAAAATTCCACATAACATTTTATAAATTTTGATTTGATTTTCTGTATATCTTGATATACATCTACACCATTGTTCTATTCGATTATTTGAAATAGCTTTAGCTTTCCAATTTTCAATTAACGTTGATTCACTTGCATTGTTTATAGTTTCTTCAATCAACTTTGAGTTTTTCTTGATTCGGCCAAACGCCGCTGGCATTTGGCGAAAAATTCCTTTGTGCTGTCTGTATATCTATTTTTCCGCCAGCTGAAAATTGATCGCGAATATTTGTATTTACAATACTGCAATGCACAGCCAACCACAAAGCATAGCGTTGATATTTTGTCGCACTACTACTTAGAATTTCAGGAAATAAAGCATAGCCTTTGAACGGTATAATAGTTCTTTTGCTCAGCTGTTAAAGTTGTCCATAACCGAATTATCGGTGGTGCAGATGCTTCTTCAAATTCGTTATCCCCAGCCCACCATAAGCTTTCACCCGATTTCAACTTGCTTTTTATAATATCGTGAAACAGGTATTACTGGGTTGTCCATTCTTCTTAATTCATCATACGATATTCCAATTTTATCAAAAATAGTTTCTCCGGCATTTAACTCCATATCTATTTGGTAGCGTGGATAATGCGTGACAGATATACCTGATAAGCATTCTTCATATGGTCGGCTTTTAAATGTTACCGGTTTACCTAATTTGCCAAACATCAAAAATATTCTTTCTACATTTGGTATTCGAGTTGATTCTAATATACTACTGCCTATAGATTTCCAATGATTTTTTATCGTACTTTTAACTTCAATGCCATAAAATTTATTTGCTACTATATCCGGAAACGACGCACCCGAAATCAATGAAATAGTGTTTTCAAATGGCGTATTAATTGCGCACTTCTGCAAAGCTTCAAAAACATCTGTCTCAAGTTGGGTTCCTGTACGTTGAGAAAAAATAATCTTGATTCTTGCTTGCTTCATCATTCAAAAACAACTTTTATCCGTGTTTTGCATTAAATTTCGAAAATCTTCAATTGTCGGCTTATTATTTTCGGAAATAATCATATTTACCTCACTTGAAATATTTATTCCAATTTTCCGCTATTTGCATTGCTATATTATAAGCTAACACGCACGGAACTGCATTTCCGATAATCTTATACGCTTCGCTAGCGGATACCGAAATAGCGTGGTTCGTCCTAGGAATTATAAATTGATATTCATCAGGAAATGTCTGAAGCCTTGCGCATTCACGAACAGAAAGCCTGCGTTCCGGTAAACCGCTTTTTAACTCATCGACATGATTACCACCATGTTCTTTGCTTAGCCGTCTATATTCAATATTACCGTGATGTTCAGAACGTATAGTGGGTGCAACATAATCAAGCTTAATTTCCGATTGCCCTTGACAATGTTTACCCATGTATTTTGCTTTTTTGAATATCGTTTTTGCGACAATTCATCTGTATCTATAGGTTCTTCTAATCCTATCAAAGCCTCTGCGCAAGTTACAAAAAGGATACAATGTTTCCCGGCTACAGTGAAAGCATGTGTAGGTGGTGGATATGGATCATAGCCACTTGGTATTTTATCGCTCAACAACGCTTTCATCGCTTGCTTTGTCAAAGCAGATTTTTAAATCCATAAAAGATAACTCTCTCTCTTGATTGCGGAACTCCGTAGTCAGCAGCATTTAAAACTTTAGCCGAATAACTAAATAACCGCCATCAGCCGCATCCTCAAAGTCTTTTTCGATAATTTGTTTTACATTGCTTAAATTAGTTAAACCTTTTTACATTTTCCGCAATAAATATTCGAGGTTGCGTTATTGTAACAACATCTCTCATCCACATATACAACTTACCGCGACTTTCAATTGAAGGTGCATCTGATTCAAGAATACCACCATTATGACTTTTGGTCGAATCGAAACCTTTTCTGTTACCTGCAATAGAAAAAAATCTTGGCAAGGAAATCCGCCCGTTACTATATCCACATTATTTGGGAAAACCAGTTCGCCGTTTTTTGCCCGTTTAACCAAATCTACAATACTTCCAATACGATATATATCATCGGCATTTTTATATATTTTTTCAAAGTATGACACCCATGCCGTCTTAGCATCTGTGCGTATATCATTTGCAAATACTGTACGAAATGGAGTAAATTTCACTTTCACCCATTCGCCTAAATCTTCATCAATCCATTCAGGGTGAATCATCGTGTTAACGGAACGCTTTAAGCACATAAAGCCCCCCTCAAAACCAATATCCATACCTCCACAACCTGAAAACAATGATAGAACGTTTAAAGCCATATTGCATCCTACATTTTAAGTAATATTATCAAATCTCTGCAAGACTACCATTTAAGTCTTTGCTAAGATATTTTATAACAAAATTGTCCGTTGACTCTACAACGAAAACTGTTGTGCTGATTTACCCTCTTGCCTTTATGATGTCGACCATTTCGCCGACGTTCTTCATCGAAGAAACCTCGCCCATCTTGAAACGGATACCGAATTCGTCTTCTACAGCGGAGATGAGGTTGATATGCTCAAGGCTGTCCCAGTCCTCTATATCATCTGCTGTTGTGCCTGCTTCGACCTCGATATCGTCATCGTCGACTACGTTTCTGAAAACCTCGTTTAATCTTTCGTAAATTTCCTGCTCGCTCATTTTACTTGTTCCTTTCTACAGTAATATACTTGTTTTTAGGCTCGTAGCCCGAAAGCGAAAGCTCCCATACGGTGTTGCCGTCTGCGTCCTCGCTGACCTTCGTAAAGCCGAAGTCGCCGTACAGCTCTTTCACCATTTTATTCTTTGCGGTGGGGTAATAATATCCCTTTACCGTCTTAAGTCCACGCTGTTTTGCTCTGTCGCAGAGATTGTCGAGCATTGCGTATTCCATATCACGCTTAAGCACACGGCAACTCATAAGCCATAAATCTATGTCGAGCGTATCGCCGTTCACCTTTCCGATAACTACCGATACTATGCCGTTGTCACCAAACTTGTCGGCAAGCCTGCCGTACAGCCTGATATAGCTGTCATCTGCGAATACCTGCTCCATTTCTGCGGTCGTAAAACGCTTTGTGGTGAGGTTGAACTGGTTGCTCTTGTTTGTAAGCTGTGTTATGCGGGGGAGATAGACAGGCAGGAAGTCATCTATCACAGCCACCATCTCAAGACTGTGAAGATACTCGCCGTAGTCGGTGAACTGTGCCTGCTGTGCGGCTCTTACCGCATTCTCCTTGTACATTTCGTTACGCTTTAAATCATCGCTTGAAAAAGCGGTTATCTCAAAAGAAGCGTGAGCGGTCTACCACTCTTATATAATCCTCCGGACGCTCCATTTCGGGAACGGCTACTGTAGGCAACTGTGCGGAAACTATCGCACGCTCGGCAGGGTTATCGTCAAGGAATACGAGCGCATCCTGTCCGATGTTGAGCCCTGTCGCTATTGCCTCGATATTTCTGTCCTTGTTATCCCAGTTTGCCTTTATCATTATGAAATCATCGGGCTTTAAACTGCCCTCGGGGTGATTAAGGCCTGCAAGGGCGTTTTCCTCATCGTTCTTCGAGCAGACGGTCAGCATTACGCCTGTATCCTTCACAAGTCCGAGATACTTCTGGAATTCGGCATAGACCTGTCCCATATGGGTTTCCTGTCCTATTTCAATGCCGTCAACACCGTCATCTCCGACAACTCCGCCCCATAATGTATTATCAAGGTCGAGTACAAGCGCTTTCTTGTTCTTGCCGAACACCGACTTTATTATTGCCGCTAAGTTGAAAGCAAAGTCGGGTATCGCAGGAACGCACATTGCGTACTTGTACAGGTGCCAGTAGGACGGCTCGCTCCACTTGGTCAAGACCGTAGCAGGCGCTGACATAGTTTATATCATTGATATAAAAACTCTCATGCGATGCGGCATAATCGGCAAATGCCGTGTTCAGCCTGTTTATGAAATTCACTCTGCCTCGGCAGTCAAACGCATCACGGTTGCCCATAAGCCTGAAATACGGCTGTTCGAAGTTATTCTGTATAACAGGGCAGTGATAGCGCTCGGCTATTTTTTCCCACATCGTTTCAAAATATTTCATCTGCTCGGCAAAAAGAGCGTCTGTCTGCTCCTTGCTGTCGGTTATCGCAGGATATTTCAGAATATTGCGGTTGGACGTGTGAACGAAAATAAGGTCGGGTGAGAAGCTGTCAAGCTCCTCATTTCCGAATACTGCGTCCTGCCAGTAACGGTTGTACTCCGACTCGTAGAAGGTCGGCTCGATGCCGTAGTTCAGCAGGAATAATTCGAGCATATTTATTATATCGTTCGTGGTTGAGCCGCCGAGAACGGCGATTTTTTTCTTTATACGCACACTGCCGTCTGACAGGAGCAGTCTTTTTATAGAGCGTTTCTTTTTCAGCAGATAACCGCTGTCGAAGGGGTATTCAAGTTCTTTCATAGGTGTGTCCTTATTTCAAGTAATTAAATCATATTATCAATTATCTCATTGAAGTGCTTTTTATATCCCTAACCCCCTGACCCCCTTTCCCCCGTGAAAGGCTGTGTATGCTTGGTTGGCTTTGCGTCCTTGCAAAGCCCTTGGGGCATACACGCCCGGCATCCGTGCCGGGGATAAGTGTGGGGCTGCCGCCCTCACCCCGCTTGGGGCTAACGCCCCAAACCCCATATTATTAAAAGCATAGATTTTCGACAAACTGAAACACTTTTCATATATTTCGTATATATGAGAAATAGTCGCAGTTGCCGCCTGCAACGGTATAGGCGCAGTTTGCAAACAGCAGATCGGTCGCATCGACCTGCTTGCAGAATTTTATTGCGTTTACCTCGCAGTAGCGCAGGTCAAGCACATAGATATTATCAAAGCTCTCAGTGAAGAACGGGATAAGCCCGTTGCCGTAGCTTTCCTTGATAACGACCAGATTTCTGCCTGTCTTTGCATTGGTCTTTATATGGGCGATGAGATCGTCACTGCCTAAAAACGACAGGTAGTAATAGCTTGCGTTGTCGCAAAGGAAAAGGTTGCTGTCATAGCCGTTGCTGTAATAACGGTCGTAATATGTGGTTTTCAGCTTATCCTCATTCGGAGAATAGTAGACCGCATAAGTTTCGGGGTCATTGTTAAGGTGTTCGTCGGACGAATAGTAATACATCGAGCCGACATAACCGCCGCAGGTTTCCTTGCGGTAATTCTTTATATCCGCACTTTTACACCTGCCGTTTTGCAGAACACCTGTGCGGCATAATATGCGCCGAGCGGCATCCAGTGGTGGTCCGTCCTTGAGTATATCTCCTCTGAGGTGTGCTTTGACAAAGTATCATACACGCTGACGTTTGTAACGCCTGTGCTTTTAAGTCCGCTTTCGATATAATCTATCTTATCCTTCTGAAGCTCGGTGTAGCCCTTGTATTCGGTCGGATTGTAGAAATCGACAGATGTCGGTATTACCATAGAATATACCGTTACTTCGGGAAGTGCCGACTGGAACGCCTTTACATCAGTCATATATTGGTCGCAGTAGCCGTATGTACCGCCGTAGAACATAATTCCACGGTAGTGATTATCCATACCTGCGACTAATATGCCGTTGTCGCCTATTGCCCTGTAGCTGTTTATATCGCTGTTGCTTGTGGGGGCGGAGCTTTCTTCGGCAGAAGTGCCGTCTGTTTCGGGAGCGGAGGTTTCTTCGGCAGAAGTATCCGGCGGTAACGTTTCGGGAGCGGAGGTATCGGGCTGTCCGGTTTCTTCGCTTTCGTTGTCCGAAGGAGCTTCCGATGATACGGGGTCGGGTGGTAGGGTGTATGCCGATGTGTCCTTGCCGCTTGCGTTGCTGTCGGGGAAAACCTCCGAGCATCCGCAGGCGAGCGATAATGTCAATATAAGCGCTGTTATCTTCGGGAGCTTTTTCATACTGCTCCTCCTTTCAGAAAACCTGTCAGAGATTTACTTTGAAAGCAGGTTGTTCTTTATACCCTCTGCATTTTCACCGACAGCGGAGAATGTACACATTGTGAACAGAACGTCGGTAATGCCGTTATCCTTAATAAAGTCGGGTGCGTAAAGGTCAAAGTAGCGGATGTCGCAAACGTAGATCTCCTCAAAGGAATCTATAAAGAAGGGAACTTCGGCATTGCCGTAGCTGTCCTTGAAGATGCAGAGCTTTCTGCCGTTCTTGTTTGCGGTTTCTATCTTTACTATCTTCTGATCGCCGCCCATAAAGGTCGAATATGCGCCGCTTGCGGGCTGATCTACAAATATGCTGTGGAACTGTGTGAACTGCTCATCAACCTTGAAATCGGTGGTATAATAAGTTGCGGTGTAATCTGTAGAGGGGATATAGTAGGTGAAGGTATCGGGGTCGTTTTTGATACGCTCGTTATACTCGGTAAATGCGTACATTGTTCCGACAAAGCCTTCTATCGTTTCCGTCTTGTAGGTCGAAAGCTCCTTTACGGGTACCTGTGCCATTTCGCAGAAAGCCTTTGCCGCATAATATGCGCCGAGGGGTTCCCAGTGGTGATCGGTACGGGTATAGATGTACTCGTTTGTGTGCGCCTCAAGTGCGGCATATCCGTCAACGTTTATTACGTTCACCAGCTTGTTTGCAATGCTGTTTATCGAATCCCTGTGGCTTGCGTTGTATTTTTCGTAGCCTTCGGGGAGGTAGTATGCGCCTGCTGTAGGCACTACCATATTGAATACGTTTACTGATGAGCCTACCTTTTCCTTGAACTCGTTAAGGTATGACGCATAGTTTGCGCCGTCGCCGCCGCCGTAAAGGGAGATGCCCCATGTATGACCGTCTATGTCAACGACAAGCTGACCGTTTGTCTGAACGCCGTCAACGCCGACAGGCTTCTTGTTTTCGGACGATGATTCATCGGAAGAAACTGTGCTTTCTGAAGATGCGGATGAATTATCGCTTGTTGTATCGCTTTTTGTATTATCCTTGCTTTCTGCAGCGGAGCTTTCCGTTAAACTGCTTTCGTTTTTGCCGTCCGTGGCGGAGCTTGTATTCTGTGATGAGCAGGCGGATGCCGACGTCAGAATTGACGCACAGGCAAGTATTGCCGCTGTTAACCTGATATTGAGCTTCATAGTATGTCCTTTCTTTATGCGGGGGTATTTTTATATTGCCCGTAAATGTAAATTCTTGTCCTATTGTAGTATATCACACTATCGTGTCAAGTTCAAGGATTTTCACTTAAGTTTCAGCCGGCGAAACATTATATTTACTGTAAATGTCACGGGTTATGACTATTCCGCCGGGGAGGGCATATTCGCTCTGCATATAATCGTAATAATCGCCGGGGGTTATTATGCCTGCGGTCTTTACTATATCGGTTCCTGCCTTGCTGAGTATATAGTCCGCAAGGAAAACGCAGTTTGTACTCATAACGAAATAGGTCTTGAATCTGCCGCTTTTAAACTTAAAGAACCGTGCGTGTGTGCCGTTCCACAGCGAACTGCAATAATCGTCAAAATCCGCAATGTCGGCGGTGGGGCTGTTTTCGGCTGCAAGCTGATAGGGCGGTTTCCAGTGGGTGATGTTTCGTTCAAGCTTTGCTATGCCTTTTCTGACTTTTTGCAAGCTGTTTTTCCGACAGCTTTATGCCGAAATCGAACACCATCTGCAGATCGTGATAAACGCAGAAATTTATATACTTGTCAAAATCCGCTTTGAAAAGCACACCGTCACCGATGCCGCCGAAAAGCCTTTCGGACGCTTTGTCGTAATTTCCGTAGGATATTACAGTACCGTTCAGCACAAGGTCGCAATGTCCTATAGAGCCTACTCCATCGGCGCTGACGTGGATAAGAACGTGTATATCGGGGGTGTCGGCGCTTTTTTCGTAACGCTCCTCGTTTTGCAGTTTTTCAATATCTATCTCACGGGAATCAAGTCGCTCGGTATAACTGCGCAAGGTTTTCAGCGGTATGAACGTGGTTATGACCTGCGGAAGCGAAAAGCGTATCCTGCGGCGGATGATGCCTTTGGCTTTATTCGGAGCGGCCTCACGGATAAACAGCCTCAGCTCGCCTGCACCGTAAATTATGCAATATAGTCCGATGACAACAAGCATACCCTGACTTCCCATAAGAGTACCGAAAAGCATAATAATGCCGAAAACGGTGAAGAATATTCCCGAAAAAAAAGTCATAGAACGCATCGGGAACGGCATTTTTAAGAGCTGTGCCGAAGTCGATGAATTTCACAAGGGCATTAAGAAAAACGTAAAGCGAGAATATAAACGACAGAAGCGCAAGAGTGGCGGCGGGAAAGAAAACGGATATAAGTCCTATTATAATGTTTCCGATGCGCCGCTGAACACGGGCAGTCGCTGATGTCTTGCGTAGGCACGGATAAGGCGGTGGATACCGTTTGCAACGATAAAGATACCGCCCAGCCTTGCGGCAGGCTCTACCACTATTTTTCCGTTTACAAGTACAAGTATACCGACAGTGATAAGTCCTGCGCCGTACAGGAGCAGCCACGTTATATTGAAGTTCTTTTTTATATTCGGCTTTACGGTCATAATATGCTTTTACTCCTTTCTATAAATGTCTAACGGGGGTTTGGGGCGTAGCCCCAATGCGGGTTGTCAGTCGTTGGTGTCGCTGCGTCGTGCAGCGACTGTGTGCGACTGACTTCAAGCGTCCTTGCTTGGTGGGGCGGCAGCCCCACACTCAGCCCCCGGCATGGATGCCGGGCGTGTATGCCCAAGGGCTTTGCAAGGACGCAAAGCCAACCAAGCATACACAGCCCTTCACCACGGGGAAGGGGTTTGGGGTTAGGGCTAGAAATTTGCACTTCATATTGAAAAATCACACTTTTTCTACTAACCTATCGTCTATAAAACCATCTTGATTTTTACAAGAAAATATGATACAATAACTATCGCAACTTTACTGTGCGGTCACGGGGTGAAAACCGTGAGGAAAGTCCGAGCATCACAGAGCAGGGTAGCTGTTAACGGCAGCCGGAGGCGACTCCAGGGCGAGTGCAACAGAAATATACCGCATTGTTTTTACAGTGTAAGGGTGGAAAGGCGAGGTAAGAGCTCACCACGGGGCAGGCGACTGTTCCTGTCTGTAAACCCTATCCGATGCAACACCGATTGGTTTCGGGGATGAACCGTCTGCTCGGCGGTCCCGATTTAAGGTGGCTTGAGGTCTGCGGCGACGCAGAGCGTAGATAGATGATCGCACACGACAAAACTCGGCTTACAGGTAAAGTTGCTATATGGATATTGTGCCGGCCTTTTATATAAGGTCGGTTTTAGTTTATAGAAAAAGTGTGTTTTTGAAATAAACTTCTGATTTATTATCCCTATCCCCCTGCCCCCTTTCCCCGGAAAGGGGGTGAATACGGGGACTGGCGTCCCTGCGACCCGCCTTGGGGCTACGCCCCCAACCCCATTTTAAAAATATATAGTTTTTTGACGGTCAGGTGCCGGCCTTTTTTATATAAGGTCGGTTTTTGTTTTTATAAAGCCGCTCGGTTATCGGGCGGCTTTGATCGTATTTACTTGCTGATTATCTTTTCGGCGGCGGAGGCAAGGTAGAGCGAGCCTGTTATCATCGCTATATCCTTTGTTCCTGCCTTGAGCGTTGCCTGTGAAATTGCGCTGTTAAGGTCTCCGCAGGCGGTAGCACGTACTCCCTGCTCTATGGCAAAGCGTGTAAGCTGAGAAGCGGGTACGCATCCGGGCATAAAGCCGTCAACGAATATTACATCTTCGAAGCGGGGGAGAATTATTTTAAGGGCGGTCTGCCAGTCCTTGTTTGCCATCATACCGACTACGCCGTGTATTTTTCCTTTTTTTTGTCGCAGCTCAGCAGTTTTTCGGCGGCTCTCATTGCGGAGGGGTTGTGCGAGCCGTCTATGATGCAGGCAGCGCCGTTCACGCTTACCTCCTCCATTCTGGCTCTGAGGGCGGATCTTTCAAGTCCTGTGAACACACTGCTGTACTCTATATTCAGTATACGGCAGGCCTCTATGGCGCACAGTGCATTTTTTATCTGATGTTCACCGGACATAATGAGATGATAATTCATACCCTTGTATGAAAAGAACACATCGGTAATATCCATATGGAGCATCTGCACTCTTGACATATCGGGGATAATTTCTTCGCAGTTATACTCACGGCATTTATCGTCAATGACACGCATTACCTCTTTTGCCTGTTCGGATATACTATGCACGGAACGGACGGCTTTATTATGCCTGCCTTGTGACGTGCTATTTCGGTAAGCGTATCGCCAAGCACATCGGTATGGTCGAAATCTACCGCTGTGATCACACTTACAATGGGATTTACAACGTTAGTGCAGTCAAGAAGTCCGCCTATACCTGTTTCTATAACGGCAACGTTTACCTGCTCCTTATAGAAATAAAGCAGAGCAATAGCGCAAAGTATCTCAAACTGTGAGAATCCGTCAAAGCCTGTCTGTTCGACTGCCTTTTTCACCTGCTCGCAAAGAAGCGCAAAGGCAGGACGTGAGATATATTTGCCGTTTACCTGTATACGTTCTTCGATGCAATCAATATAGGGCGATGTGAATTTTCCTACGCTCTTGTTGTCGGCTTTTACAGCGTTGCTTATATATTCGCATACGCTGCCTTTTCCGTTTGTTCCTGCAACGTGAACTATTTTAAGTTCGTTTTGCGGATTGCCGAGAAGCCTCATAAGAATAACAAATCTTATAAGGTCCTTTACAGGTGTACCGGATTTTGTGAAAGAACCGACGTATTCAAATGCCTGTTCGTATGTCATGTGGGTTTCCTTTTCGCATTTTCTTCTTTTTTACTCAAAACACAATTTCTTCATTTCATAAGTGCGATAAAGCTCTTTGCCTTATTTACTATCAGCTTGTCGTTGTCATAGACGAGCAGGTTATGCGCCTGTCCTATGCCTACCCAGCGTATCTCCGAAATTTCTTCAAGCTGGGGGGGTGTAATCATAATTTCTTGCACGGGCGACAAAATACACAACCTCCTTTTTTTTGCGTCCTTGCGCGGCGAATATGTAACCGTTTCTCTGAAGCCCGAGTCAATATAAACGTCTATGCCGGTTTCCTCCTTTATTTCACGTTTTGCGGTTTCTTCTTCGGTTTCGCCGTTTTCAACGTGTCCTTTCGGGAAAGACCAGTAGCCCGACTTGATGTGCTTTATAAGCAATATTTCCGTATTGCCGTGAAATTTTCTGTAAACAATACCGCCGCAGGACTTTTCATAAGTCATCTGCTCCGAACACCTCCTTGTGTCTGACCGCTTGCATTGTCAAAGCATTAAAACACGGTGCAGTTGTTTATAATCGTTTATATTATAGCACGTTTTTCACAAAAAGTCTATAGTGAAGGGGTGTAAATGATAGTTGGGTTGGGAAAAAGAGGTAGTTTTTAGTTGGTGAGCAGGGAAAAGCCACGGCGGATGCCGTGGCTTCAGATTGTAGAAAAAGTTTATTTTTGAAACAAACTTCTAACTCACTATCCCTATCCCCCTGCCCCCTTTCCCGGAAAGGGGGTGAATACGGGGACTGGCGTCCCTGCGACCTGCCTTGGGGCTACGCCCAAAGCAAGGATGCTTTGGGTGCTTGCCAAAAGTTTTGCACGATGCAAAACCAGCAGAGCGAGCAACGCTAAACACCCATTTTCGGATAACGATAGAGGTTTTTCGACAGACTGAAGCCACGGCGGATGCCGTGGCTTTAGCTTAATCTTCGGTTTTTGTAAATCTGAACGACTTCATATCGAACTGTGTGCCGGGCAGGAATACGAATGCAATGTTGTTCTTGCCTGCGATATGCTCAATGTCAAACGTTACCGGCGTGTACTCGTCTGCGTGGGGGAATTCGAGCAGGCGGGTGGTCTGACCGCCGTTCTCATCGTTTACTCTGAGCTGAATCGTGCAGTTATCGAGCGGTGTTCTGCCTGTAACGGTTATCTTATCCGTACCGCCTGCAAAATCGAGGCCGTTGAATTCGATAACAACGTTGTTGCCTATCTCCTCAACGCACGAGCCGTTTACCTTGTAATCATCGCCGTACAGATTATCGTTGTCTGCCGCAGAGTTTTCCGCATAGGTACGGTCGTACTTTTCAAACTCAAAGCCGCCGAATATGCAGAAATTATTGATAACAAAGCTGATGTCGTGCGTTCCGCTTATTCTGCACGGCAAGTCGAAGGTCTGGGGGTATGCTCTGTCCCAGCCGCCGTTATTCTTTATTGCGAATGTTCCGATATATCTGCCGCCGTTGTCGGCATCGCCGAGATACAGCTCTACGGGATAATCTTCACCGCCGCCGCTGTTTCCGACGCTTATCGTAATCTTCTTTGTTCCGCCGCCGAAATCAACGGTGCTGAAGCCGACGGTCGTTCTTCCGTTAAAGCCGCCGAGCGAGCCTCTGTCTATCGTGGTAACGGGAACATTCGAGAAATCGCAAAGGCAGGCGGCAATAAAGATATAAGGATCCTTTTCTGCTTTTCCAAGCCCTTCTGCCGTATATTCAAGCTCGGAGATAATCTTCGGAATGTCGGTACCGTTCTTTGAATATGCTCTAAGGCGGAATTTGCCGTCGCCGAAGGCTTTCAGTGTCGCCGTCTTTCCGTCAAACGAAACTACCTTTTGCAAAGCTTATCTCAACTCCGTTATCGGTACAGCATTTGAACTCTATGTCACGGAAGGTTGCGTTTTCGGGGAATATCTTTACCGAAATTTCGACAGCATCACGTTCCTTTGTCAGTGTACGAGGCTCACTGTCGAAAAGGTCGATTTTTCTTACGGGAATTTCATTTGTGTAGGGCGTGGTTACTGCGGGGAATGCGTTTTGAGTGGCAACGCTTACTCCCTGCGGCTCTGTTTCGGGGGCTACCGCTTTTATAGTTATCGTTTTAGGCTTCAGACCCTCGCTTTCGGCGGTTATAACTATGTCGCCTGTTTCAAAGGTGGAACTGATTATCGCAAGAAGCTTTCCGGAGAACAGCTTTCTGTGATTGCCCTTATAGCTGTCATAGTCGGTGCTGTCGCCGTTATCAAGTCCTACAAGTCTGCCTGCGCCTTTTACTGTGAACTTTATTCTGTTTACCGCATTCTGAACTTCCTGTCCCATTATATCGTCAACGGTTACGGTAATAAACGCAAGCGATCTTCCGTCAGCCGCTATTTCACTCACATCGGGAGTCATATTCACGCTGTGAGGATCAAGAGAGGTGAAAAGAACCGTTTCCTTTTCGTAATCGTCAGCATCGCAGTCGGGGCTGAGATAGCCTCTTACCGCAAGCGGCTTGTTCTTATGGAACGGCACTGTGAAGCGGGCGCGCAGAGCTTGTCTTCCGTGAGGTGATCTATCACCTTGCCTTCATACATCTCTCCGCAGTAATGAAGTCTGATAAACGGAAGGTCGGAATAAACAAGCACGTCTATAAGCTGACCCTCGTTGAAATCCCAGCAGCAAGGGGAAACGTGAATGAAGGATTCTTCCTCGGCTATATCCCATACCGATTTATAGAACCAGAACGAGTCTTTTTCAAAGCCGGCGGTATCTATGATGCCGAAGTATGAGTTCTTGGTATTGTAGGGGGTAGGCTCGCCGATATAGTCAAATCCTGTCCATACGAACTGTCCCATAGAATATTCTGCGGCGGCATCCATAGCAAAGGATCTTAGCGGAGATGCTCCCCAGTTTACAACGCTGTTTCCGGAGATCGGAGCATTGCAGATCGTCATATACCAGTAAGCCTGTATCATAGGGAAGTGGTATATGCCTCTTGAGCGTACCGTCGAGGCGGTTTCACTGCCGTAAATGACCCAGTCGGGATGCTTTTCGTGATGCTCGTCATACAGCTTTTCCGCATAATTATAGCCTGCAAGCTTCAGATAATCAGCTACATTCTGTGCGTTTTCCCACTGCATATAATTTGAGGCAATCGTGGGCGGGGCATTGTGCATAGGGTCGTTCTTTTTCGACCTCCTCGCAAAAGCATCTTAGCAACCTCAAGTCCTCTGGGGCTTTTATGCGTATCGTATATTTCGTTGCCTATGCTCCACATTATAACCGACGGGTGATTACGGTCACGTTTTTATCCACGCTTCAACATCCTTCTTATACCAGTCGGGGAAGAAACGGTGATAATCGTTCTCGTTCTTGGCAAGCTCCCACATATCGAATATTTCGCTGTCAACGAGGAAGCCCATTTTATCGCAAAGCTCCATAAGCTCTCTTGACGGGGGGTTATGGCTGGTGCGGATAGCGTTTACGCCCATATTCTTCAGCTTTTCAAGCTGTCGGCGGGTAGCATCGTAATTTACCGCAGCGCCGAGTGCGCCTAAGTCATGGTGCATACAAACACCGTTCAGCTTAAGGTGCATACCGTTTAACAAAAAAGCCCTCGTTTGCGCTGAATTTTTGTGGTTCTGAAGCCGAATTTTTCAACGGTATCATCAAGCCTGTTTCCGTTATCGTCATAAAGTATCACGGACAGAGTATATAAATTGGGTGTGATTATATCCCATAATTTAGGGGCATCCATATAGAACACCAGCTTATCGTTCTTGCCGCAAAGTCTGCGTTCGCAAACGTAAACCTCTCTGTCTTCGGGATCTCTTAATGTATATGAAATCAAGCCGCAGACCGTGTCGGAAAGGCTTATCTGTACAGTAGTCTTCCATTTGCCGTGTTCTCTGCGGTCTGCGTCACTGCACTTTGCGCTGATATAGACACCGTTTTCAACGATGTGACGGCGTGAGGTCTTTCTGAGCCACACATTTCTGTATATTCCGGCTCCGCTGTACCAGCGGGTATTCGGGGATTTATGGTTTACTCTGACTAAAATGCGGTTTTCGCCGTTTTTCAGAGCATCGGTTATATCAAAGCTGAAGGTTGTATAGCCGTACTTCCACTTGCCGACTTCCTTATCGTTTACATAGACGGTAGTATCCATATATACACCGTCAAAGATCAGGGATATAGCAATCGTCCTCTCCGAGAGCGTCTACGGTGAAATACTTCTCGTACCAGCCACAGCCGGACTTGTAGAGGTTTGCCGTATCGCCTATAAGCCAGTCGTGCGGTATCTCAACATTATACCAATGTGCGTTTTTCAAGCGTTTTTCCGTTACTGTCCGGTTCTGTGAGGGTGAATCTCCAGTTATCGTTGAATAAAATTCTGCGTTTTTTCATATCTGTGTTTCCTTTCGGCTTCAAAGCTGAATATGAATTGTTAGTCTTATTGTAACAGTTTGAACAATGAAAATCAAGCCAAAAAGCAATTAAATAAAAAAGATTTTACCCCATCGGAAAGCGACGGGGTAAATATATAAGAGAGGAGAATCTTGCTGCCATGCAGCGTTACTGTGAAGTTTTCTGACATTTTCGGAATGTTCGGAAAATGTTACTATGTGTTATAAAGACGTTTTTGTAATTATGCAAAGCGTAAAACGAAAAGTATACGGGATCTTATAAAGCGTTACTGTGATGAATCTGTTGCGTTTTCAAGTGTTGGAGAAATGTTAGGAAAACTTGCGATAAAAGCGTTTAACCCACTCTTACAGCCTTTAAGAAGTTGTCGATATAATATACCGACTTCAAGTTTGCGGTGCGTACTTTCTGACCGGGATAAGGACTGAATACCAATGTATCATCACCAGTATCTACACCGCCGAAGAACGAATCGCCGTCTTTGATGAATACTATATCGCCCTTTTTGCAGAGCGTCAAGCGTGACTTCCTTGCCCATATCTTTCTGTGCGGTAAGACCTCTCGGGCAATCAATGCCGTTGCTTGTCAGAGCATAATAGATAAGTCCGGAATTGTCAAAACCCGTTTCCAGCCTGATATCCGCCCCCGGTAAACGGTTTACCGAGCATATCATAAGCCGCTTTTTGCTATGCCGTCGCCCTTTTCGGACGGTGCAACGGGTTCGCCGCTGTCTGACGAAGTATCATTGGAAGAGTTATCTTCACTTGATGTATCGTCGGAGGAATTATCTTCGCTCGATGTATCGTCGGAGGAATTGTCCTCGCTCGATGTATCGTCGGAAGAGTTGTCCTCGCTTGATGTATCATCGGAAGAATTGTCATCGCTTGATGTGTCATCGGAGGAATCAGCTCCACTTGATGAATCATCTGATTTATCGTCCGATGTATCGGAGCCCGGTTCCTGTGAACTCTGAACGTTATTCTGCGACTGACTGCTTTCTTCGCTTGCGGGAGAATTGTTCCCCGAGCAAGCTGTCAAAGAAATCAAAGCCGCTGTGGTAAGTATCGCTAAAATCAATGATAATTTCTTTTTCATAATATCACGACCTTTACTATAATCAACGCTTTGTCGTTCCCTGTCCTTGATTTAAGTATAACATAAAAAACTCAAAATGCAATTAAAATTCGGTTTACAATATGGTAACAATTCGGTTACAAATGGTTACAAAACGGTTACAACGGTTACAAAAAGGTAACAAAATTGAGTTTTTTCGTGATTGTTTTTTCCAAAATATACAAAACACCGTCTGCAAAGCAGACGGCATTCCTGTAGTTTTATATGAAGGACAATGTCATAATCGGTTTTAAGCAACTCTTACAGCGCAACTGAAGCAGTTTTGCCAATAAGAGCTGTTAAGGTCGGCGAACTTTACTTTTTCACCCGGATAAGGGCTGTAAACAAGCTGACCGTTGCCTGTATATATTGCGGCGAAGTCGATCATCTCGCCTGTTTCTGAATCTTTATCGGTAAAGAAAAGGATGTCGCCCGCTCAATCTCGCTGAGCGGTACTGTCGTACCCATTTCTTTCTGTGCGGCTGTTCCTCTCGGACAATTGATAAAGCCGTTTTTCACGAAGGACATAATATATAAGTCCCGAATTATCGAAGCCCTGTTCGGTGTCGCCATACCGCTGACATAATCGACTCCGACAAGAGCCTCGGCGGTTGACACTATCTGAGTGCGAAGGTCATTTATTGTACTGCTGTTATCAGAGCTTTCTGGGAGCGATATTATATCCGATACCGTTGTCTGCTGTGACGAAGGTTCTGAGCCGGTACTCTGCGGTGTTGTTGATGTTATGTCTGGTGTTGAATTGTCCGATGATGTGTTATCCGAGCCGCATCCGCTTAAAGCCGGCACCAAAGCTAAAAGTCAGCGCCGCAATAAACAAAGTGACTGCGTATCTTTTCATTTTTACCCTCCGTGCGACAGTAGAGTAACGCTGTACTGCTGTCGTCTGAGATGTACTGTTATTTCTTTGTACACAATATAGTATATCCCAAAAAGCTCAAAAAGTCAAGCGAATATTTTCCATTTTATGCTGATAAACAGGGATATACGGTGTAGCTTTGCTGAAAGTTTATGGTGATATTGTGAAAGAAGAACGAGCCTCCTGTGTGGGAGGCTCGCAGATTGTGGGAAAAGTATGTTTTTTCAAAAAAGTGCTTGTCCTCTATCCCTATAAGAACGCTTTGTGGGCTTTGCGTCCTGCAAAGCCTTTGGGCGTTCTATCTCGGCATCCTTGCCGAAACCCCCAAACCCCTTCCCCGTGGTGAAAGGCTGTGTATATTGGTTGGCTCTGCATCGTGCAGAGCCTTTAGGCATACACGTCCGCGTCCGTGTCGGGTTGAGGTGGGGCTACCGCCCCTGTCTCGTGGTCGGGGCTTCTGCCCCAAAGCAGTGATGCTTTAGTTGTTACAAAAAGTTTTGCACGATGCAAACCAACAAAGCAAGCAAGCAAACGCTCGATGCACCCATTTTTATCAACGATAGAAGCTGGACAGATTGAGCGAGCCTCCTGTGAGGCTCGCAAAGAAATTACTTTACAATACGTAACTGAACTAGTGCGGA
>VOFJ01002736.1_pt1 | contig 104207 bp, 143 predicted proteins | sample 5384081 | NCBI WGS metagenome assembly VOFJ01 (sample SAMN12384729, study PRJNA508395) | human gut metagenome | isolation source: healthy gut I | host: Homo sapiens | reverse complement strand
TCAAGCGCTTCGTTCCGGTTACGTATTGCTGCAGCTCCGCGAGTCGGACGTCCAAGATTGTTGACCGTTCTTTTTTTTAGTCGGTAGTGAACGGGCTGATTCAGCCAATTCCTGATCTATAAAATCAACCAGATTATCAAAATGCTCTCGTGGCAAGGAAAGTTCTTCATAAGAAAGATTCACATCCAGTCCTTCCAAAGGAATCAAAGGTACGGGACCATAGACGCGTATTAAAGCCCAGTAACAATAAGCACGCAAGAAACGTGCCTGTCCTTTCATATCGGCTATTTCATCCATCGTCAGTTCCGGACAGCGATCTACATTTACGATGAAAGTGGAAGCCTTTCGAATTCCCTCATAATATTTCCATAAACGTGATTCTCCCTTCCGCGCTTCTGCCTCGTCTCCAAGCTGATTATCAGCACTATAGTTTCCTTCCACATAATCCTTCATATCCGGATGGTAAAGGTCATCACTAGCCCAGCGAAATGGCTCTCTATATTCACCAATATAATCCATTACACTGTATGCACTCGACAACCATCCTTCCACATACACACGTTTGGAGAAAGCGGAGTCCAAAGATACCTGATCGTAAAAATATTTGTCCACATTGATATAATCGGTACATGAAGTGAAAGTAAATGTACCTAAAGCCAGCAATATGGTATAAAGTATTCTTTTCATAATTCGTAGTTTTTGATTTAAAAGCTAAATTGAAGATAACAGGAGAAAGTTTTATTAATCGGATAGCTACTTCCCGATTCATTTGTACCTTCCGGATCCCACCAGTCAAACGGTGCCCAAGTAAACAAGTTCTGTCCGATAAATCCAAGACGCAGATTACTCACAAGGAACTTGCGTGTCCATACCTGAGGAAAGTCATAAGAAAGTTCCACATTTCTTAAGCGCAGATATTTTCTGTCCTTCAACCAGAATGTAGATGCCCGGTTGTTCATATTGTTGTTTCCATAAGTCAGGCGAGGCCAGTCGGCATTCGGATTTTCCGTAGCTTCCGTGCCCGAAATTTCCTTTGGAATCCAACGATTACCATCTACCATTACTTGCAGAATATTACCCGTACGACCGTCATGGAAAGCATGAGGTCCACTGCCGCCTACGAAAAAGTCACATTTACCGGTTCCTTGAAGAAGCATACTAAAGTTCCAGTTCTTCCAACTGGCGCTCAAGCCGATACCATACTGAAGTCCCGGCTGCTGACGATATCCCAAAGGTACCTCATCATCCGTTGTGATGACTCCGTCACCATTCACATCTTTATATTTAATATCTCCCGGAAGTATTGTTTTGTTAGCCAAAGATGCCTGAGAAGGACTTCTGTCAATGTCTTCCCTGATCTTTAAACAAACCCAGGGCGATAAAACCACGGCTCTGATTCAATTGGAAACCTTTATTCATCTTGTACCATAATTCATTGGCGGCCTCATCCATATCCAAAATATCAGTTTTCTGATAAGTAAAATTACCACGTAGTTGCAGGCTCACCTGTCCAATCTGCTGGGTGAAAGCGATATTTCCATCCCATCCGACTGATTTCATCTTACCTACATTGGCCATAGGCGTTTGGTCGGCAAGACCGGTTGTCAGCGGCATTTGATTGCGTTGCATAAAGATATCATCCCGTTTATCAACAAAGTAATCTACTGTTCCGGTGACTTTCCCATTAAAGATACTGAAATCCACACCGATATCATACTTCTTGGCAACCTCCCAGGTCAAATTCGATGTTCCCAGTGTTTTAATACGATAACCTTGTACTTTGTTAGTACCAAATTCACCAAAAGTATACGATCCTCCATCATCCGTACTTACCAAAGATATATAAGGGAAGCGGCGTGTCTTATCATCGGTCAAGCTAGTTCTCAACTGGTCATTACCCACCTCACCATAAGAAAGCTCTAATCTTAAACAGATCCAACCACGGCATCGCTTTCTTCACAAACGATTCTTCCGAAACTACCCATCCGGCAGATACGGCCGGGAAAAAGCCAAATTGCTTTCCATGTTCAAAATTCTCGGAACCTGTATAACCCCAGTTAAATTCTGCCATATACTTATCTTGGAAAGCATAAGTAAAACGTCCCGAATAAGCCAAGTTACGATGAGGAATAGATCCCATCAAATCACTCTCATCAAAATTGACGTCAGTAGTCTCTTGCTGATAGACCATAGCAAACACTCCAACGCGATGTTTCTGAGCGAACAATCGGCTATAATCCAAAGAAGCTTGCAAATAATAACGTTTATCACCTTACACTATTTTCTTCTGAGACATTGCAGCAGCATTCTGTACTCTCTTCAACACCAGATTACCGTTTGCGTCACGAGAATATTCCGCAGACCACAACTCTTGCGCTTTAGAACGGCGGATAGTATTCTTATTATAGGTATCAAAAGCAAAGACTCCGGAAAATTTCAAGCCTTTCGTTATAAACGACAAGTCCTGATCCAAAGCAACGCTACTTTCTACTTTGCTTTCCCAAATAGTGCGATATCCGGTTTGAGTCATCTGATACTCAGGCGTAGTCATGCCATTAACAACCGGCCATTGACCTGTAGACCATTTACGCGGAGAAGACAGCGGAGTATAGTAAGCAAAGGATTTCCAAATATCATCCGCATCGCTCTGTGGAGAATTGCGGTTAACCAACCATCCGCCTACACTCACTTTCAATATCGTTGAACGGGTTAAGTTCATATCTACATTCGCACGATAGTTCCAACGTTCATACGTCGTATTTGTATTGTATTTATTTTCAGAACTGGAAGTACGGTAACGTCCGTCTTCACTGGTATACTGTCCCGATACGAAATAACGTACATTATCGCTACCACCGGAGAAATTAATATTGGCATAATAGCTGGGAGCTCCACTTTTCAGCATCAAGTCTCTCCAGTCTACATTCGGATAAAGATCAGAGTCCAGTCCATACCGGATAATATTCATCTCTTCACTTGTATACAGAGGGCTTTCATAACGTCCCTCCAAAGCCTCATTAGCCAAACTCGCCCAATCATAAGCATTTGCATATTCAGGAACCTTCACCGGAGTATTCCAGCTGAAACCGGTTTTCACATTAATCTTCACTTTCCCTTTTTCACCACGTTTGGTAGTAATCAGGACAACACCATTTGCACCACGTTGTCCGTAAATGGCAGTTGCCGACGCATCCTTCAACACGGAGAATGATTCAATATCTTCTACCGGAATCTCATTAAAGCTACGTTCTACCCCATCCACCAGTATTAGAGCTCCTGACTTGGCACCAAATGTACTCATACCACGGATCCAGAACTCTGACATATTTTCACCCGGTTCACCGCTGGTTTGCATCGCTATGATACCCGGTACAACACCTGCCAATGCATTCGAAAGATTAGCTCCCGGAGCATTCAACTGTTTGATATCAACATTGGTAATGGCACCGGTCAAGGTCTTTTTCTTCTGGATACCACTGGCAGTAATCACCACCTCATCAATCTTACGGTTATCTTCTACAATTTTCACTTTCAGATTATTCCGGTCTTTGATCGATAACACAGGAATTTCAACTGTCTGATAACCAATAAAAGTCACTTGAAGTACATCATAAGCTCCCACCTTTATGGTAAACTCTCCATCTAAGTTGGTAATTGTACCGACGCCCGGCTGATTTTTAGCAACAATCGACGCACCGGCAACAGGACCAAGATTATCTTCCACTACCCCCTTGATTACAAATTCCTGCTTGTTCTCCTGTGCCCATGCACTATCCGGCACGAGCAGCATCGCTATCAAGAGCAGTACAATATATTTTTGAATATTATTCATGGATAATTCTTTTTATAGATTATTTATTCTACTGTCACACGACGAATAACATGGTTATCGCGGTCAGCCACATAGACCGAGTTGTCCGGATAAACCGTCACACATTCGGGGCTGATTGAATTTTTTGCTTCTTCGGGCAAACCGTCACCAAATCCACTCTGCTCGGGTTGACCGGCGTACAGAGAAGCGGAACCTGCCGGTGTGATTTTACGAATAATGTGGTTATTACGTTCGGGAACAAACATATTTCCGTCTTCATCAAATGCCATCTGCTCCGGCTTATTCAGACGGACAGTCGCACCTGTACCATTGATATAGCCACTTTCATCCCATGCGCCGACAAAAGAACCGGATTCCCAAAAGTGTGTGTGTAGCAGCATCATAAGGAACCTGATAGATACAATGGCGGTTACATACCGCTACATAAAGGATCGTACCTTCGGTATTGAAAGTCATACGGGTTTCAATTTCCGTTGCATTGTTAATTCGGAAGAGAGGGGTAAAGTCTTCGTAGCTCGGTCCGTCAAAACGATACACATAGCCAGTACCTTTATTACAGAAGAACACTTCCCCTGTTTTTTGGGATGTACTGCCAGTCCTGTAGTGCCGACTTTCTTCGCTCTGCAAAGTCCTCTTACATCCACGAATCCACCTTCGCGCGTTACATAAATAATATTGAAGTCAGTCTTGGTATTACTCTCATCCGTATAGGAATACTGAGAGATATAAAGAGTGTCCTGAGCCGGACTGAATGCCAGACAGGTAGGTGACTGAAACGGACCGCTGGAGCACTGCACCAAAGTTTCCACTTCACCATTACGTGCACGGCGCAAAGCACCATTCTGTGTCTGACCACGTCCTTCATCTATAAAGAATACCGAACCGTCTTTATCAGTCAGCAAGAACCAGGTTCTTTGCAGCTTGGAAGCAGCATAGCTGCCGTCCTCACGACCCTTCATACCATGTTGTCCCACCATCGTCGTCACATTACGCTTAAACTGATAACGGAATTTTGTCTCGGAAGCATACTCTTCTATATTTTCGTCTTTACCTATAAACAGACGAACATAACCTGTATCTGCACGTGCGGGAACGATGGCATAGATTACCTCATCGTCCATTCCTACAATAGCTGCTTCCTTGTTATTTACAGTGACCTTCACATAACTTGGATCGGAACCGAAATTTTTTCCACGGATGATTAACTGTGTTCCGATACCACCACTGTCGGGAGAGAAACTTTCGAAAACAGAGTGTTTACTCAAATCGGGAGGTAAAGGCTTGATTTTGGCGTATCGGAGCCAAGTCATTGTTGCAACCCCAAAAGGCAGACATTCCTATTAATAAGGTAAGTCCGATTTCAAGCTTACGCTTCATAAATAAATTGGATTTCATAAGATATTAAATTTAATTCAAACAAAATGAAATAAAAAGGTAAAAAGGAATCATTGCATACTTAAATAAATTAAGCGGAGGATCGTGTTGTTGATTCATAGTTTCATGAGATATTTAGTTAAACATATTATATATATTCCTGCTTCTTTATTGCATCAGCAAAATTAGCGTGTTTGCCAAAATTTGCTGAGTTTTCCTTCTTCGTGTTTTATGCCACACGGCAGGGATATTTACTATTTTGGCATGATTTGATAATATTCCGGTTTTCTTTAAAAGTTAAATTCCCCGCAATGAAGACTGAGATAAGATTCAGAATATCGATAACAGGAAAACGAACTTCTTATTTACTTTTTTGGCATAGACATTTACTCGCTTACAAACCTGCTATAGAGCATATTCTCTCAGTGTAATCAGACTCTTCACCTCCAGGGAAAACTCTCGTTATGCTATACAGACAGTCAATAGAAGGGACTGATTATTGTACTTCTTCCAAGTGTTTGGTCCGGAATTCTTTTGGCGTGCATCCGTACTTTTCACGGAATACTTTAAAGAAAGTGACCTTATTAGAGAATCCGGCTTCGAATACAATTTCATCAATCGTCTTTTTCGTTTTCAGCAGCAAATCTTTCGCTACATGCAAACGACACTCCTTAATCATAATCGTAGGGCTTTCTTCCCCCATCTCCTCCATTTTCCGGTAAAGGCTGCGAACGCTGATAGCCAAATGATCGGCTATGAAACGGGGAGTCAGTTCCTTCTCCTGAATATGGTCATTGATAATCTTCAGAACAGATTGCTGGAACTTTTTCGATTCCTTATGTGTCAGTTTACCATCTGTCTTTTCAAAAGAGCTGATTGCTGAACTGAAATAATCCTTCAGTACTTCCTTACGTTCCAACATCTGACAAACAGAGATACGGAGATATTCGGCATTAAACGGTTTGGTGATATACATCTCGGCTCCTGCAGAAAGTGCAGCCATCTGCTGTTCCATTTCATGCCGGCCGGAAACCATAATAATAGGTATATGTGCCGTTTCCTTCACCGACTTAATCCGTTTCGTCAACTCGATACCGCCAATTCCCGGCATCATGATATCGCAAATGATCACATTCGGATAAACTTCATTCAATACCTGCTCCACCCGTTCCGGCTCCTGCAGGGTGACCACATTAAAATCGTTAGAGAAGATTTCCCCGATGAACCACAACATTTCCAGTTCATCATCAATCACCAGCAATGTAGGCCGCATCTTGTCAAATTCATAGTGAGGAAGTTTCAGCACCAGTTGCGACTCTATTTTTGGAATGTATTCCGAAGTGATTCGTTTAGAAGACGATACGCCGGTAGTCACTTCCAGCGGAGGCAATGATAAAGTAAACAATACCCAGCCGTCAGGCGTATTTTCCACCTTCAGCGTACCATTCAGCAATTTCGCCATATTGTAGGAAATGGCAAGTCCCAGCCCATTACGGGAGAAGTTCTTTTCATCCTGGTTTTCAAAGCTATCCAGGATAGCATAACGGTTGAAAACATATTGAAAGTCTTCTTCTTTAATCGTACTTCCCTCATTAGCAACCCGGAGAACCAGCAGGTTTTCATCGTTGGTATCCACTTCTATTTTGATACTTTTCCCATCCGGAGTATATTTGAAGGCATTGGATATCAGATTGATAATAATAGTATTCAGAAAACCTTTGTCTGAGTTCCAGGAAACTTGCTCGGGTATCTTGCTCAGGAACGTGATATTCCGGGATTTAGCCATATCGACAAAGGTTTTTGCCGTATTTTTCATTAAGGAAGATACATTCAGGGCTTCGATCCTCACTTCCCGGTTCCCGGTTTCGATACGGCGGAATTCTATCAGTTCGTGAATCAGGTTATTCAAACGTTCCGCGTTCGTCTGAATCATCTGAACATAATCGACTACGAATTTACTGAGTCCTTTTGATGAAAGGATACGTCCGCAAGGACCGTAGATAAGAGTCAACGGGGTACAGAACTCGTGAGCTATATTAGTGAAGAAACGAAGTTTCGACTCGAATACATTCTTTTGATGGCGTTTCTCTATTTCATTCAGCAGTTCCTGCTTTTTTCCGTTTGGTGCGGAGAATAAACGAACGTACCAGCATGGCGGCTATCATAAGCAGACATAAAGAATAAATGAGATATGCCCACCAAGAGGCGTACCACGGGTCGCCGATCCGTATCAACAAAGAATAGACTTCACTTTCTTTTATCGAATACACTATTGTAGTACTTCACCAATAACGTATATTCGCCGGGAGCCATGTTCGTGAAAGAGACAGAACTTTCTTTACCATTATTAATCCACTGGTCACTCAATCCTTTCAGTTTATAAGAATAGGTGCAGTTATTTCCGTTCAGATAATCGACAGAGGTGAATGAAACGGCAAAGAAGTTCTGATCGTATTTCAGATTCAATACTTCATTCTCCTTTTTACGGGTGATAAACTCTCCAAGGTTGTATTGTTCTCCAAAGATAGAGAGTTTGTCAAAGTAGATGGGAGGCATATAAAGCTGTTCGGGACGTCCGTCTGCCTGAATAGCTACAAAGCCGTTGATTCCTCCAAAAAACAGTATACCCGTTTGCGGGTCTCTGTAGGAAGCTCCGTCACTAAATTCGACGACTTTAAGCCCGTCGCCAAAGCCGTAAAGAAAGAGCGGAATACATTTCTTTTGGTATCAAAATTAATCAATCCCTGATTCGTACTCAGCCAAAAGTTATCGGACGAATGCCTCAGAATGGCATGAATGGTACTGTTCAGAAAACCGTCTTTCGCATTAAACAGTTGATAAGAGTTTTCTGAGGCATACTTGATGACTCCATAAGTAGTACCGATCAAATAATTGTCCGCATCATCTTTTATAATAGGTACTACCTTGTTCAAGTTCATATTCTCATACTTATGAGTGGTCAGCGGTTCCAATCCGTTGATTGTTTTATTGAAGCGGTATACCCCGTATCCCATATTGCCGAACAACAGGTTCAGACTGTCCCCCTTGCAGATCGTAAAGAAGTAATTAGAGCCGAACTCTCCGCCATTGACCACATATCGTTGTAACTTTTCAAGAACCGGATGATCCGGTGTACCTCCGATACGCGCTCTGACTACTCCCATCCCCACACTGGCCAGCCACAATTCCGAGTCCTCCGTCGTTTCATAAATATCATGTATGTATTTGAATTCCTCATTATCAATCCAGAGAGGAAGTTTCTTGATACGGCGTTCACGATACGAATAAAAGTTCAGTCCTTCTTCATCACCGATCCATAGCAAGTTACGGTTACTTTCTCTGATACAGTAGACCGCATTACTGCCTAAACCACTGTTCGATGTTGTCAGTATCTCCGAGCGGCAGTCCGAGATATTCTTTTGTACCTCATAATCAAAAATTTTAAGTATTCCATTCCCTTTGGTACCGATCCAAAAAGTACGCTCCTTGTCAAGCAGCAAAGCACGCACGGGCCGTTCTATCTTTTCGGTATAGTTATTCAGTACAACCGATTTTATAGAATAAAGAGGATTTGAGTAAAGATAAACGCCCTGCCCATCCGTACCAATCCAGACAACATCCTGAAAGCGGTCTTTTATCAGGCTGAATGTTCCGCTATTTATAGGTAAGGTCTGAATCTGATATTCACCGCTGCCCTTTTGTTTTTCCAACGTCAGAACACCGTCCATCATTAAGCCGACAAAAAAGCTATCATGATATTTAACAATGGAGGAAATCTTGTCATGCGCCTGTATGTTCGCTCCCAGGTTAGCTATAAATTCATTCTTTTTACTCTCAATATGAAAGGCATAGAGATTGTATTCTTTATCCACGTAGTAAACGGCGGCGTCATCGTAAAAGCTACAAATCAATGGCGTGTGATGATCCAAACCGCTTTTCTGCGATACTAAAGTGATATTCTCCGTCAGAGGGTCCTGTTGCAGGTCATAACACCGATTATACCCTTTCATCATCACCCACATACGGTTATTTTTATCAAAGAAGAAAGTAATGACATCCGATATCGGGATACCAGTCACATTGATTTTCTTAAAGATGCCTTCCTTCTTATGAAAATAATAGATGCAGTTGGTGTCTTTAATGATAAACAAGGTGCCATGATTATCCTTATTCATCAAGAAGAGTTTCTGAAACTCATTAAAGCGTGTAATGGAGTTCGTTTTACGGTCCAGACGAATCAGGCTATAATAGGTCTGGAACCAATAAGTATCGTTGCCGGTATAGATAATATTATCAATTTGATTGCCGGATAAGTAATCCTCCTTGTCACGGGTCTTAAACTCTTCGATCTCCTGACCGTCATAGATATTGAGTCCGTCACAAGTGCCGATCCACATCAGTCCTTTGTCGTCCTGGCACAGAGAAGTAATAGAGCTGTTGGACATATATTCTTTGTCGGCAACCTGCTTCAAATTATAGGCGCCGGCTGTATTCATCAGCAGATTAAGACAGTAGAAGAAAAGTAAAATACAATGTTTTTTCATGGCATAGAATCCTTAGATTTGCAATATGACAAAGGTAAACAAAAAAACTTTCCAGCACTTTTTTGGCGCAGAATATATGTAAGAATGCGTGCCAGTTTGGTTAATTATAGCGCCACAGGGCGATTTAGTATTTCGACTTCCGGTAGCGGCATTCCTTTTTTCTCTATTTTCGTCACAGAAACTAATTTTATTCATAAATTCATTTGTTCATGAAAACACATTTTTCATTTAAACACCTGTTATTTATTGGAGGTGCGGTGTTGTACAGCATGCAAATTTCTGCCGTCAAGAATCCGGTAGACTATGTCAGCACGCTGGTAGGAACGCAGTCCAAGTTTGAGTTATCGACCGGAAATACCTATCCGGCTACGGCACTGCCGTGGGGAATGAACTTCTGGACACCGCAAACCGGAAAAATGGGGGACGGTTGGGCATATACCTACAATGCCGACAAAATCCGGGGCTTCAAACAAACACATCAACCCAGCCCGTGGATGAACGACTACGGTCAGTTTTCCATCATGCCGATCACAGGCGGACTGGTATTCGACCAGGACCAACGTGCCAGCTGGTTCTCGCACAAGGCGGAGGTTGCCAAACCTTATTATTATAAGGTGTATCTCGCAGACCACGACGTTACCACGGAACTCGTTCCGACGGAGCGTGCCGTTATGTTCCGTTTCACGTATCCGGAAACCAAGAACGCTTATGTCGTTATCGACGCATTCGACAAAGGCTCTTATGTAAAGGTGATTCCGGAAGAAAACAAGATCATCGGTTATTCTACCAAGAACAGCGGCGGAGTGCCGGAGAACTTCAAGAATTACTTTGTCATCCAGTTCGACAAACCGTTTACCTTTACTTCCGGCGTGAAAGAGAACAACATTCTCCCGAACGAAACAGAAGTTCAGGGCAACCATACCGGAGCGATCATCGGATTCGCTACCCAGAAAGGGGAGATCGTTCACGCACGTGTCGCTTCTTCTTTTATCAGTTATGAGCAGGCGGAACTGAATCTCAAAGAACTGGGCAAGGATAGTTTCGACCAGCTGGTCACTAAAGGAAAAGACATCTGGAACCGTGAAATGAGCAAAGTAGATGTGGAAGACGATAATATCGACAATCTGCGCACTTTCTATTCCTGCCTCTATCGTTCGATGCTGTTCCCACGCAGTTTTTATGAAATAGACGCCAAAGGACCGGTCGTACACTACAGCCCTTACAACGGAAAAGTGCTGCCGGGGTATATGTTTACGGATACCGGCTTCTGGGATACGTTCCGCTGTCTGTTCCCATTCCTGAACCTGATGTATCCGTCCATGAATCAGAAGATGCAGGAAGGACTGGTCAATGCGTACCTTGAAAGCGGATTCCTTCCGGAATGGGCAAGTCCCGGACACCGTGACTGTATGGTCGGCAACAACTCCGCTTCCGTAGTAGCCGACGCTTATATCAAAGGACTGCGCGGATATGACATCGAAACACTTTGGGAAGCATTGAAACATGACGCAAACGCCCATCTCCGCGGCACAGCTTCGGGCCGCCTTGCATACGACGCCTACAACAAACTGGGTTATGTCCCCAACAATATCGGTATAGGACAGAATGTTGCACGCACGCTGGAATATGCGTACAACGACTGGACCATCTACACGCTAGGCAAGAAACTGGGCAAACCGGCAAGCGAAATCGACATCTTCAAACAACGTGCACTGAACTACAAGAACGTCTACCACCCGAAACGCAAACTGATGGTGGGCAAAGACGACAAAGGTGTGTTCAACCCCAAATTTGATGCAGTAGACTGGAGCGGCGAGTTCTGCGAAGGCAACAGCTGGCACTGGAGTTTCTGCGTATTCCATGATCCGCAAGGGCTGATAGACCTAATGGGAGGCAAGAAAGAGTTCAACAACATGATGGATTCCGTCTTTGTCATTCCGGACAAACAGGGTATGGAAAGCCGTGGCATGATCCACGAAATGCGTGAAATGCAGGTAATGAACATGGGACAGTACGCTCACGGCAACCAGCCTATCCAGCACATGGTTTATCTTTACAACTATTCGGGAGAACCGTGGAAGGCCCAGCATGGGTTCGTGAAATCATGGACAAGCTCTACACGGCAGGCCCCGACGGATATTGCGGTGACGAAGACAACGGTCAGACTTCTGCCTGGTATGTCTTCTCGGCTTTAGGATTCTACCCCGTTTGTCCGGGAACAGATCAGTACATTCTGGGAACTCCCCTTTTCAAATCAGCCAAGCTGCATCTGGAAAATGGAAAAACCGTCACAATAAAAGCAAGCAACAATAACACCGACAACCGTTATGTGAAGGATATGAAGGTAAATGGCAAGGTATTCACCCGCAATTATCTGACGCACGACCAATTACTGAAAGGAGCGAATATCCAGTATCAGATGAGTCCTACGCCGAACAAACAGCGGGGAACGACTGAAAAAGATATTCCGTATTCCCTTTCATTTGAATAAAATGTCGTACTTTTGAATGCTTTAATGAATGATCTAATCCAAACAAACTAAAGAAAACATGAAACTAAGAAACCTTTTTATTTATCGTTCTTGCAGCGATAGTCTTCTGCAACTGTCAGAGCTATCAGCCTACTTCGCTCACCGTTGCCTCCCCTACAACCTGAGAAATGCCAACGGTTCCGACTCCGCCCGTGGAGACGGATGGGGACAGCGTTATCCGGTGATTGCCCAGATCGTGCAATATCACGATTTCGATATTTTCGGCACACAAGAATGCTTCCTTCACCAACTGAAAGACATGAAAGAAGCCCTTCCCGGTTATGACTATATCGGCGTAGGCCGCGACGACGGTAAAGATAAAGGCGAACACTCCGCTATCTTCTACCGCACCGACAAATTCGACATCGTAGAAAAAGGAGATTTCTGGCTATCGGAAACTCCGGACGTGCCGAGCAAAGGCTGGGATGCCGTATTGCCTCGTATTTGCAGCTGGGGGCACTTCAAATGCAAAGATACCGGTTTCGAGTTTCTGTTCTTCAATCTCCACATGGACCACATCGGCAAGAAAGCCCGTGTGGAGAGCGCTTTCCTCGTACAGGAAAAGATGAAAGAGAACTGGGAAGAGGCAAGAATCTGCCGGCTATCCTGACGGGAGACTTCAACGTCGACCAGACCCACCAGTCCTACGACGCATTTGTCAGCAAAGGCGTCCTCTGTGATTCTTACGAGAAGTGCGACTACCGATATGCGCTCAACGGAACTTTCAACAACTTCGATCCGAACAGTTTTACCGAAAGCCGCATCGACCATATCTTCGTTTCACCTTCTTCCCACGTCAAGAGATACGGTGTGCTGACAGATACCTATCGGAGTGTACGGGAAAACAGTAAAAAGGAGGACGTGAGAGATTGTCCGGAAGAGATCACCATTAAGGCTTATGAAGCACGTACGCCATCCGACCATTTCCCTGTAAAAAGTGGAACTGGTGTTTGACCAACGTCAGCAAAAATAACCCCGAATACTTCATTAAATAATCTGATACCCATATGAGAAATATATGTTTTGTAGCCTGTATGTTGTTTTGCCTCGCTTCCGCTTCCGGAAAAACGGTGAAAAATCATCCTTTCGTGTCCATTGCCGACTCTATCCTCGACAATGTTCTGAATTTATATCAGACGGAAGACGGGCTGCTTACCGAAACATATCCCGTGAATCCCGACCAGAAAATCACTTATCTGGCGGGCGGAGCACAGCAGAACGGAACCTTGAAGGCCTCCTTTCTGTGGCCCTACTCAGGGATGATGTCCGGTTGCGTAGCCATGTACCAGGCTACCGGAGACAAGAAGTACAAGACGATACTGGAAAAGCGTATCCTGCCGGGACTGGAACAGTACTGGGACGGAGAACGCCTTCCGGCATGCTATCAGTCGTACCCTGTCAAATACGGTCAGCATGGACGCTACTACGATGACAACATCTGGATCGCACTGGATTACTGCGACTACTACCGCCTCACAAAGAAGGCCGACTATCTGAAAAAGGCCATTGCCCTGTACGAATACATCTACAGCGGCTGGAGTGACGAACTGGGCGGAGGAATCTTCTGGTGCGAACAGCAGAAAGAAGCGAAGCACACCTGCTCCAATGCCCCGTCAACAGTACTCGGCGTCAAGCTATACCGTCTGACGAAGGACAAAAAGTATCTGGACAAGGCCAAGGAAACTTACGCATGGACCAGAAAACACTTGTGTGATCCCGACGACTTCCTTTACTGGGACAATATCAACCTGAAAGGGAAAGTCTCGAAAGACAAGTACGCCTACAACAGTGGACAAATGATTCAGGCAGGCGTATTACTGTACGAAGAGACAGGAGACAAGGATTACTTGCGCGATGCCCAGAAGACAGCCGCGGGAACCGATGCTTTTTTCCGTTCGAAAGCAGATAAGAAAGACCCGTCAGTCAAGGTACACAAGGATATGTCGTGGTTTAACGTGATTCTGTTCAGAGGCTTCAAGGCGCTGGAGAAGATTGACCACAACCCGACTTATGTCCGTGCGATGGCAGAGAACGCTCTCCACGCATGGAGAAACTATCGGGATGCCAACGGATTACTGGGAAGAGACTGGTCGGGACATAACGAGGAACCTTATAAAATGGCTGCTCGATAATGCCTGTCTGATCGAGCTGTTCGCTGAAATCGAGAAATAAAACATTGATTATTAACCCTTACATGAATTAAAGAAAACAATTACCATGAATATAACCAAAACACTTTGCCTCTGCGCAGCACTTTCAGGTGCTGCCGGCGTGCAAGCAATGGAAAACCGCGAATTTGTGACCCAGCAAGACAATACCCGGGTCAATAATTATCAGAGTAACCGCCCCGAAGCCTCCAAGCGCTTATTCGTATCGCAGGAAGTGGAACGGCAGATTGACCACATCAAGCAACTACTGACCAATGCGAAACTGGCATGGATGTTCGAGAACTGCTTCCCGAACACACTGGACACCACCGTTCACTTCGACGGAAAAGAGGACACTTTTGTATACACCGGAGACATCCACGCCATGTGGCTCCGCGATTCCGGTGCGCAGGTATGGCCCTATGTGCAGCTTGCCAATAAAGACCCCGAACTGAAAAAGATGCTGGCAGGAGTCATCAACCGCCAGTTTAAATGTATCAATATCGACCCGTACGCCAACGCCTTCAACATGAACTCCGAAGGAGGCGAATGGATGAGCGACCTGACGGACATGAAACCGGAACTTCACGAACGCAAATGGGAGATCGACTCTCTCTGCTACCCGATCCGCCTGGCATACCATTACTGGAAAACAACGGGCGATGCCAGCGTATTCTCCGACGAATGGCTGCAGGCCATCGCAAATGTGCTGAAGACTTTCAAGGAACAGCAGCGTAAGGACGACGCGAAAGGTCCGTACAGATTCCAGCGTAAGACCGAACGCGCACTCGACACCATGACCAATGACGGCTGGGGCAATCCGGTGAAACCTGTCGGACTGATTGCTTCCGCTTTCCGCCCTTCGGATGACGCTACAACTTTCCAGTTCCTCGTTCCTTCCAACTTCTTTGCCGTTACTTCCTTGCGCAAAGCTGCCGAAATTCTGAACACCGTGAACAAGAAACCGGCGCTGGCCAAAGAATGTACCGCACTGGCGGATGAAGTAGAAAAAGCATTAAAGAAATATGCTGTCTGCAACCATCCGAAATACGGTAAGATTTATGCTTTCGAGGTAGATGGCTTCGGCAATCAGCTACTGATGGACGATGCCAACGTGCCGAGCCTCATCGCTCTGCCTTTATCTGGGCGACGTCAAAGTGACTGATCCGATTTATCAGAATACCCGCAAGTTTGTATGGAGCGAAGACAATCCTTACTTCTTCAAAGGCAGTGCCGGGGAAGGTATCGGAGGTCCGCATATCGGCTATGACATGATATGGCCCATGAGTATCATGATGAAAGCCTTCACCAGCCAGAATGACGCAGAAATCAAGACTTGCATCAAAATGCTGATGGATACGGATGCAGGTACCGGCTTCATGCACGAATCATTCAACAAAAACGACCCGAAAAACTTTACCCGTGCATGGTTTGCATGGCAGAATACGTTGTTCGGAGAGCTGATCCTCAAACTGGTCAATGAAGGCAAAGTGGACTTATTGAACAGCATTCAGTAGTCTCTACTCCATCTTACTTATAAGATAACTGCTTCATACGGTGAAACCGATAGTTCCATGCTTTGGAACCAATCGTTTCACTGTATGAAACAAGAGTTTCCATGCCTTTGAAACTAAGGTTTCAAGCTTCCGAAACTAAAGTTTCAAGCCGCTGGAACTAAAGTTTCTCACTGATGGAACCATAGTTTCTCACCGCTGAAACTTTAGTTTCTCGCCGATGAAACTTTGGTATCAAGGCGCAGAAACCGACCTTCTCACCGTAAGCGTCTCCGCGATGCCACAGTGACAGCAAAACTACTGTCACTCTGCTATCACACCTTGCCGTCACCTCATAACAATCACATAATCATCTATTTGCCCCCATTTATGTGACAGATGACAGCAAATCTTTATTTTTTAATTTATATGTAGAGAGTATATATTACTCCCCAAAATAATAATTATATAATATGAAATCAACCTTTTTATTTCTGGTTACTACAACCATGATGACTTGTACCGCCTTGGGACAACCTTCCAACGACAAAAAGAACGTATTACCCGATTGGGCATTCGGAGGCTTCGAACGACCACAGGGAGCTAATCCGGTGATATCTCCTATAGAGGACACGAAATTCTATTGTCCGATGACACAGGATTACGTTGCATGGGAATCCAATGATACTTTCAATCCGGCGGCTACCCTGCATGACGGCAAGATTGTCGTGCTGTATCGGGCAGAAGATAAATCCGGTGTCGGTATCGGTCACCGTACCTCACGTCTCGGATACGCCACTTCGAGTGACGGTATTCACTTCAAGCGGGAAAAAGACTCCGGTATTTTATCCGGATAACGATACTCAAAAGGAACTGGAATGGCCGGGCGGATGCGAAGACCCGCGTATCGCCGTCACAGCAGAAGGACTGTATGTGATGACCTATACGCAATGGAACCGCCACATTCCGCGTCTGGCAATAGCCACTTCCCGCAATCTGAAAGACTGGACAAAGCACGGTCCCGCTTTTGCCAAAGCGTATGACGGCAAGTTCTTCAATTTAGGATGCAAGTCCGGCTCCATTCTGACTGAAGTTGTCAATGGGAAACAGGTGATCAAGAAAATCGACGGAAAATACTTCATGTATTGGGGAGAGGAACATGTGTTTGCCGCCACTTCCGAAGATTTAGTCAACTGGACTCCATACGTAAATACGGACGGCTCGCTGAGAAAACTGTTTTCACCCCGTGACGGACACTTCGACAGCCAGCTGACGGAATGCGGTCCTCCAGCTATTTATACTCCAAAGGGAATCGTACTTCTGTATAATGGTAAAAACAGTGCAAGCAGAGGCGACAAACGCTATACCGCCAATGTTTACGCTGCCGGACAAGCCCTCTTCGACGCCAATGACCCGACCCGTTTCATCACCCGTCTCGACGAACCGTTCTTCCGCCCGATGGATAGTTTCGAAAAAGAGCGGGCAGTATGTAGACGGAACGGTGTTCATCGAAGGGATGGTTTATTATAAGGATAAATGGTACCTGTATTATGGTTGCGCAGATTCCAAGGTGGGTATGGCTATCTACAATCCGAAGAAACCTGCTGCCGCAGATCCGCTGCCCTAAACAAACTGTTTCTTTCTACCCGACATAAATAAAACTGCAAGGATTACACAATTCTGAATGAACAGAGGTTGTGCTGATCCTTGCAGTTCTTATATTTATCAAGATTGATGCACAAAAAACATATTTCACTGCCAAAAAAGTAAACATTTGCGCCAACCATGCGAATTAGCCCTATCTGAAGGACCTTTTCCTCCACATTATTACTAATTTTATCACTATAGAAATAACACACAACAAATCAATAGTTATGAAAATAGTACAAACCTTTTGGCATGGAAATAATTCATTGTTAGACAATAGTTTTGGATGGATGAATCCACAATACCATTTAATGTCATGGGCATTAAGTTGTCTTTCTTTAAAAGACAACTATCAAAATATCGTTTTATATACCGATTCCCATGGATATGAAATCTTTGCCGAACAATTGAAACTACCGTATACAGATATCATCATTCAATACGACAATCTAACTTGCCCTGAACCTCATTGGGCATATCCCAAGTTATTAACCTATTCACTCCAAAAAGAACCCTTCATACATGTAGACGGAGATGTATATTTGCCTAATAAACTAGACAACACCATAGAGATGAGTGAATTGATTGCTCAGAACAAAGAAATAGGAAGCAGTTATTATAAAAAGTATGATGAATCATATTCTACAAAAAAGATTTATTAATGCCATCCTTCCTAAAAAAAGAATTAGAAAAAGACTCTATCATGTCATATAATGCAGGAATTATCGGAGGAAATGACTTGGAGTTTATAGCTGAATACTGCCGGACTGCATTTAACTTTATCGAATCAAACCATTTAAATGATATAAACAGCAAAGATATTCACATAAATAACAATATCCTCTTTGAACAAATATTGTTTTATGCCCAGTCAAACAGTTATAACAAACCTGTGGCAACAGTCCTTGATCACAGCGTTCGTGACAATGGATACATTTATGATGATTTCTGTAATTTTTATCTATACGACAAAGCTAAACTATTACATATCATCGGCGGACATAAAAAGAACCAACGGATTTGTGATTTACTTAGCAAAACTCTATTAAATAAATATCCTGACTATTACAATAGAGTAGTAGAATTGTTCGCGAATAATCATAAGCGAATGCAAAACAAGGCTAAAAAATACTACCTTCCCCGATTTGAGTGTACAAATGTGTATTGCATCCTATCAAGATTATCTTCATTCTTTGTCCAAAAAATGGGAAAAGCTATCTTATACCGATCTGTATGATTGGGAGAAATGCTCATCTTCCTATTTCATGTTTCTAAATGCCGGAAAAGAGGAACAAGCCATATTTACTATTAATAGAAATCCCTACCTATCCATTTACGAAATTCCGGAACCCTGGCCGACAGAAGCAAAAAAAACTGCTTAAAGAACGTATAAACAAAGAGTGCCATTCAGACCACTTTGATATAGTATGCATTCCATGTCTGCTATATGAGGGTTTTAAAGAAGTGCTTATTAACGATTTATGTTATAATATTCTGATTCTCATAGAAGAAGAGAAGACATTTGAATGTCTGTTCAACGAATTGCTACCTTGTTTTTCATCTGAAATCAGCAAAGATAAAGAACAAACTTACAAATTAATTCTGACGGAAGTAGAATATCTTCTTTATCATGGGGTGATATGTATCAATTGATTTCAACTTAAACAAGTGTATAAACTTATCTATGCATCCAAAAGAAACGACTTTATTTATAAACACTAAAATTATCATGTATTATGGAAAAAAAAGTAAAGCGGAGAAATTAAAATTAAGAGGGATCAACCAAACCATATTGATCTCCAGTTACAATTCAGGGGCAGGTACAGATCCCAATGATTGCATGACAGAAGAAGTTTATCAACGGCTTAATGCCCAAGGAGCCTTAGATACCACCGTCTATGTATGTGGCATTGGATGGATGACACCGGACGTAACTATCTACGGTAGCGGATCAGGTTTCGGTTCCGGTAGTGGTTCCGGCAGCGGTAGTGGTTCTGGCGAGTATTGGGGAAGCGGACACTGGGGAAGTGGAGATTGGGGAAGTGGTAGCGGGTGGACTGGTGGAGGAACTAGCGGTGGAGGAACTAGCGGTGATGGTCCGAAACCTGGAGGTGGAGACAAACCCGTTCCCAAAGATCCAATAGAATTAATGGACAAAAGTAGGTTTGTTGGTTGGAGAGAAGGAGCTAATTGCTTAAGTCTTTGCAAAGAAACACTAAAAAAAATATGGATTATCCAATTACGGAAGTAGCTTAAATGTTTTTAAGCTAGTTGATTCTGCAAATGGATTATTAACAAACTGGGGAAATGATCCAGCTCAAAACTACAAAAATGCAATTGAATGTATCGATAAACATCTCAATGCAAAACGAGTTATCATAGTAGGAGTTGATTATGATCTCGATTTAAATCCAAACATCGACGGTACAGACCATTTTATTGTAGTTACAGGAAGAGGATATGATACTTCACGACAACAGTATTACTATACATTTATGGATAATGCAACTTCCAACTCTGATGATGGATGTAGCAACATTAATCGCCTTTACTACAAAACTGAAAATTTAAAGCTAGAGGGAAGCACAAAGGTTGCTAACAGATATTATACTGTAACTCAAGTAAGACCCAACGACGGTGGGAAATATGATACAACATCTTTATAATATAAAAATGTATAACCTAGAACGAAACGATAGAGTCCACTTTTACCGTGGACTCTATCATCATCTATAAATAATAATCAACCATGAAAAAAGTAGCATTTTTAATTATATTAATAATGGCAAGCGGACTATCTATGTATGGCCAAAAAAACAGCTACAAAGTCACTTCTTTAGTGAAGCTATCGGATATAAAAGAAAAAAGAACTTGCAACGTGTATTCTATGTTTTTTCAAAAAATGAGTTCCTAAAGCTACCCATCAATTATGATATTTCATTCTTTGTTTACCAAGACAACAACAGTATCTCTCGTGATGATTTTGAACATACGAGAGCAGTAACTCAAGGTACATCTTATAGAATAAGCAATTCTCCATTCTATGCTAATCTTGACAAAAAGAGACAAGAGACCTCCCATTGAAACAGTTCTTTCTCTCATTGAAGATACTAATGGAAAATATATCATGGGAATAGTCAGAACTTGGTCAGCTCTTCACGATATGGATAAACATTGGTTAGTTACATTCAATTTTGCAGGAGCAATCATTGACTACATTCCCATTTGTGAATGGCCTGGAACATGCAGCAAAGCTAGAACCATGGAAGCACAAATCAATAAAGATTTTACGGTGAATGTTCAACAGTTGAACTTTCCTGAAAATAATTACATCATTCAGTTCGATAGTATAAAAAGAAATTTTATACACCTAGATAACCTGAAAGGGCAACGTATAGATACTAAATATCAGATAATGCCGGATGGAAAGTTTAAAAAACTGGAAGAGGCATATTATCAACCGCAAATCTACACTCCGGACATGTTGAAGAGCAATGAAACCCTCATTCGATATAGAAGAGAAAAATATTAAAGAAAAAGAAAATATTTCAACAATAAAGACTATGAAAAACAGTTTAAGAATACCACGAATTATCCACCAAACATGGAAAACAAAAGATGTACCTTCTCCTCTTGACCAACTGCCACAAACATGGAAAGAATATCTCCCGAATTGGGAATATATCCTATGGACAGATGAAATGAACAGGGAATTTGTCTGCAAACATTTCCCTGATTTCCTGGAGAAGTATGATACATATCCTTGTAACATACAAAGAGCAGACGCTATACGCTATCTTCTCTTCTCTTGAAAGTTTATGGAGGATTGTACGTAGACATGGATTTCGAGTGCCTCGAAAATATTGAGTTCTTACTAGAAGGATCGGATTTTATCGTAGGTAAGGAACCCGACTGGCATGCTAAACGCTTTGGTTTTGAATATATCATTTGCGACGCTTTCATGGCGTCAACACCCGATAATGATTTTATCAACTTTGTATGCCAAAGGTTAATCAATCATTCCGGTGGGAAAGTTGTTAATAACGGATTTGATATACTGGATTCCACAGGCCCTTTCTTGCTAACGCATGCATTCAACGCATTTCCACATAAAGAAGACATACGTATCCTCGAATCAAAGACAATATATCCTATCGGACAATGGGAGGTAGAGAAAATAAAAAACAACCAGATTCCTAAAGAAATGGAAGAGCGTATCAATCAGGCTCATGCCATACACTATTTCTTTGGTACCTGGTTTGGTAAGTAACCTTTAAAAATAAAATAAATAATGATCCCAAAGAATATACACCTTATCTTTCTACGCAAAGATGAACCGTTCCCCCCGAACTATTCGAGAAATGCAAACAAGAAATACAAGTCAATCATCCGGACTGGAATATCCGCCTATATAATAAGGATGATGCACAGGATATATTAAATCAAGATTTACCTGAATACATCGAAGCCTATAATGCATTCTATCACAATGTACAAAAAGCAGACTTCTTAAGATTAGCCCTTGTATACCTCTATGGAGGATTCTATATGGATTTAGATATGTTAAGTTTAAAGCCACTTGATGAGTTGAGAAAGTATAATTTGGTTTTAGGAGAAGAGAAAATTGTCTGCCAGGCAGAGCAAGAAGCCTTGAATTTAAGATATCGACTTCGAATAGCCAACTATATGTTCGGTGGAATCCCTAAACATCCTTTTTTTACGCAGAATAATGGATGAAATGACAGAAAGAGCCACAATAATCTTAAAATCGCAACAGGAGATTTTAGACATAACAGGTCCCGGACCTACTAACAGACACATATTGGGATAACTATGGAATGTATCCAGACATCACATTATTAAGAAATACAGATAAAAGGTGCAGGCAACCTTATCACAATGAAATCTCATGCCACTTTGGAGATTATGCAGCTCATCTGCATGCCGGAACATGGAGAACGGGAATTTGAGTTTATATAACCAAGTTATGCAAGAAAAGCTATTTTATCAACAAACACTAAAAGAATCATTGTAAATTTCTTTTCTACATCAACTGCAATAAACGTAATGACCGGGAAACAAATGGAGAGCATATCATGGGAGTTATTACCGCAACATCTAAAAAACATGATAAGATAAAATGGTCAGAGAGTATTGATACTGGTTTGTCATTGCCGACACCTGCTGTACTTTCATTGTTCACAAACATATATTATAGAATGATAATCAGCTACTTATCTTATACCCTAATTATCCATAGAGTACTCTGAACAGACAAAATATATTTGCCTACATATTGGCACTACAAAGGACAGCTAATCATTCGAAATCCGCTATATTTGGACACGTTTTGAATGACAAAAAGCTTCTTGAGCAATCATTCTTTATGACTGACAAGATGCAGCCCGAACCGGACAAGAATACTTTCTAGATGTAAAGTGGTGCCAAAAAGGTAAATATCCGTGCCATTTCCATAAAGAAGTACTATTCTAAACCCTAATAGAATTAATTCCATTAGTTTTGTATAAATTTGTAAACTACTAAACTTGTTAAAAATAAACCATGATGAACAAAAAAGTAATTGCCGTAGCCCTCGCCCTTGCCTTAGCAGGAGGAAGCTATGCACAAGATGACACCGCGAAGAAAAAGGTGAAAGCCTATATGGTGTCGGACGCCCACCTCGACACCCAGTGGAACTGGGACATCCAGACAACAATCAACGAATATGTCTGGAATACCATTAGTCAGAACTTATTTCTGCTAAAGAAATATCCCGAATACGTTTTCAACTTTGAAGGGGGAGTGAAGTATGCGTGGATGAAGGAATACTATCCCGAACAGTATGAAGAGATGAAGAAATTCATCGAGGAAGGCCGCTGGCATATCGCCGGAAGTAGCTGGGAAGCAAGTGATGTGTTGGTTCCTTCCGTCGAAGCCTCCATCCGTAACATCATGCTCGGACAGACGTACTACCGGCAAGAGTTCGGAAAAGAAGGAACGGATATCTTCCTGCCGGACTGCTTCGGATTCGGATGGACGCTTCCCACCATTGCCGCACACTGCGGACTGATCGGCTTCTCTTCACAGAAGCTGGACTGGCGTAATCATCCCTTCTACGGAAAGAGCAAGCATCCGTTTACCATCGGACTCTGGAAGGGCATTGACGGCAAACAAGTAATGCTAGCCCACGGATATGACTACGGACGCAAATGGAACAACGAAGATCTCTCGAAGAATAAAGATCTGGAAAAATTAGCCCAACGTACTCCGCTCAATACGGTCTACCGCTATTATGGAACAGGGGACATCGGTGGTTCTCCTACTCTGGGTTCGGTACGTTCTGTAGAACAGGGAATCAAAGGTGATGGCCCGGTAGAGGTGATCAGTGCTACCAGCGATCAGTTGTTCAAAGATTATCTGCCGTTCAACAATCACCCGGAACTACCGGTATTTGACGGAGAGTTATTGATGGATGTTCACGGAACAGGTTGCTACACTTCGCAGGCAGCCATGAAGCTGTACAACCGACAAAACGAACAGTTGGGCGATGCAGCAGAAAGAGCGGCGGTCGCTGCCGAATGGCTGGGTACCGCCAGCTATCCGCAACACACGCTGACGGAGGCATGGAAACGTTTCATCTTCCATCAATTCCATGATGACCTGACGGGAACGAGTATCCCCCGTGCCTATGAGTTCTCATGGAACGATGAACTGATCTCTCTGAAACAATTCTCACAAGTACTGACTTCTTCCGTCAACGCCATTGCCGGACAGATGGATACACGCGTGAAAGGAACGCCTGTCGTTCTTTATAATGCAAACGCTTTCCCGGTATCGGACTTGACAGAGATCATCCTCGAACAGCCTAAAACCCCGAAAGGCTTCACTGTATACAATGCACAAGGCAAGAAAGTCGCTTCGCAAATGATCGGTTACGAGAACGGACGTGCTCACATCCTGGTTGCAGCGTCACTGCCCGCAAACAGTTATGCAGTGTACGATGTCCGCACCGGAGGATCTGAAAAAACGATCTCTCCTTCAGCCGCCTCAGCCATCGAAAACTCCGTCTACAAAATCACACTGGATAAAAACGGAGATATCATCTCACTGACCGACAAGCGCAACAACAAAGAACTCGTAAAAGATGGAAAAGCGATTCGCCTGGCACTCTTCACCGAAAACAAGTCGTACGCATGGCCTGCATGGGAAATCCTGAAAGAGACCATCGACCGTGAACCTGTCTCCATCACAGACGGCGCAAAGATCACTTTAGTGGAAAACGGCGCACTCCGTAAAGCACTCTGCATTGAGAAGAAGTATGGCAAATCGCTCTTCAAGCAATACATCCGCCTCTACGAAGGCAGCCGTGCCGACCGCATAGATTTCTATAACGAAATAGACTGGCAGTCAACAAACACGCTGCTGAAAGCAGAGTTTCCTCTGAATATAGAAAATGAAAAGGCTACTTACGATCTGGGAATCGGCAGCGTGGAAAGAGGCAATAATGTACAGACCGCTTACGAAGTATATGCGCAGCAATGGGCAGACCTGACCGATAAGAACAACAGCTACGGTGTATCGATCCTGAATGACAGTAAATATGGCTGGGATAAACCGGATAACAATACCATCCGTCTGACTCTTCTCCATACACCGGAAACAAAAGGAAATTACGCTTATCAGGATCACCAGGACTTCGGCTTCCATACATTTACTTATAGCCTCACAGGACATAACGGAGCACTTGACAAACCCGCCACCGCCATCAAAGCTGAAATTCTGAATCAGCCGATCAAAGCCTTCAGCAGTCCGAAACATGCCGGAACACTAGGTAAAGAATTTGCTTTTGTACGTTCAAGCAACGATCAAGTCGTTATCAAAGCGCTGAAAAAAGCGGAAGTATCCGATGAATATGTAGTACGTGTATATGAAACAGGAGGCGCAGCTCCGCAACAGGCAGCCATCACCTTCGCCGGTGAAATAGAGAAGGCAGTACTTGCAGACGGTACGGAAAAAGAGATCGGCAGTGCTGACTTCAACAAGAACCAGCTGAATGTATCCATCGCTCCCTACAGCATACAGACATTTAAAGTGAAGCTGAAGAAAAAAGCTGATCTTCAAGCTCCGGCATGCGCTTATCTTCCTTTGGACTATGATCGCAGATGTTTCAGTTGGAATGCTTTCCGCAAAGAAGGGAACTTCGAATCGGGCAACAGCTATGCAGCAGAACTTCTCCCCGACTCCATCCTGAAAGCCGACGGCATTCCTTTCCGCTTGGGAGAGAAAGAAATTGCCAATGGTTTTGACTTGCAAAGGCAATGTACTTCAGTTGCCAACCGGACATTCTTACAACCGTATCTATTTCCTGGCAGCCTCTGCCGGTGAAGATGCAGTTGCTACCTTCAGCACCGGTAACAACTCACAGGAAATCACCGTACCTTCCTATACCGGTTTTATCGGTCAGTGGGAGCATCTGGGACATACGGAAGGCTTCCTGAAAGATGCAGAAATCGCTTATGTCGGCACTCACCGTCATGCTTCTGACAAAGATGAGGCTTATGAGTTTACGTATATGTTCAAGTTTGGCATGGATATTCCTAAAGGAGCGACTACGGTTACTTTACCGGATCATGCAGATATCGTATTATTTGCCGCAACGCTGGTTAACGAGAAGTATCCGGCAGTAACTCCGGCTTCGGAATTGTTCCGCACAGCCTTGAAAGCAGGCAACGGAGAAGAAGCGACAAGTAAAGCAAACCTGTTGAAACAAGCCAAACTAATCAAATGTTCCGGTGAAACCAACGAAAAAGAAGTTGCAAGATATGCCGTAGACGGTGATGTGAAGACGAAATGGTGTGATACAAGCACGGCTCCCAACTACATTGACTTCGACTTCGGAAAGGAACAGACGATCCGTGGATGGAAGTTGGTAAATGCCGGAAATGAAGGCAGCGTCTTTATCACTCATACCTGCTTCTTACAAGGCAGAAACAGTCCGGACGAAGAATGGAAAACGATTGATGAACTGAGTGATAACAAGAAAAACACGGTAGTTCGCCAGTTTAAGCCGACTTCGGTACGTTACGTCAGACTGCTGGTTACACAGTCTACACAAAACAACAGTCTGAAGGCTGCAAGAATCTACGAGCTGGAGGTTTATTGATAAACCGAAAATAAAACAGAAGTAATATCTCACAAACAAAAAGAAGGCGTATCAAAAGTCAAAAGTAACTAAACTCTCCTCCTTCAGGGAGGAGGAGTACCCGTAGGGGGGAGGGGAGTTTAGTTACTACCCCTTCCTGAAGGAGGGAATCGACTACTGACTTTTGATACGCCTTCTTTTTTCATCTCCATATCTGTCATTGACAATAAGAAAACGCCTTCAAATATATGCTTCCGCAAACACTTGAAGGCGTTCATCATCCTAACCAATACCTATCCTAAAAACTATCTTTTACCTATTTATTCAAAACGATCGGCCTATTGGCAGAAGCTTTACCAAAATTCTTGGCAGGCTTTTTGCCCATCTCAAATTTTAAAGTACTGCCGTTAATTATATCATCGTACGTAATATAACTTTTATGATAAGGTTTGCCATTCAGATAAACCTTCTGAATATAGATATTATCTTTACTATTATTCGGTGCTTCAACAGTAAACACTTTACCACCACGCACTTTCACTTCTATCTTTTTAAAACGAGGACTGCCGAATGCAAACACACCGTCAGACGGATTCACCTGATAGAATCCCATAGCAGAAAGGAGATACCATGCAGACATTTGTCCACAGTCTTCATTACCGATGATACCGTCCGGCTGATCTGTGTAGAAGTCGCTCATGATGAAACGAACCTTTTCCGCTGTTTTCCACTGTTCGCCGGCATAGGTATAGAGATAGGCTATGTGATGGCTCGGCTCATTGCCATGCGCATATTGTCCGATCAGACCGGTGATATCACTGGAAGCACCTTCACCCATACTGTCATTATTCGTAAAGAAGCTGTCGAGCTTCGATGTAAACGGCTTGTCACCGCCAAACAGGCTGATCAATCCATACGGATCTTGCGGAGCGAAGAATGTATATTGCCATCCGTTGCCCTCACAGAAATCGCCGACTCCGTGAATAGAACGTGCCGGATCGTACGGAGTACGCCATGAACCGTCTTCCAGTTTCGGACGGATGAAATGGATAGAAGAATCGAAATAGTTCTTATAGTAATGGGCACGCTTCGAGAATGTCTCATAATCAGCCGTCTTCCCCATCTTTTGTGCCATAGCGGCGATTCCCCAGTCATCTACTGCATATTCCATAGCGATGGAAGTAGCTTCGTGGATTTTATCAGCAGGGATATACCCTTTGGCCATCACGTAAGGAACTCCGTTCTGCCTTTCATAAGTTGCTGTCGCTTTCATAGCCGTCAAGGCTTCTTCCGCATCAAATCCGGTAAATCCTTTCAGATAAGCATCTGCAATCACCGGAACAGAGCTATATCCCGGCATACAATTTGTTTCACCGCTCATCAAAGGCCAGATAGGAAGTTTATCCTGTTGCCGATAAATGGAAAGCATTGAATTAATTACATTGTCCACCATTTCGGGCTGAATGATAGTCATCAGAGGATTCAAGGCGCGATAAGTATCCCAAAGGGAGAGAGTGGTATAATTCGCTTTCTTCGGGTCTGTGTAAAATCATATCATTCATCCCCCGATACTCACCATTGACATCACAATACAATGTAGGAGCGATCATGGTATGATAGTGTGCGGTATAAAACACACGTTTGGCAGCCTCATCGTCTGATTCTACGGTCATCTTATCCAACTGTTTGTTCCAGCGGTCACTGCTCATCTTCACCACCTTGTCGAAGTCCCAGTGAGAAAGTTCCGCTTGCAGGTTCATCGCTGCATTGTCACAACTTACGGAAGAAATAGCCACTTTAATCTTTACTTCTTTCACATTGCCGAAAGTAAGCACACTTTTCACCGATTCTACTTTCAGTTGATCCCAAGGTTTGGGGGTATTATCGTCATAAGCCGTAAATTTCTCGATCTTCTGATCGCTCTTCAGCACAAAGTATACTTTTTTCGCGACGGGCTCCACCCTCTGACATACCGATAACCTTCCACTGTATAGTCATCTACTTTGCGAATATAGCTGTCGTATGCATTGGAACCGTTTCCTTCACGCAGGTCAATCAGTATAGAGGCCGGTTTTCCTTCGGGATAGGTATAACGATGAAAACCTACCCGGTCAGTAGCTGTCAGTTCGGCCTTGATATTGTATCTGTCCAGAATTAAAGAATAATATTCCGGGACGGGCTATCTCATTGTCATGTGAGTATTTCGACGCATAACCGTCACGTATATCATCCTGGTTACCTCTGGGAGTACGGATTTCATTGAGAGGCATAATCAGAATATCCCCCAGATCGGTACATCCCGTACCGCTTAAATGAGTATGAGAGAAACCAATCAGAATACTGTCGGAATAATGATATCCCGAACACCAGTCCCAGCCTTTATGAATATTGTTGGGTCCGAGTTGCACCATGCCGTACGGAACACTCGTTCCGACAAATACATGCCCGTGAAAACCGGAGCCGATATAAGGATCGACATACTGTAACAATCCCTCACTCTTTGAATAGTCCTGTTTTGCCACTCCGCTCGTTGCCAGACCTAAAAAGCAGGAAGCAGCCATTAAAAGTTTAAATGCGTTCATCTGTATTTTTCTTGTTAATTCGAAATTGTTTCATGGTAGGATTTACTTCATGAATTATAGTTTTCATGATGCAAATATAAACTCTATTTCGATACTATCAGGCTGTCGCCAGAGTTTACCGAATGGATGGCAGGGATATTTACTCTTTTGGCAAAGAAAAAGGATTTGTACTGATTAAAACAGTTCAAATCCTTTCCATAAATTTCCTTCGGGAAGAGGAGCTTCGAGCTCTATCAGCTCTTTTGAGACGGGATGGATGAATCGTACCTTCCGCGCATGCAGGCAAATACTGCCATCGGGATTGGAACGCGGAGCGCCATATTTAAGGTCTCCTTTAATGGGACATCCCATTTTTGCCAACTGGCAACGAATCTGATGATGACGTCCGGTTTTCAAGTCTACTTCAAGCAGATAGTAATTCTCCGAATGTCCGATCAGCCGGTAATTCAGAATCGCTTTCTTGCTGTTCGGCACTTCTTTGTCATAAGCAAAACTCTTGTTCTGCTTCTCGTTACGTGCCAGATAATGCACCAATTCACCTTCCGGCTCTTTGGGGGCATTCTTTACTACTGCCCAGTAAGTCTTTTTCACTTCACTGGTACGGAACATCTCGTTCAGACGGGTGAGCGCCTTGCTCGTTTTGGCAAAAATAACAAGGCCGCTTACGGGGCGGTCCAGCCGGTGTGTCACACCGATGAAAACATTTCCGGGTTTCTGATACTTCTCTTTCAGGTACTGCTTCACAGTTTCCGAAAGCGGTGTATCGCCCGTCTTGTCTGCCTGGACAATCTCGGAAGCGGTCTTGTTGACTACAATTATATGGTTGTCTTCGTATACGACAGTCATACTGTTCGATTACATATTCATACCACCATCTACCTGAATCACCTGACCTGATACGTAAGAAGACATATCTGATGCCAGGGGAAGGTAGCGATGTTTGCCACATCTTCAGGAGTACCGCCACGACGCAAAGGAATTTTCTTTGCCCATTCAGCTCTCACTTCGTCAGAAAGAGCGGCAGTCATATCTGTCAGGATGAATCCCGGAGCAATGGCGTTGGCGCGGATACCACGAGAGCCCAGTTTCTTGTGCGATAGACTTGGCCAATGCAATCATACCTGCCTTGGGAGCAGCATAGTTAGCCTGTCCTGCATTACCGTGAACACCTACGACAGATGCCATGTTGATAATGCTACCGGCTTTCTGACGCATCATGACAGGTGTACAAGCGTGGATGAAGTTAAATGCAGACTTCAGGTTCACGTTGATTACCATATCCCATTGTTGTTCGCTCATACGCATCATCAGACCGTCACGAGTGATACCGGCATTGTTCACCAGAATATCGATACGTCCGAAGTCCTTATGGATTTCTTCTACGACCTTTGCAGTATCTTCAAAGTTAGCAGCGTTAGAAGCATAACCTTTGGCTTTCACCCCCATTGCTTCCAGTTCTACCCTTGTTTTTTCTGCATTTTCGTCAATGACCAGGTCAGTAAATGCAATGTTTGCACCTTCGGCAGCAAACTTCAGAGCGATAGCCTTGCCAATACCACGGGCGGCACCGGTTACAATGGCTGTTTTTCCGTCTAATAATCCCATACTAAAAGTTATTTAATTAAATTTCTGTTCTATGCAGTGCGCCAAACACAATGTTGGACACATATTTATTTCTTGTTTCTTCGTCCAAATGAGCTCCTATATGCCCACGGATATAAGGAACTTCAATTCCCTTCACACAGTAATGTATCAAATCGGCAGTCATCTCCACATCATCAATGTGAAACACTCCTTTCGCCTGTCCCTCCAAAAACACAGCCTTAAAAATCTGGATTTCTTTCGCATCAAATTTCTTTCGCACTTTTTCTACCCGCCATATATCACGGAAGAAATAAGCACGCAGGGTTCCATTCCGATAAACGACCTCCTTTACTGCATCCAATCGGGTATATATCAGTTCCAACAGTTTGTCGTCCGGCGAAATGTTTTTATCAGCCACCCTCTTCATCATATCCGACAAGATATCCAATTCCGATTCTACAACAGCCAAATAGATTTCATCCTTACTTTTAAAATAGGTATAAAGCGTTCGTCTACCTTTTTTAGAAGCAAGAGCGATATCATTCATCGTAGTGTTCTCTACCCCCATCTTTGCGAAAAGCTGACGGGCAACATCTACTAACTTGGCTTTCGTTTTTGATACGGTCATAGGTTATACAAATTGCACATTGCTGAATATTTTGAGCAAAAGTAATTCTTTTCTTTAGACCACACAAGAAAACGCACAGAATATTAACATTTGTATATTAATAGGTACTAAAAAAAGTTCCATCAATACCTCTCTCATTTTCAGCACAATATAGATAACACAATCTTTTTTCTTTAAAAAAATAATTGGAGAATAATTTGTTTTATTCAAGAAAAGCCGTACCTTTGCACCCGTTAAACATCGCGGAGTGGAGCAGTTGGTAGCTCGTTGGGCTCATAACCCAAAGGTCATTCGTTCGAGTCGGATCTCCGCAACTTACTAAAGAATCGCTTTTCAAGCGGTTCTTTTTTTATCTCTCTCCGGTTAGATTCCACTGTTTACAGTTCGTCTATTCACAATCCCAATTTTATATCAACCACGTTATCAACAAAGTTATTAACAGGTTAATTAATTAATAACAAACAAATTAACTACATAAGAGACTCGTTTTTAAACAAGCAGGATGTGACTTGTTCACAACCTCAAGAAGCAAAATAAGAATCACCCGAATACAAAAAAGATACTACCTCAAAAATCAGTAGTATCTCCTTAATTCTTCTTCCGAAAGGAAGTACATCCATTCATTACAATCTATATTACCCTTGTCTTTTTTGCCGGTTCTGACGCCCTTCTTTCATCTGTTTCTCACGTTCAGCCTGTTTTTTCACATAGCTATCGTATTGTTCTTTAGTCATAATCTTCTTCAACTGGGCATCATAATCTTCACGGGGCTTCTTCATTTCCGCCATCTTCTTTTCCCGCTCTTCCTTAGTCATCTTGGCAGCTTTATTATCTTTCGAACGTCCGCCCTGATTTAGCAGCCATCTTTTTGCACCCATGTAAGGTTGACATCCTGTAATTGTTGCTTTTGATCTTCATTCAAAGAGTATTCTTTCACCATACGCTCTGTCATACGTTCCGCACGGGTTTTCGGATCCATCTGTTGTCTTCCACCCTGGCGATTTCCTTGTGCCATTGCCACACCACTCATCAGTAGCAAAGCTACCATCCAAAATACGATTCTTTTCATTTCTTTTTTCTTTTATAGTTAATCTGATAATAAACCGATTGCATCATTGCAATATTATATTTGACCAGATTAAAACGGAAAGGTTAAATCACATCGAGGAGATTAACAATAAATAACTTTATGTTTATTCTTCCCGACCGAACGAACGATATTCCAACGGGGTAAGCCCTGTACGTTTCTTGAAAAAAGAGAAAAAATATTCGGTAGACTGGAAACCCAGAAAAAAAGAAATCTCTTTCACGGATTGGGAAGTTCCTACTAACATTTGTTTGGCTTTACGGAGTTTCAATTCCTGGAAATATTTGGCGGGAGCATAACCAGTATACTCCTTGAAAACACGGCGGAACCATGAATAGCTAATATTCAACCTCATCGCCAACTCCTCCGGATCCACATTGCCGGATACATTTTCATTCATAAGTATCTTTGCCTGCTCGATCTTCTGATCGACATCACTCATCTCGAAGACCTTATTCTTGGAAATCGAAAGAATCATACCAATCATGTGAAGTACGATTCCGGAAAGGTATTGCTGGGCAGATATTTTATCCGCTTCTGCCACTTCCAAAGCGCGGGAAAACAAAGATACCAGTTCTTCATTAATACCGACTTCCAATATCTGTCTTTCCTGAGAAAGAAAGGCATCGCCCACAATCGTATCAATCGCCGGACCTTCAAAACCAATGTAATATTCCGTCCATCCGGTCTGCCGCAATGGATAATAAGTATGCCACTGTCCGGGAAACAACACCATCAGCCGACCTTTACAAACTTGTCTTTCAGGAGTAGAATCGGAAGAAAACAAACCGCGCCCTTTTGTAATATAGACCAACTGATATTCCCGCAATACTCTTCCTTTTTCGGCATTAAAAAAGTAACCGGAGGGATGCTCTTTCAATGGATAAGGAGAATCGGGAGGGATAGACTGATAGCCAACCGTATTCACCCACAGACCGAATTTACGGTCCATGTCATTAACTATCAAGTATTTAAATTCTAATCCCAAATTATTATCCTCAGTCATACAGGCGTGTTTTCATGTAATTGAGTTGGACAAAAATAGGAATTATTTTCAAAAAACACACGCTAAACAGAAAAAAACATCCGGAGCACCTGTCCAGATCCTCCGGATGCTTATAAAAAACAAACCTTATACAATTAAAATCAGAATGCTTTCCGATATAATACTTCAATTTCCGCTACTGACGTAGGACGAGGATTACCACCTGTACAAACGTCATTGAATGCAGCTACCGCCAATGCCGGAATATCTTCTTCCTTCACATTGATTTCATGCAATTTCTGTGGGATACCGATACTCAGAGAAAGCGCTTTCACTGCCTCGATAGCCGCCTTCACACCTTCAGTTTCTGTCATACCGTCTGTATTGACGCCCATCGCCTTGGCAATATGGATATATTTCGGAGCAGCCGGAGACTCAGCATTGTACTCCATGACATAAGGTAACAACAGCGCATTGGCAACGCCGTGAGGAGTATCATAGAAAGCGCCCAACGGGTGAGCCATGGAATGTACGATTCCCAAACCTACATTGGAGAATCCCATGCCGGCAATATATTGAGCCTGCGACATTGCTTCGCGGGCAACTGTGTCTTCACCGTTATCTACCGCCGCTTTCAAGTTCTGAGCAATCATTTCAATAGCCTTCAATTCGAACATATCGCTCATTACCCAGGCACCGGGAGTAATATAACTTTCGATAGCGTGTGTCAGCGCATCCATACCGGTAGCAGCAGTAAGCCCCTTCGGCATAGAATACATCAATTCCGGATCCACGATAGCTACTGCAGGGATATCATTCGGGTCTACGCATACCATCTTCTTGCGTGCATCTTCATCAATAATCACGTAATTGATAGTTACCTCAGCAGCCGTTCCTGCGGTAGTAGGCAGTGCGAAGGTCGGCACAGCCTTATGTTTGGTATCAGCCACACCTTCCAAAGATTTCACATCGGCAAAATCCGGGTTATTCACAACGATACCGATCCCCTTAGCAGTGTCAATAGAAGAACCGCCGCCCAAAGCAACGATAAAGTCTGCACCGGAAGCTTTGTAAGCAGCCACTCCGTTCTGTACATTAGCAATAGTAGGATTGGCTTTTACATCACTATAAAGTTCATAAGGTATCTGATTGTCGTCAAACACTTTAATGATTTCGGCAGCCACACCAAACTTGATCAGATCCTTATCCGTTACAAAAAAAGCTTTCTTAAAGCCACGTCTGGCTGCTTCTACAGCAATTACACTCCGGCAGCCTGCACCGAAATAAGAGGTCTCATTCAGAATAATGCGATTCATAGTTGTGTCATAATTTTAAAGTTACCGCAACATTCTCCATCGATAGAAAATGCTGCGGTCGCTAAAGTAGATAAATTCAGTGATTAATACAAGTATTATTTAGGAAGATTGAAAGCAACAGTCATTTCCTTCATCTGTTCCTGACTCATACCATCCGGTTCGAAGCCCATGTTCTTGGCAGCAATATAGATCAAAGCAGATTTATTCAACACATCAATCTGGTCGAATGCCTGCATCGCATCGCAATCTACTGCAAATACGCCATGCTTTTCCCACATCACAACATCGTAATCCTGCAATTCCTTAATGGTAGCTTCTGCCAGTTCTACAGAACTAGGCAATTTATAAGGAATGATACCCAGACCACGCGGGCAGAACGCCTTCGTTTCAGGAATCATACTCCATAACAGATTGGTAGCCACATCTTTCTGAAGGAACTTCTCACAATGTGTCATGGCAATCAGTTCGATCGGGTGTGTATGTACAGATGCTTTATAAGGAGAGTTCTTACTCAGCAGGTCATTATGTACGCTCAGGTGAGAAGGCAATTCCGAAGTCGGAGCCACCGCTTCGTCAGCAATGATTACATAGCTGGCGCAGTCATCCAAAATACGGATTACCGAACCATTCTCCATCGGCCAGCGAGCCAGATCACGCATACGTTTGTTAGTTCCCTTGCAGTAGAAGTAACATCCTTTCAGATAAGGAAAGTAACGCCAATAGATTTTACTTCGCTGATCGGTTTCATCTGACGGATTTCATCGTCTACAAACTCTGTGATATTTATGGTGATATTACCACCGTTACGTTCAGCCCATCCTTTTTGCCACAAGTATCCGGCAACTTCAGCTACCTTGTTTACTTCTTTGGCAAGTGCCGGACGATTTTCTAAAATTGATTTCATATCTATTTATTATTAAAACAAGTTCGGGAATACCAGTGAGAAGATCAAGACTACCAAACCACAGATCAACACTGTGATTGTTTTGGCAGATACTCCTTTCCACTCTTTCAGGATGATTCCCCATACATTACTAAAGGTTACGTTCAGCGCCATCAGGATACACCAGGAGAAAGCCAGCAACACGGGACTTTCCGTGAGGAAGCTCTTACCCATTTCCAGTCCGAAGAACTGCATATACCACAACACGCCGGCCAACGCACAGAAGACGAGATTGTTACCCCACACCTTCCCTTTGGCATAGTCATTCAGACTTATTAGTCACATTCTGCTGCAAACAGTAAGCGGCATTTGTCATGAATCCGCCGAAAGTAACCAGAAAGATAACAGGAAGCCCTGCATAAAGTCCATCCACACCACCTGCCAAAGCAGCTTCCTTGATAGGAGTTCCGGCATCCAGTCCCAAAGCGAAGCAGGCACTCATCACACCCGCAAGAAGTGCTACCAGCAAACCTTTTGTCAATGCAAAGTCTTTTACAGCAGCCCGTTTTTTCTTCTTCACTCATATTCTGCGCACGCAAGCTACCGCATAGCCAATGATCGCAATACCGGCTAGCGTAATACAAACACCTAGCAGAAGAACCAGTCCGTTACCTTCGAACAGATTGGTTCCCGCAAAGAGAGCAGGAAAAGCGTTCCGAATCCGGCACAAGTACCTAATGCAATACTTTGTCCAAGCGCAACACCCAGATAACGCATGGAGAGTCCGAAAGTCAATCCGCCTACTCCCCATAATACACCATACAAGATGCTCATTCCGGCACCTCCGGCTCCCCACAGTTCAAACAAACTGCCTCCTGCGGATCCCAGCAATGATCCCAGGAACGGAAACACTAACCAGGCAAACACACCTTGTACTAACCAAAAGCTTTCCCAACTCCACTCTTTCACCTTTTTAATAGGTACATAGGAACTGGACTGGCAAAAGCTACCAATGGCTATAATCAACAAGCCTATTAGAATATCCATCACTTATCGTTTAGAAGTTACTTCGGCTTCGTACTTTTCGATTTCTGCAATGAAATCTTCGCCTACCGGAACGTTGTTCTTCAAGCAGAACATATCCCATACTGCATTCCATGGAAGCGCTTTCTCTTCTTCAAGCAAAGCCAAACGCTGAAATCCTTGTCCGTTAGCTTCGTATTCACGCAGCTTGGCAATCGGTTCAAGCAAAGCGCGTGTCATACATTTCTGAGCAGCACGGCTACCAATAACGTAAGCACCGATACGGTTGATAGAAGCATCGAAATAGTCGAGACCGTAATGTACACGATCCAGAGCACCGCAACGGACAATTTCGCTGAACAGATCCATAGTCGGATCATCCATAATGGTAACGTGGTCTGAATCCCAACGAACCGGACGGCTTACGTGCAACATCAGTTCGGGAACATAAAGTAACAGTGAAGAAACTTTATCAGCTACACTTTCTGTCGGATGGAAGTGACCTGTATCCAACGTTACCATCTTGTTACGAGATGCACCATAACCAATATAGAAGTCATTAGAACCTACTGTATAGCTTTCCAGACCGATACCGAATACCTTTGATTCAATACAGTCTTTCATGTTCTTATATTCAGTAGCAAAATCTGATCCAGAGAATCTTTCAACAGTGCACGATATTTCATACGATTGACAGTGATATCCTTGCTTCCGTCATGTACCCAAAGATTCATGATGCAAGGGTCACCCTGCGCCTTACCCATTTCTTCGGCAACGGCACGACAACGTTTGGTATGCTCAATCCAGAACTGACGGATGCCCTCATCCGGATTAGACAGTGACAAATCACCAGATTTCGGATGTGAGAAGGAAGTAGAGTTAAAATCGAGTTTCATGTTATGCTCTTTACCCCATTCAATCCAGCTCTTGAAATGTTCCGGCTCTACCTCATCACGGTCTACCACTTTACCCCTGAAAATCCCCATAAATCTCATGTAAGTTCAGCCGGTGTGTACCCGGGATATAAGAAGCGGCTTTCAGAATATCGGCACGCAGTTCGTCAATATTGCGGGCTTTACCCGGATAGTTACCGGTAGCCTGGATACCTCCGCTCAGTGCACCGGCCTGTACTTCAAATCCCGCTACGTCATCAGCCTGCCAACAATGAAGTGACAAGTGGAAGTCCTGCATGGTTTTCAGTACCTGTTCAGTATCTACCCCTACCGCTGCATAGCGTTCAACAGCAATCTCATACGCTTTCTGAATCATTTCTTCTTTTTTCATGATATTCTATTATTAAAAGTTAATGATTATTCTGTCGATTATTCCTTGATTCTCCGGAATTTATCGAACGCAGTTTTTAAAATGGATATAAGCCGCATCCCAAGCTGCCATATCCTGTGGGTGATAAGTCTTCAACGGAATTGAACGGCTTATCAACTGACGCATACCGGCAACATCCGTCGCCTCTCCCACCGTCATTGCCTGAATCATGACATTACCGATAGCTGTCGCTTCAGACGGACCGGCTACAACAGGAATTCCGATAGCATTGGCAGTAAACTGATTCAGCAAGTCATTCCGGCTACCACCGCCAATCACATGCAGAGTTTCAATAGGACGAGGAGAAAGCGCACGCAAGTTCTCCAACACCTGACGGTAACGCAAAGCCAGACTCTCAAAGATACAACGTACTATTTGTCCACGTTGCTCAGGAACCGGCTGCCCAGTAGTCCGGCAATATTCAGCAATAGCTTGTTCCATGTCTGCAGGATTCGCAAAACAGTCGTCATCCGGATTAATCAGACTACGGAATGGCTCGCACGCATCCGCTTCACTGATTAATTCAGGATAACTTGTATCCCCCAATTCAGACGGCAACGTTCCAGCAGCCACATTCCGCAGATATTCTTCAACAGGCGAATGGTGCCTTCTACCCCGCCTTCATTGGTAAAGTTCAACGCTTCCGTTTCGGCAGTGATTACCGGAGCCTGCGTTTCAACTCCCATCAGTGACCAAGTACCGCTACTCAAATATGCGAAATTACGATCAAGTGCGGGAACAGCTGCTACAGCAGAACCGGTATCATGACCGGCTACCGCAATCACAGGAATTGCACCCAGTCCGGTTATCTTTTGCACTTCTTCCGTCAATACTCCCACCTTCTCACCTGGGAAGACAAAACGACCGAAATTCTCTTCTTGCAGTCCGACTGCTTTCAGCAACTCCGGTTCCAGACGTTGCGTATGTGCATTCACTAACTGGGCTGTGAAGCAATCGTATACTCCGTCACCATCTCTCCGGTAAGCATATAGCTCAACGCATCCGGCATAAACAGAACTTTGTCTGCTGCCTCCAATGCACTGTCGTGATTGCGACGCAAAGTATCTAATTGGAAAAGTGAATTAAAATTCATTACCTGAATGCCAGTTTTACCATATACCTCGCTACGAGAGATACGAGAGAAAAGAGCTTCCGGTGCTCCTACCGTATGAGGGTCACGATATGCATAAGGCTGGCGAAGTAAGTTACCGTCTTTTCCGACGACAAACAAAATCCACTCCCCACGTATCAATACCGATAGAAGCAATGGACTCTCCACGGTGAGCCACCAACTTTAATCCTTCAATGACATGACGATATAATGCATAAATATCCCAATAGAAATGCCCGCCTACTTCAATCAGGTGATTAGGAAAACGATTGATTTCCTCCAGATTCAATCCACCTTCAATAAAAGTTCCCAAGATAGTACGGCCGCTCGTTGCGCCCAGGTCGACTGCAAAAAAGTTCTGTTTCATGGTATTCTGTCTATATATTTAAAGTATCCATTTACCTACATGGCAAAGATAGACGGTTCCTTTCTCATGCTCCTTATGTATTTTGATAGAAAGGATGTGCATTTTGACACAAATCTGCATAGCCAAACCTTACATCAGTATAAATTTTTTTTCACTTTTATGCAAAAAAAGTATTGTTTTATGCATATTTTCTCCAGAATAATGCATACTTTTGCGCCATTCTTAGAATAATTATACAATGAAGAAGAAAGCAAATCGGTTAGACGCCATCAAAATGATTATCTCAAGCAAGGAGGTAGGCTCGCAGGAAGAACTACTGCAAGAGTTGAACCGCGAAGGCTTCGAACTGACACAAGCCACCCTCTCCCGCGACTTGAAACAACTGAAAGTAGCCAAAGCTGCAAGTATGAACGGCAAGTACGTATATGTATTGCCGAATAACATTATGTATAAACGTTCCACTGACCAGAGCGCCGGTGAAATGTTGCGCAGCAACGGATTTATCTCTTTACATTTTTCCGGCAATATAGCTGTTATCCGCACCCGCCCGGTTACGCCAGCAGTATGGCTTACGATATCGACAACAATGAGTTCAGCGAGATACTGGGAACCATTGCCGGCGACGATACTATCATGCTGGTTCTGCGTGAAGGAGTAGCGACAAGTAAGGTTCGCCAGCTTTTGTCGCTCATCATTCCGAATATCGAATAACTATACCTATATTATATATAAAGAAATGGACACTCAACAAATAGATGTTATGGTAGCCGACGCCTCACATGAGGTTTACGTTGACACTATTTTGGAAACTATCAGAAATGCTGCTGCCGTACGAGGAACAGGAATCGCAGAGCGCACACACGAATACGTAGCGACAAAGATGAAAGAGGTAAGGCGATCATTGCTCTTTGTGGTGATACATTCGCCGGATTCACCTACATCGAATCATGGGGAAACAAGCAATACGTGGCTACCTCCGGTCTGATCGTACATCCCGATTTCCGTGGATTAGGACTGGCAAAGCGCATCAAACAGGCTTCCTTCCAACTGGCACGCCTCCGTTGGCCGAAAGCAAAAATATTCAGCTTGACCTCCGGAGCCGCTGTCATGAAAATGAACACCGAACTAGGATATGTCCCTGTCACCTTCAACGAACTGACAGACGACGAATCTTTCTGGAAAGGATGCGAAGGATGTATCAACCATGATATCCTGGTAGCTAAAAACCGTAAGTTCTGCATCTGCACAGCTATGCTGTACGATCCGACAGAGCCACGGAACATCAAAAAAGAACAAGAAAGAAATAACATTTAAAAGATACAGCACTATGGAAGAAAAGAAGAAAAAAGTAGTGGTGGCATTCAGCGGCGGACTGGACACATCGTTCACCGTCATGTACCTCGCCAAAGAAAAAGGTTATGAAGTATATGCAGCTTGTGCCAATACGGGTGGTTTCAGCGAAGAACAACTGAAGACAAACGAAGAAAATGCTTATAAACTGGGAGCGGTAAAATACGTGACGCTGGACGTTACCCAGGAATACTACGAAAAGAGCCTGAAATACATGGTTTTCGGAAATGTGCTGCGTAACGGTACTTATCCTATTTCGGTCAGTTCCGAACGTATCTTCCAGGCATTGGCCATCGCACGTTATGCCAACGAAATCGGTGCGGATGCCATTGCCCACGGTTCTACCGGAGCAGGTAACGACCAGATTCGTTTTGACATGACTTTCCTCGTACTGGCTCCGAATGTAGAAATCATCACACTGACCCGTGATATGGCATTGAGCCGTCAGGAAGAAATTGACTACTTGAACAAACATGGTTTCAGTGCAGACTTTACCAAGCTGAAATACTCTTATAACGTAGGTTTGTGGGGTACCTCTATTTGTGGTGGTGAAATCCTCGACTCCGCACAGGGCTGCCCGAAACAGCTTACCTGAAACACGTAGAAAAGGAAGGCAGCGAACAACTCCGCCTGACTTTCGAAAAGGAGAACTGAAAGCTGTCAACGATGAGAAATTCGATGACCCGATCCAAGCAATCCAGAAGGTAGAAGAGATCGGTGCCGCATACGGTATCGGCCGTGACATGCATGTGGGCGATACTATCATCGGTATCAAAGGCCGTGTAGGATTCGAAGCAGCCGCTCCGATGCTGATTATCGGCGCTCATCGTTTCCTTGAGAAATATACATTGAGCAAATGGCAGCAATACTGGAAAGACAGGTTGCCAACTGGTACGGTATGTTCCTCCACGAAAGCCAATATCTGGAACCGGTTATGCGTGATATCGAAGCGATGCTTGCAGGAAAGCCAGCGCAACGTAAACGGTACGGCTATCCTCGAGCTCCGCCCGCTTTCTTTCTCTACCGTCGGTGTAGAATCGGAAGACGACCTCGTGAAAACGAAGTTCGGCGAATATGGTGAAATGCAGAAAGGCTGGACAGCCGAAGATGCCAAAGGCTTTATCAAGGTAACTTCTACTCCGTTACGTGTTTACTATAATAACCATAAAGACGAAGAGATATGATTAAAGCAGGAATCATTGGTGGCGCAGGATATACGGCAGGCGAATTAATCCGTCTGCTGCTCAACCATCCGGAAACTGAAATCGTATTTATCAACAGCAGCAGTAATGCCGGAAACAGAATCACCGACGTACACGAAGGACTATACGGAGAAACCGACCTGAGATTTACCGACCAGTTGCCTCTGGACGAAATCGACGTACTCTTCTTCTGTACTGCCCACGGTGACACAAGAAATTCATGGAAAGTCATAACATACCGGAAGACTTGAAGATTATCGACCTTTCCATGGATTACCGCATCAAAAGTGACGATCATGACTTTATCTACGGTCTGCCGGAACTGAACCGTCGTGCTACCTGTACGGCGAAGCACGTAGCCAACCCCGGTTGTTTTGCTACCTGCATCCAGTTAGGTTTGCTTCCGCTAGCCAAGAATCTGATGTTGACAGGCGATGTTTCGGTCAATGCCATCACCGGAAGTACCGGTGCCGGCGTGAAGCCCGGTGCTACCAGTCATTTCAGTTGGCGTAACAATAACATCAGTATATACAAGGCATTCGATCATCAGCACGTGCCGGAAATCAAGCAATCACTGAAACAGTTGCAGAACAGCTTCGATTCAGAGATCGACTTTATTCCTTATCGGGGAGATTTCCCGCGCGGCATCTTTGCTACTCTTGTCGTAAAAACGAAAGTTGCACTCGAAGAAATCGTTCGTATGTATGAGGAATATTATGCAAAAGACTCCTTTGTACATATCGTAGATAAGAATATAGACTTGAAACAAGTCGTAAATACAAACAAATGCCTGATACATCTTGAGAAACATGGTGACAAACTACTGATTATCTCCTGTATCGACAACTTGCTGAAAGGGTGCCAGTGGACAAGCGGTTCATAACATGAACCTGATGTTTAACCTGGAAGAAACCGTAGGACTACGTTTGAAGCCTTCAGCTTTCTAAAAACAAAAGAATTATGAAATTATTCGACGTATACCCTTTATACAACATCAACATAGTCAAAGGGAAAGGCTGTAAAGTCTGGGATGAAAACGGAACCGAATACTTGGACCTTTACGGAGGTCATGCCGTAATCTCTATCGGACATGCACATCCTCACTATGTAGCGATGATTAGCAATCAGGTAGCTAACCTCGGTTTCTATTCAAACTCAGTAATCAACAAACTCCAGCAACAGGTGGCCGAACGACTGGGAAAGATTTCCGGTTATGAAGATTACTCGCTGTTTCTGATCAACAGCGGAGCCGAAGCCAATGAAAACGCGCTGAAGCTGGCTTCTTTCTATAACGGACGCACCAAAGTCGTTTCTTTCAGCAAAGCCTTCCACGGACGTACATCCCTTGCAGTGGAGGCTACGAACAACCCCACCATCATTGCTCCGATCAACAACAACGGTCATGTGACCTATCTCCCTCTGAATGACATCGAAGCGATGAAGCAGGAACTGGCGAAAGGTGACGTATGCGCTGTTATCATCGAAGGAATACAAGGAGGCGGTATCAAAATACCGACTACCGAATTTATGCAGGAACTCCGCAAGGCTTGTACAGAAACCGGAACGATTCTGATTCTGGACGAAATCCAGAGTGGATACGGCCGTAGCGGAAAATTCTTTGCCCATCAATACAACCATATCCAGCCAGACATCATCACCGTAGCCAAAGGCATCGGAAACGGATTCCCGATGGCAGCTGTACTGATCAGCCCGATGTTCAAGCCCGTCTACGGACAACTGGGAACTACATTCGGCGGAAATCACCTGGCCTGCTCGGCAGCTCTTGCCGTAATGGACGTCATCGAACAGGACAATCTGGTAGAAAATGCAAAAGCAGTCGGCGACTACTTGCTGGAAGAACTGAAGAAATTCCCGCAAATCAAAGAAGTACGCGGACGCGGACTCATGATAGGACTCGAATTTGAAGAACCGATCAAGAATTGCGCAGCCGCCTCATCTATGACGAACATGTGTTTACCGGAGCAAGCGGTACGAATGTACTCCGCTTATTGCCCCCTCTCTGCCTCAGCATGGAGGAAGCGAACGAGTTCCTCGCCCGGTTCAAGAGAGTACTCTAATTGCTATTCTGATTAATAAACAGCCAACAAAAAAGCAGCCTTTACAAGAAAACAGTTCTTATTCAGGCTGCTTTTTGTTTTTTCGCAATTTACCGTTACCTTTGTCTGTAAGAATACATTAAAAAAGAAGCGCATATGAAAATAGCTATTATCGGTGCAGGAAACATGGGCGGTTCAATCGCCCGCGGCCTGGCAAAAGGAAGCCTGATAGAAGACTCGGACATCATCGTATCCAATCCCAGTGCCGGGAAACTAGAGAGACTGAAAGAAGGAATTTCCGGGCATTTCCACCACTCTGAGCAATACGGAAGCGGCAACGGGAGCAGATGTTGTCATTCTCGCCGTGAAGCCCTGGTTTGTGGAGTCCGTCATGCGCGAATTGAAACTGAAAAAGCAAACAGATACTCATCTCCGTAGCTGCCGGCATCAGTTTTGAAGAACTGGCTCATTACGTGGTAGCACCGGAGATGGCAATGTTCCGTCTGATTCCGAACACGGCCATCAGCGAACTGGAAAGCATGACACTGGTCGCCGCACGTAATACGAATGACGAACAGGACCAATTTATCCTCCGCCTATTCAGCGAAATGGGAACAGTCATGCTGATCCCCGAAGATAAGATAGCCGCCACCACGGCACTGACTTCCTGCGGCATCGCTTACGTATTGAAATACATCCAGGCAGCCATGCAGGCCGGCATCGAAATGGGCATCCGTCCCAAAGATGCGATGGAAATGGTAGCGCAGTCCGTCAAGGGAGCCGCCGCATTAATTCTGAACAACGACACTCACCCCAGCGTAGAAATCGACAAAGTGACTACTCCGGGCGGAATCACAATCAAAGGGATCAATGAACTGGAGCACAACGGATTCACTTCCGCTATTATCAAAGCCATGAAAGCCTCCAAATAATACCACAAAATTATTAATAATCAAATACCAACCACTTGTATGAATGACCAAATTAAACAGATCGCAGAACGCCTTCGCGGATTACGTGATGTACTGGAACTAACCGAAGATATCGCCCGCGACTGCGACATATCTGCCGAAGAATACCGGCTTGCAGAGACCGGACACTACGACATCTCTGTCAGCATGCTACAAAAGATAGCCCGCACGTATAACATAGCACTGGACGCTTTGATGTTTGGCGAAGAGCCGAAAATGAACAGCTACTTCGTGACTCGTGCCGGCAAAGGAACCAGCATCGAACGTACCAGGGCTTACAAATACCAGTCTCTGGCAGCGGGCTTCATGAACCGTACCGCCGACCCTTCATCGTCACGGTCGAACCGAAGGGAGACGATGAGCCGATCCATTATAACCACCACAACGGTCAGGAGTTCAACCTGGTACTCGAAGGCCGTATGCTTATCAACATCGAGGCCAAGGAAATCATCCTGAACCAAGGACAGTATTTATTTTAATTCCAAAACTTCCACATGGCATGAAAGCGCTCGATGGCAAAACAGTACGTTTTCTGGCCGTAATTATGTAATAACGTTATGGTAGAAAGATTTTTATCACAGACCTCCTTTACCTCACAAGAGGATTTCATCAAGAACCTGAAAATAAACGTACCGGAAAACTTCAACTTCGGCTACGACGTAGTAGATGCCTGGGCTGCCGAACAACCCGACAAGAACGCTCTGCTGTGGACCAATGACCAAGGCGAAAGCCGTCAGTTCTCCTTCGCCGACATGAAACGCTACACAGACATGACGGCCTCCTACTTCCAGAGCCTGGGCATCGGCCGTGGAGACATGGTTATGCTGATCCTGAAGCGCCGCTACGAGTTCTGGTACAGCACAATCGCCCTGCACAAGCTGGGAGCAACGGTGATCCGGCCACTCATCTGCTGACTAAGAAAGATATCATCTATCGCTGCAACGCTGCTGACATCAAGATGATCGTGGCTGCCGGCGAAGGAATCATACTGCAACACATCAAAGACGCCCTGCCCGAGTGTCCGAGCGTAGAAAAGCTGGTCAGTGTAGGTCCGGAAGTTCCGGAAGGATTCGAAGACTTCCACGCAGGGATTGAAAGCGCTGCCCCGTTTGTACGTCCGCGCCATGCAAACACGAATGACGATATCTCATTAATGTACTTTACTTCCGGCACTACCGGCGAACCTAAGATGGTAGCACATGACTTTACGTATCCGTTAGGTCATATCGTTACGGGCAGCTTTTGGCATAATCTGGATGAGAACAGCCTTCACCTTACTATCGCCGATACCGGCTGGGGAAAAGCTGTGTGGGGAAAACTCTACGGACAATGGATCGCCGGAGCCAACATTTTCGTCTATGACCACGAAAAGTTCACTCCCGGCAGCTATTCTGGAAAAAGATCCAGGAGTATCAGGTGACTTCTCTCTGCGCACCTCCAACTATCTTCCGTTTTCTGATTCATGAAGACCTGACTAAGTATGACTTGTCTTCACTCAAATATTGCACCATTGCCGGAGAAGCATTGAATCCCGCTGTATTTCGATACTTTCAAGAAGTTGACAGGTATCAAACTAATGGAAGGTTTCGGTCAGACCGAAACCACTCTTACCATTGCCACCATGCCTTGGATGCAACCGAAACCGGGTAGCATGGGACTGCCCAATCCGCAGTATGACGTAGACTTGATTGACCATGAAGGCCGTTCCGTGGAAGCCGGAGAGCAAGGACAAATTGTGATCCGTACCAGCAAAGGCAAGCCTCTCGGACTTTTCAAAGAGTACTATCGGGATGCGGAACGTACACACGAGGCTTGGCACGATGGCATTTACTACACCGGTGATGTAGCATGGAAAGACGAAGACGGATACCTTTGGTTCGTGGGCCGTGCAGACGATGTAATCAAGAGTTCCGGTTACCGTATCGGCCCGTTTGAAGTAGAAAGCGCTCTGATGACGCACCCTGCCGTCATAGAATGTGCTATCACCGGAGTACCCGATGAGATTCGCGGACAAGTGGTGAAAGCAACGATTGTATTGTCTAAAGAATATAAAGAACCGCGCGGGAGAAGAACTAATCAAAGAATTGCAGAACCACGTCAAGAAGGTGACTGCTCCTTATAAATATCCGCGTGTGATTGAGTTCGTTGACGAACTGCCCAAGACTATCAGCGGCAAGATTCGTCGCGTGGAAATTCGCGAGAACGATCAGAAGTAAATAAAAAACGACCATTTCATCGATAAAATCCTCCTTTAGCTGCTGCCCAACAGCCTAAAGGAGGATTTCTTTTCATGCACAATGCTACAAATTGGTCAACTTATGCAAATTCTGGTTCAATGAATCATTTGTATACTATATATGAAACAATATTACACGTCTAAGTCGTTTTTGTCTCTTATCTTTGCCACAGTAAAAATAAAAAAACACACTATAAAGATCATGATTACAAGTAGAAAGATTTCTCAAGTCAAAGTTTTTGCTGGTAGTCCTTGGGGAGGTAGCCAGCGTAAAGAATCTGCTGAAAGCAGCATATATTGAGGTTTCAATGAAAGAGAATGGGCGGAACGGTTTCCTCTTATCTGTCCCTTGCGAATATTATACGGCAGCAATGCGTGTGATTGGCAATAGAAAGATTTCATAGGTTTTAGGTTAGTATATTCAGGGATTGAGTGCCGATTGTAATGGGGGTTGTAATCGGCTTGTTTTATTATCAGCCTACTGCTTTACCACCCACTCTCCCCTATGTCCTTTCCGTTCAGCTATACTTGCCTTTCGGCTTAGGCCCCCATTAAACATCCGTCATACAGTAGGTATTCATCTGTTATCCGGTAATGATTGTTCGCAAAAGCCACCGTTATAATTAACTCGCCACAGCCGTGGAGAGTATTCGCCACGGCCGTGGAAGGATCTCTCCACAGCTGTGAGAAGAACTCGTCACAGCCGTGGCGAATTAGTAATACCGGTATCCTGACAGAATAATACCGGTGTCTCAACACAACTATACCGGCTTCCCTTCTTATAAAGTCTTACTTAGCCTGCCCGTAAACAAGCAACTTCAGTCTTTATTGTGTTCAAGCTATGTAACAACTTACACCACAAACAATCCATGCATGATGCCCTGCTACCCGTAGCGAACACTTATAATCGCAAGAAATCAAGATAAGAAACAATGACGATTACACAAATCAGGAAGAAGGAAGATACGGTACTGTATCTGAACCGAGCAGTGTACTTCTGTCCCATTTTAGAAATAAATAAGGCACGAGGCAAAAAATACCAATAAACTGATAAAGAAAAAAATAATTGTGACCGGCCATATTACAAGATTTCCATATCTTTGCCCACTATAATTTATTACAACGTATTAAATCAATAATAACATGAAATTCAATTACCACATTATCATCCTTTTGCTTTTAATTGTCCGATTGTTCACACCAAGTACGGCAAAGGCTAGCCAAAACTACATCAACAACCTATATCCCTCCGACAATGATGAATTTGAAACTTTAATGGAGAAAATAAGGAAAGACTTTGCACAGAATCCGCTTTATTGACGAGTTTCTACACAAATACGATACCGCCAAAGGCTGTTTCACCGACGTGGACTACAGCCGCCGCGACCGTACAAACTGGGAACCTCTCAGTCACATAGACCGACTGTATGATTTTTGCATTTGCCTACACCAACCCTCAGAATACTTACTATCAGAACGAAGATATCTATAATAAGATAGTGAAAGGGCTGGAATATTGGTATGAACGCAATCCGAACTGCAACAACTGGTGGTACAACCAGATTGCCGAACCGCAGAAAATCGGTATACTGCTTATACAGATGCGTGTCGGGAAAAACAGATACCGGCAGAATTGGAAACTAAAACCTTGCAACGTATCCGCAAAGAAGGAGGAGATCCCGCCAAATGGACCGGTGCTAACAGAACCGACATCGCACTTCACTGGATTTACCGGTCATGTCTGGAAAAAACGAGGCCGACCTGGAAACGGCTCTCGCAAATGCTTACAGTCCGATAGAATATACTGTAAAAAGAAGGTTTCCAGCACGACAACTCTTATTTCCAACATGGCGTACAACTTTATATCGGTGGATATGGCGATGAGATCCTGAAAGGAACAACTCAGGTGGCTATGTATACCCAAGGAACAAAATATGCCTTGAGCACCGAGAAGATACAGCTGTTAAGCAAGTTCATGCGCCAAACTTATTATCAGGCCATACGCGGAAAATATATGCTTTTCGATGTACTGGGCAGAGGCATAAGCCGGAAAGATATCACCGACAAAAGCGCCACCGCCCTATTTGCCGAACGTATGGCGGTTCTCGATCCGGAACATATTGAAGAGTACAAAGCTATTATCGCACGTCTAAAAGATGAACAGGCTGCCGACTACAAACTAAAGCCTCTGCATACACATTATTTCCGAGGAGACTATACCCCTGCACGTACGCCCCGGCTATACGTTCGACGTCCGTACTGTATCCACCCGCACCATGCGTTGTGAATACGGCAACGGAGAAAACCTCAAAACTTATTTCATGTCGGACGGATGTACCAATATCGTAACTCAAGGAAATGAATATGCCAATATCTTCCCAGCATGGAACTGGCGCAGAATCCCCGGAACAACGGCTCCGCAACTGACACGATCCCAATGGCCGCAAGCGACTGGCAGACTCGGGGAACTTCCACTTTTGCCGGAGGGGTGTCCGACAGTATCTACGGAGTGTCCGCCTATGCTTACATGGACAATTATGCCGGTGTGAATACCGGAGCCAAAAAAGCCTGGTTCTTTTTCGACAATGAAGTGGTGTGTTTAGGATCAGGAATCAATTCTACTTCATACGCACCTGTATACACCACAATCAACCAGTGTTTGCTTGATGACAAGAACATATTATTATCACAGAACAAGCAGCAAACGACAATAAAGAAAGGAGAAATTTTCCTACGATTCTCCCGATTGGGTATTACATAACGGAATCGGATATATCTTCCCTCAAGGCGGCAGGATATTCTTATGCAATCAGCAACAAAACGGGCTCATGGTATGACATCAACCATACAGAATCGAAAGAAATGCAACAACGGGAGGTTTTCACACTCGGATTCAATCATGGAACTAACCCTCGTAACGCTACTTATGCATACATCATAGCACCGGGAATAACTTCTGCCCGACAGATGAATGCATACAATAAAAAAGAATGGGATTGAAATCCTGGCAAATACGGATGCCATGCAGATCGTAAGAAACAAGAAGCTGAATATCTGGCAAATGGTATTTTACCGGGAAGGAACTTTCACTCACAAAGATATTACTGTAAAAAGTAGATAAGGCATGCGCATTAATGCTCAAAGATATCTATCAAAGTAGTGCAGAACTGCACATTGCTGATCCTGCACAGAGTCAGTCGTGCATCAAAGTGGATGTATACATCCCCAAAGTTTCCAAAAACACCCGTAGTATCTTATGTGATTTTGAAAAGACAGGCATCTACGCCGGTGCATCCAAGAAATACTCTCTTTAATATAATACGAGTTGAGTGCTAAAACCGGAAGATATTCAGGCCCGTCAGATAATACATTAACCGTGGCTTTCATATACACTTCCGGTTTACCTCCCGGTTTACATAAAGCTCATAAATCAAACTCAAATCCGGTTTTAGTCAGTATCAAAGACAAAATAACACCATAACTGATACATAAACAAAAAGCTCCGTAAATCAAAGATTTACAGAGCTTTTAATCAGGAATACTCGTACTCGAAGCGGGACTTGAACCCGTACAGCCGCAATGGCCAAAAGGATTTTAAGTCCTTCGTGTCTACCATTCCACCATTCGAGCATCCTTTCAAAGAAAGAGCGGAAAACGAGACTCGAACTCGCGACCCTAACCTTGGCAAGGTTATGCTCTACCAACTGAGCTATTTCCGCGTTTTTTCAACGGGTGCAAAGATAAGTAGTTTACTTGTTTCTGCCAAATCTTTTCGGAGGAAAGTTTAAAAAACTATCCTCCGAAATGCTGTTTATCGCCCAAGAAGTGCCTTTTTCTGCTTCTTCCATCCCACAGAAATTGAAACCTTCAACGGTCTGCTGCATCAATGCGGAGATTTCTGCATTACATAAATTACCAATACTGCCTTCGTGCGTATGATGTACTTCTTTACCATGAGAGAATTTTCCGGCCTCAATATCCAGTCCCACCTTTTTATAAGCATCACGGAAAGGCATACCTTCACGAGCCAAACGATTCACTTCTTCTACACTGAAGATAAGCAGATACTTATCATCGTCAAGAATATGTTCGTTCACTTTTATCTCGTTCATGATGTAAGTTGTCATCTGCAAACAGTCTTTCAATTCCTGGAAAGCCGGAAGAAAGACCTCTTTTATAATCTGCAAGTCACGGAAATAACCGGAAGGCAGATTGTTGGCAATCATCATGATTTGTTGGGGAAGCGATTGCAACTTATTACATTTAGCACGTGTCAATTCAAACACGTCAGGATTCTTTTTATGAGGCATTATACTAGAGCCAGTAGTACATTCATCCGGCAACTTTTACAAAACCGAAGTTCTGGCTGTTGAACATACAAGCATCGAAAGCTAGTTTGGATATTGTTCCGGCAATGGTTGCCAAAGCAAAAAGCCACATTACGCTCCATTTTTCCACGTCCCATTTGAGCATATACTACATTGTAGTTCAGCGAATCAAAACCGAGCAAACGAGTTGTCATCGTCCGATCCAATGGAAAAGAAGAACCATATCCGGCAGCAGAGCCCAACGGATTGCGGTTGCACATTTTGAATGCAGCCTGCAGAAACAGCATATCATCCACCAGGCTTTCGGCATAGGCGCCGAACCAAAGTCCGAATGATGACGGCATGGCAATCTGTAAATGTGTATATCCCGGCATCAGTATATCCTTATATCGCTCACTCTGATTAACCAGCACATGGAAAAGTTGCTCTCTACCGCCTCAGCGATTTCTTTAATTTGTGTACGGGTAAACAGCTTCAAATCCACCAGCACTTGGTCATTGCGTGAACGTCCACTATGAATCTTCTTTCCTATGTCACCCAAACGCCGGGTCAACATCAGTTCCACCTGTGAATGTACGTCTTCCACTCCTTCTTCTATCACAAATTCACCTTTTTCGGCCGAAGCATATATATTCCCCAACTCTGCCCAACAATTGCACGAGTTCCTCCTTTGTCAACAAACCGATACTTTCGAGCATTGTGATATGAGCCATAGAACCGAGCACATCATGTTTAGCCAGATAAAGGTCCATTTCGCGGTCACGACCTACAGTGAAACGTTCGATATCTTTATTCACCTGTACGGATTTCTCCCAAAGTTTCTGTGCCATAAAAAAACAAGTTTAGTAATTAATAACAGCCAGCATTTCAACCATTTTCTCCAACCCCTCCTGAAGCGGTTTCTGTACCATCGCTTTCATAAACGGATTAATATCTATTTCGATAGTCACTTTCACATTAGCATTCCTCCTCAGCAGTTTCAACCAGTTGAATCCACATATTAAAAGGAAGCGGTGAATTGGTAGTTGCCAGTTTTATACATTTTTTACAAGGATCACGCTCTACAATTTGCAGCGTCAACTTTGCCGATAGGAGAGACACTAAAACTCAACGTGTCCGAATCAAAACTCAAATCCTTCCACCTTATCCTTGCGGCAAACGGTCTTTAACTGCTTCCAGATTACTTAAATCTGAAAGTTTATTATATACGCGCTCCTGGCTGTAAGGTATTACCTTGACACTACTCTCAAAATTACTCATAATTATTCTATTAGTATAAAATAAAAAAAGAACGATCCCGAAATCATACTGTCCGAATGGTTCTTTCTTTTAAATATTTTGAATTAACAAAAGTCTTATTTACCAGCATCCCAATGAGCAGGGTCTTTACGCCATTCGTTCAGTGTCTGGATATCTTCTTTTTCAATGTAACCTGTACGAAGTGCCACATCAAGCACCGTCTCATAATTGGTTAACGTTACCAAAGACACCTTAGCGTTCTTGAACGCTTCTTCAGCTACCGGGAAGCCGTATGTATAAGCCGCAACCATACCAATCACTTCACAGCCGTCACGACGAATAGCTTCAACAGCTTTCAAGCTGCTGCCGCCGGTTGAAATAAGGTCCTCGATAACTACGACTTTCATACCAGGACGAAGTTCACCTTCAATCAGGTTCTCTAAACCATGATCTTTGGAGGTAGAACGAACATACACAAACGGAAAGTTCAGCTCATCTGCTACCAAAGCTCCCTTGAGGGATAGCCCCAGTCGCAACACCTGCAATCGCATCCACCTGTCCGAATCGTTCCAATATCAGACGTGTAATTTCAATCTTCACAAAATTACGAAGAGAAGGATAGGACAGAGTTTTACGGTTGTCACAGTAAAAGGGGGATTTCCATCCAGAAGCCCATGTGAAAGGGTTAGCGGGTTGAAGTTTAATAGCTTTAATCTTCAACAGTTTCTCCGCAAATAGTCTCTCTAGAAGTTTTTCATAACTAAACTAACTATTAATTATTTGCCGCAAAAAGTACAGAAATTGAACGAGAATAAAAAGAAGAATCCGTTTATTTTTTTTAGTCAACCAATTGTTCCTCTTCATCGGGAACATCGATACAACGCTTGATATCTTTTAGTTCAAATCCACGACTCATCGCAAACCTCATTAACTTTCCATTCAATTCATAATCGTCATCCTGGCATGAATACTTTTCCGCTTTGAAGCTAACAAGTCGCGCGCAGAACGGAGAGGTATTCTTCTTCATCAATCTCATTCAGATAACGCCATGCCACGTCAGAAGGAATCTTTTTCATATAAAGTCCTTGGGCGATTTTCATCTTTCCCCACTTGGAAAAACGGAACTTATCATTCACAAAAGCACGACAGAAGCGTTCATCATCAATAAACTTTTCCGTCTCCAGTTGGTCTAGAATGCGCGCAATGGTTTCATAGGCAATTCCCCAACGTTGTAATTTCTCATTTATCTCTGCCCGACAATGCTCGGCAGTAGAGCAATAAGAGGCTACGCGATTCAAAGCCTCTTCATCAGTTAATTGTGCACTCATCGGTTAGCTGTAACTATTCTATCTTTTCCAAATATGTCTTTAATAACACGAACATCACGATATTGGTTCATTTCAAGTATGTGTGCTGTTTCCCGGCCATAAGCCTGGTTGATTTCAAAATAAAGCTTGCCACCCGGCAAAAGTAAGAAATCGCACCCCAGACGGGCAATCCGACGATAGAACCGCAAAGGATCATCATCGGGGACAAACAGAGGCAAGTCCCGGTTCCCAATCAAGTACATTGGCTTCCATATCCTGCTTCTCCGCCTCAGTTATATAAGGTGGATTGCTGACAATCAACGTCATAACAACGGAAGTCGTCGCCGAGTTCATCAGACAGCACATCTCTCCGTCGAAACATAACCCGGGCGTCCAACTCTTTATTATTTTTCACTAGCTATGGCTAACGCCTCTTCCGAAAACATCCCAAGCCTCTACTTCTGCATCCGGAAGGTTCTGATCCAAAGAGATTGCGATACATCCGCTTCCCGTACCTATATCTAATAGGTGACGGGCACCCGGATTCTCCTTCACTATCAATTCTACCAGCTCTGCCGTTTCCGGACGAGGAATCAAGACACCGGGAGCAACCTTAAATTTCCTTCCGCAAAATTCAGCAAAACCGCGAATGTACTGTATCGGTTCATTTTTCTGTAAACGGAATATAATGTTTTCTAATTCACGCTGTTTGCATTCGGATAAAATTATATCTTTGCCCATGTAAATATCAAGCGCATCTAAGCCTAACATGTCGCAACAAATCAGCATTGAAAGAGCTTTTTATCTCTTCCTGCGGATAGCTTTCCTGCAAAGACTGGCGAATGTAAGCGGTGATACGATTCATATTTTCACAATTTCGGAGTGCAAAAGTAAGAATAATATGGCGAAGAGCACCAAAATGGAAGAAGAAAAATACATGAGGCGTTGCATTGAGCTTTGGCAAAAAACAGGTTATGCAATGTGCCTCCAAACCCGATGGTAGGGGCTGTCATTGTATGCGACGGACGTATTATCGGCGAAGGTTATCACATTCGTTGTGGAGAAGCACATGCGGAAGTCAATGCAATCCGCTCCGTCAAGGATGAGTCTTTATTGAAAACATTCGACAATCTATGTCAGCCTGGAGCCTTGCTCCCACTATGGTAAAACATCTCCCTTGTGCGGATCTTGATTATAGAGAAACAGATTCCACGTATTGTTATCGGTTGCCAGGACCCGTTTTCACAAGTTGCAGGAAGGGGTATCCAAAAACTAAAAGATGCAGGACGGGAAGTTACAGTCGGCATATTAGAAAGAAGAATGTCAATCACTGATTCGTCGTTTCATCACTTTCAACACACTTCATCGGCCTTATATTACTTTAAATGGGCAGAGTCAGCCGATCGGTTTATTGATATAGAACGTACAAGTGGAATGCCTTTTGATACTCTCCTCTCCTCTGACTTCAATGCTCGTACATAAAAGAAGAGCAGAATCTGTTGCTATCATGGTAGGCAGGCGAACAGCATTACTATTGGACAATCCTTCTCTGACCGTACGTAACTGGTATGGACATAATCCGATACGTGTCGTATTAGACCGTACGTTGTCTCTTCCTAATGATTTGCAGCTATTTGACGGCAATGTGCCAACATTAGTCTTTACAGAAAAAAACATCCGGAAGAAAGAATATCACATATATCCAATCGACTTTAATCACAACCTATTCACTCAGATAATGGAAGAACTCTATCAACGAAAAATACAATCATTACTGGTGGAAGGAGGCAGCCAACTTCTTCAGTCATTTATAGCCAATGAATTATGGGATGAAGCCTATATAGAGAAGTGCCCCAGGCGATTACATTCCGGTGTTCAAGCACCCCAAATGAACAATAAATTTTAGTTACTCGATCAAAGCACACTTCGAAAGACAAATTTTTGGCATTATGTTCATCGAGATAAGCTAAGATAGTTCTATACAGGGAGGTTTTACGTCGATAAAATCGACGTCTATTATCTATAATTTTATATAAAACTTACCTGTAATGTTCATTATCGGAAAAAATGTTTCTATTTTTGCAACTTGTAAATAAACACAATCTTTCAAATGAGAATAAAGTTTTTATCATTCATAGCGAGTTTTTTTCATGGTGTCATTTGTTATAACGTCATGTCTTGATGACGATAATAACATCGAATATAGTCCGGACGCGACTATACATGCGTTTGAACTTGATACAACAGGCCTTGGGAAGTATAAATTCACTATTGACCAATTGAAAAGTGAAATCTATAATGAAGATTCACTTCCTGTTCATGCTGATACCATTATTGATAAAATTCTAATAACTAAATTGACTACAGCGTCCGGTGTCGTGACAATGAAAGACCAAAGCGGCAAGGATTCTATCATTAACATCGCAGATTCTATTGATCTCAGAAAGCCTATCAAACTTAAAGTATGGTCAACAGAAGCATTGGCCGGCACTTCTCCTGATCAAACAAGAGAATACACGATTAGTGTACGAGTACATAAGCATGATCCGGATTCATTGAGGTGGAATTATGTTGCTAATATTAGTAATTCTGAGTCCATTAAAGAACAAAAAAACAGTCATTTTAGGAGAGAACATTCTTACTTATTCTGTAGTGGATAATGTCCTCAAAGTATATATTGCACAAAAAGGAAACGCAATGTCATGGGTCTCAAACTCTTTGGAAGAGAATCCATTTAAGAATAGTCTTCCTTCTTCAATATTGTCATACAACAATAAATTATATGCAACAACAGCCGATAATAATGACGGTAACGTGTATGAATCTACCAATGGTATAAAATGGGAGACTTCAGGCTTATTTGAAAATGAACATGTAAATCTACTCCTAGCTCCTTTAAGTAATAAAATAACATACATCAAGACAATAAATGAAACAAAAGTTTTTTTGCTTCTACTAATGAAATAACTTCCAACGCAAAAACAGACCAAGAACTTCAAGTTGTACCAGATGACTTCCCTATTGGAAACATATCTTATACAACTTATACTACAGCAACTGGTCTTGAAGGAATTATGCTCATCGGAGAACATGCTAAACAGCCAATAGCCGGAGATATTGAAGCTATCGTTCCATGGGGATATATGGGCAGTATATGGGTTTCATTCCCACCAAATAACGAAGAGACAAGCTGCCCGGTACTACAAACCCCTACCATTATGTATTATAACAACCAGTTCTATATCTTTGGAGAGAAATTTGAATCATTCTATACCTCAGAAGCAGGTCTTGCATGGAAAAAAAGCAAATAAAAAGTTCTCTTTCCCTTATCAGGACTGGAGCGAAGCTGATTTTAAGCCAAGTAAAGAGCAACCGGAATTCAGAGGTAGAGAAACCTATTCCTCTGTATTAGACGACAAGAATGACTATATATATATTTTATTTAGCGGAGGAACTGCTAGTTTTGAGGAAGAAGTGGAAGATGAGGAAGATGAGGAAAAAAAAGTAGTAAAGCTACTAAAACACATACCTACACTTATGAATCTGAAGTATGGCGCGGTCGTTTGAACCAGCTATGGTTTGACAAGGATCCGCTAAATGCCGGTAAATAATAAACGTATACGTTTAAAATAAGAAGATGTCCTATATAGAGCAAATAGACAAAACTCGGATCCCCCAACACGTAGCTATTATTATGGATGGCAACGGAAGATGGGCTAAGCAACGGGGAAAAGAACGTACTTACGGTCACCACGCAGGCGCGGAAACAGTGCAGAAAATCACAGAAGACGCTGCACGGTTGGGAATTAAGTATCTGACTTTATACACCTTCTCAACCGAGAACTGGAATCGACCACAAGAAAGAAGTGTCGGCTCTGATGAATCTATTGTTAGATTCTATTGAAGAGGAGACATTGATGAAGAATAATCTCCGCTTTCAAGTCATCGGTGATTTCATGAAATTACCTGCTGATGTCAAGCTAAGTCTGAAAGCATGCATAGAACATACAGTTCATAATACAGGTATGTGTCTGGTGTTAGCTCTTAGTTATTCTTCCCGTTGGGAGATAACCGAAGCAGCCCGACAAATAGCAGCACAAGATTAAAGCAGGAGAAATATCTCCTGAACAAATAACAGATGAGTACATATCCTCATCACCTATCAACAAACTTCATGCCTGATCCGGATCTGTTGATCCGCACGGGGGAGAAATCCGGTTAAGCAACTATATGTTATGGCAATGTGCTTATTCGGAACTTTATTTTTGTGATACCTTTTGGCCGGATTTTGACAACGAAGAACTCTATAAAGCTATCTGCGAATATCAACAAAGGGAACGCCGATTCGGCAAAACCAGTGAACAGATCAGCTAATATTATTCGAAACATCAAATTATAACATAAATGCATTATCGTATTTCCTTTATATTCGTAACGTTTATCTGTCTGTTCTGTTTTGTAACAACAGGCATTGCGCAAGATGCTAACACTGATGAAGACTCGAAACCTGTCATCTTATACTCCGGAACACCCAAAAAGTATGAGATAGCAGATATTAAGGTCGAAGGCGTAAAGAATTATGAAGACTATGTATTGATTGGACTATCCGGACTATCGGTAGGACAAACAATTACTGTGCCGGGTGATGAAATCACTGGAGCAATCAAACGCTACTGGCGTCATGGTTTATTCTCCAACGTACAAATTACAGCCGAAAAAATAGAGGGTAACAAGATCTGGTTAAAAATCAGTCTAACGCAGCGTCCCCGTATCTCTGAGGTACGCTATCATGGCGTTAAGAAGTCAGAGCGTACCGATTTGGAAGGTAAGCTGGGAATGGTAAAAGGTATGCAGATCACTCCGAATACCGTAGACCGCGCAAAGACACTTATCAAACGATATTTTGATGACAAAGGATTTAAAAATGCCGAAGTGATCATTTTTCACAAAAAGATGATCCCTCCAGCGAGAACCAAGTAATTGTGGACATCGACATTGACAAGAAGGAGAAAAGTAAAAGTTCACGAAATCAAAATTGTTGGAAATACGGCAATCAAAGCTTCCAAGTTGAAACGAGTAATGAAGAAAACCAATGAAAAAGGTAAACTTCGTAACTTGTTCCGTACTAAAAAATTCGTACCGGAAAACTATGAAGCGGATAAACAGCTTATCATCGACAAATATAATGAATTAGGCTACCGTGATGCAATGATTGTAAAGGACAGTATATCACAGTATGACGAAAAAACAGTTAACGTCTTTCTGGATATAGATGAAGGTCAGAAATATTATCTCCGTAACGTTGCATGGGTAGGTAATACGCTCTATCCGTCGGAACAATTAAAACTTCCTGCTTCGCATGAAGAAGGGTGACGTTTACAACCAAAAGTTACTAAACGAGCGTATTTCTACAGACGATGACGCTATCGGCAACTTATACTATAACAACGGTTACCTATTCTATAATCTCGATCCGGTCGAGGTAAATATTGTAGGTGACTCTATCGACCTCGAAATGAGAATCTATGAAGGCCGCCAGGCTACTATCAATAAGATCAAGATCAGTGGTAACGACCGTTTGTATGAAAACGTAGTTCGTCGTGAGCTTCGTATCCGTCCGGGACAATTGTTCAGCAAAGAAGACTTGATGCGTTCTTTGACGTGAGATTCAGCAAATGGGACACTTTGACCCGGAAAAACTGCAACCGGATATTCAACCGGATCCTATGAACGGAACCGTTGACATAGGTTTGCCTTTGACTTCCAAAGCCAATGACCAGGTGGAATTCTCTGCCGGTTGGGGACAGACTGGTATCATTGGTAAACTGAGTTTGAAGTTCACCAACTTCTCCATAGCCAATCTGCTGCATCCGGGGAAAATTATCGCGGTATCCTGCCACAGGGTGACGGACAGACATTGACTATCAGCGGACAGACAAATGCTAAGTATTATCAATCATATAGTATTTCATTCTTCGATCCTTGGTTTGGTGGTAAACGTCCGAACTCATTCTCTGTATCCGCCTTCTTCTCTGTACAAACGGATATCAGTAGCCGTTACTACAATTCCAGCTACTTTAACAACTACTACAACAGTATGTATAGCGGTTATGGTGGTTATGGCATGTACAATTATGGCAACTACAATAACTACGAGAACTACTATGACCCGGACAAGTCTATCAAAATGTGGGGACTTTCCGTTGGTTGGGGTAAACGTCTTAAATGGCCCGATGACTACTTCACCCTTTCTGCAGAGTTGGCTTATCAACGCTACAACCTGAAAGACTGGCAGTACTTCCCGGTAACTAACGGTAAGTGTAATGATTTGAGCATTTCATTGACGTTGGCACGTAACTCTATTGACAACCCGATCTTCCCGCGCTCCGGTTCGGATTTCTCATTATCAGTACAGTTCACTCCGCCGTATTCAGCTTTCGATGGCAAGGATTATAAAGGTTACTACTCTAACCCTGAAACAGGTAGCATTACCCAGGACAACATGAATAAACTTCATAAATGGATAGAATACCACAAATGGAAATTTAAAGGTAAAACATATACCCCGTTAATGGACCCTATTGCTCATCCGAAGTGTCTGGTATTGATGACACGTACAGAATTCGGTTTGTTGGGTCATTACAATGAATACAAGAAATCACCATTCGGTACATTTGATGTCGGTGGTGATGGTATGACCGGTTACTCAAGCTACGCAACAGAAAGTATCGCATTGCGTGGTTACGAAAATAGCTCATTGACACCATACGGTTCCGAAGGTTATGCTTACACACGTCTCGGAATTGAATTAAGATATCCGTTAATGCTGGAAACAAGTACTAACATTTATGTGTTAGGTTTCTTGGAAGCTGGTAACGCTTGGAATGATATCAAGAAATTCAATCCGTTCGACTTGAAACGTTCTGCCGGTGTCGGTGTTCGTATCTTCCTGCCGATGATTGGTATGATGGGTATTGACTGGGGTTACGGTTTCGACCAAGTATTAGGTTCTAAACAATATGGAGGAAGCCAATTCCACTTTATCTTAGGACAAGAATTCTAAAATGTATCACCAAAAAACTAAACGTTATGAGAAAGTCTGTTCTATTTATCACTCTGCTGTTTGCCATTAGTATGGCAGCTAATGCACAGAAATTTGCACTGATCGATACGGAATATATTATGAAGAATATTCCGGCAGCTCAAAGCGCTAACGAGCAAATGCAAGAAGCTACGAAGAAATACCAGAGTGAAGTAGAAGTCTTGGCAAAAAGAGGCACAGAAAATGTTTCAGGACTACCAAGCGAAATCGTCAACTCTTTCTGCTGCACAAAAAACAAAGAAAGAGGATGAAATCGTAGCCAAAGAGAAGGCTGCCGCTGAACTAAAACGTACTTATTTTGGTCCGGAAGGCGAATTAGCCAAGATGAGAGACAAGTTGATTACTCCGATTCAGGATGATATTTATGAAGCAGTAAAGGCTGTATCTCAACAACATGGATACGACATGGTAGTCGATAGAGCCTCTGCCGCAGGCATAATTTTTGCAAATCCGCGCATTGATATCAGCGATGAAATATTAAGAAGATTAGGATATTCAAATTAATTTCATACATTTGCAACCGGAAATAACTAAAAATCATTCAAATAAATTATAGAACTATGCTTAAATAAATTCGCACTTGTAATGTTGCTTGCACTCCCAATGGGTGTATTTGCACAGAACCTGAAATTCGGTCATATTATTGCGCAGGAGATTATCACTGTCATGCCGGAATTTACGAAGGCACAAAATGATATCCAGACATTAGAAAAACAACTGACTGCCGAACTTCAAAGAACCCAAGAAGAATTCAACAAGAAATATCAGGAATTCCAGCAAGCTATCGCTAAGGATTCTCTTCCGGCTAATATCGCTGAAAGAAGACAGAAAGAGTTGCAGGATATGATGCAAAGACAAGAACAGTTCCAGCAAGATGCTCAGCAACAAATGGCAAAGGCACAAAATGATGCAATGGCTCCTATTTACAAAAAAAATTAGATGACGCTATCAAGGCAGTTGGTGCCGCTGAAGGAGTAATTTACATCTTCGACCTTGCAAGAACTCCAATACCTTATGTTAATGAGACATTAAGCATCAACCTGACTAACAAGGTAAAAGCTAATCTCGGTATTAAATAAGCAATAAGAGTAAGAAATTCTAAAAGGGAAAGGGAAAAGAAGCACAGACTTCTTTCTCTTTCCCTTTTTTTCATGTACATTTGCGTATATAAATTCTCATCCGTTATGAAACAACAGTTACCCTATCCCCCGGACCGATCGGAGGAGTATTTGACTCCGGATACGGCGGACTGACTATTCTCAATAAGATAAGAGAGATATTACCTGAATATGACTATATTTATCTGGGAGATAATGCCCGTACACCCTACGGAACAACGTTCTTTTGAAATCGTATACGAATTCACTCTACAAGCAGTCAACAAGTCATTTGAATTGGGCTGCCATCTTGTTATATTAGCTTGCAACACAGCCTCTGCCAAAGCATTGCGTAGTATACAGATGAACAATCTACCGAAGATAGATCCGGAACGTCGTGTACTCGGAGTAATCCGTCCCACGGTAGAGTGCATAGGGAATATAACACAAAGCCGACATATCGGAATATTAGCGACAGCAGGTACAATCAAATCAGAGTCTTACCCGCTGGAAGTTCATAAACTATACCCCGATATTCAAGTAAACGGAGTTGCCTGCCCGATGTGGGTACCATTAGTAGAAAATAATGAAGCACAGAATGAAGGAGCAGATTATTTCATCCGGAAATATATAAATCAGTTATTGCAGAAAGACTCACAGATTGACACTGTGATTCTGGGTTGTACACATTACCCTCTGCTACTTCCGAAAATTCAGCAATATATTCCGGATAATATCCGCGTGATCGCACAAGGTGAATATGTCGCCGAAAGCTTAAAAGATTATTTGTGCAGACACCCGGAAATGGATATTAAATGTACTAAAAATAACAGTTGTTTGTTTTATACAACAGAAGCGGAAGATAAGTTCATCGAGTCAGCCTCGACTTTCCTAAACCAACAGATTAATGTAAAACGAATCACGCTCGAATAAAATTCTGGAAAAGAATAACTATTTATTGCCATTTCTTGTTATATTTGTAAACAACAACCCTTAATACCATAAGATCATGAAAGAAGAAGATTACAGCAAGTCGATAGAAGTATTCTCCGGCTCTCCGTGGGAGGCAGAAATCATCAAGGGATTATTAGAAAGCAATGACATTCGCTGCGTTATCAAAGATGGAATTATGGGTACATTGGCACCCTATATTGCTCCGGCAGTCTCTGTCCTTGTCACTGAAGACGAATACGAATCCGCCACCGAACTAATCAGAAGTCGAGCTGAAAAAAGATAACGACTAATACACTTCAGGCCTTCTCTGATATTCTTCAGTGAATTGGCCTAGGAGGACCGTATGTATATTTTTCACCTCCCGTACCCAAATTGACACAGGGAGTAATATTGATGTGTGCACTTTCAAATATGATGAAGGAAGTCATCTGTTCTACTTGTAGATTCGTATATCTCATTATTTACTTTTTTCTCTATCAGGATGCTAAGATAATTCTTTTCAGCCCGTTTTGGTAACATATCGATAAAAAGTTCTATATTTGTACTTTCAAATCGTCAGTAAATTAGCAAAAATGAAACAGGTATTTACACGGGTTGCAGTAAAGGTCGGTAGCAATGTATTAACACGCCGAGATGGGACGCTGGACGTTACTCGTATGTCAGCGCTTGTTGATCAGATAGCAGAATTGCATAAATCGGGAGTGGAGATTATTCTCATTTCGTCAGGAGCAGTAGCGTCAGGACGTAGTGAAGTATCCCCACAAAAAAACTCGACAGTGTAGACCAACGCCAATTGTTTTCTGCAGTAGGACAGGCAAAGTTAATCAATCGTTATTATGAGCTTTTCCGCGAACATAATATTCCTGTTGGCCAGGTATTGACTACAAAAGAAAGTTTTGGCACACGCCGCCATTATCTCAATCAGAAAAACTGTATGACAGTGATGCTTGCAAATGGAGTAATTCCGATTGTAAATGAAAACGATACGATTTCTGTCAGTGAACTGATGTTCACCGATAATGATGAACTATCCGGACTCATTGCCTCGATGATGAATGTACAAGCATTGATTATCCTCAGCAATATAAACGGAATTTATAATGGTTCTCCTTCAAATCCGGATTCTTCCGTCATTCGTGAGATTGAGCATGGAAAAGATCTATCCAACTATATCCAAGCTTCCAAGTCCAGTTTCGGCCGAGGGGGATGTTGACAAAGACCAATATAGCCCGCAAAGTAGCAGATGAAGGGATTACGGTAATTATCGCCAATGGGAAACGAGATAATATCCTGGTCGACCTGCTTCAACATCCGGATGAAACTCTCTGCACACGATTCATTCCTTCCAACGAACCGGTATCCAGCGTAAAAAAATGGATTGCCCACAGTGAGGGATTCGCAAAAAGGTGAAATTCACATTAATAAGTGTGCTACCGAAATACTAAATTCTGAAAATGCAGTCAGTATTCTTCCGATCGGTATTACACGTATTGAAGGAGAATTTGAAAAAGACGATATTGTGCGTATCATGGATTTTCAGGGAAATCAGGTAGGAATAGGGAAAAGTAAATTGTGATGCTAGACAAGCAAAGGAAGCTATAGGAAAACATGGTAAAAAAGCGGTAGTACATTACGACTATCTATACATTGAATAATTAATCGAAAGAAAAAAAAAAGTGTATGGTTACTAACTTAAACGAAACCTTCGCTGCCGTACAAGCAGCTAGCCGTGAATTGGCAATCCTGGATGACACAATAATCAATCAGATACTAAATGCAGTAGCTGATGCAGCTATTGCAGAGACACCGTTTATTCTGGCAGAAAATGAAAAAGACCTCGCACGAATGGATAAGAATGATCCAAAGTATGACCGGTTGAAACTGACAGAGGAGCGTTTGAAAGACATTGCCACAGATACACGTAATGTTGCAACGCTTCCCTCTCCCTTAGGAAGGGTGTTGAAAGAGACCATACGCCCCAACGGAATGAAACTGACCAAAATCAGCGTGCCTTTCGGAGCAATAGGAATCATCTACGAAGCACGACCTAATGTGAGTTTCGATGTATTCTCCCTTTGCCTGAAAAGCGGAAATGCCTGTGTATTGAAAGGAGGAAGCGACGCCGATTATTCCAACCGGGCCATTATCTGTGTTATTCACGAAGTACTAAAAAGAATTCAATATCAATCCACATATTGTCGAGCTACTCCCAGTCGATAGAGAAGCTACAACAGCATTACTAAATGCAGTAGGTTATATCGATCTGGTTATCCCCAGAGGAAGTAGTAACCTTATCAATTTTGTACGCAACAATGCAAAAAAATCCCGGTCATTGAAACAGGGGCCGGTATTTGCCACACTTACTTTGATGAGTTTGGAGATGTAAGTAAAGGGGCAGATATTATTTATAATGCCAAAACACGCAGAGTCAGTGTATGTAATGCATTGGACTGTACTATCGTACATGAAAAAAAAAAGACTGGATAAGCTTCCTTTGCTTTGCGAAAAGTTAAAAAGACAGCAATGTGATTATATATGCCGATCCGCGAGCCTATCAGGCATTAGACGGCCATTATCCTGCCGAACTTCTGCAACCTGCAACGAAAGAAAGTTTCGGCACAGAGTTCTTGGACTATAAAATGGCGGTTAAAACAGTGAAGAGTTTTGAAGATGCTTTGAGGCATATCCAAGAAAACAGTTCCAGACACAGCGAATGCATCGTCACAGAGAACAAGGAACGTGCAGCGTTGTTTACTAAAATAGTAGATGCTGCTTGTATATATATACTAATGTCTCTACGGCCTTCACCGATGGAGCCCAATTCGGTTTGGGAGCAGAAATAGGTATCAGTACCCAGAAATTGCATGCACGTGGTCCCATGGGATTGGAAGAAATGACCTCATATAAATGGGTCATTGAAGGAAATGGACAGACAAGATGGTAATATGTATGTAATAGTGAACTATAAACTGTGAATAGCAAACAGTTGAAAGATAAATCGTATAATAACGAATTAATTATAGAAAACATGAAGAAATTTACTTGTGTACAGGACATCGGCGATTTAAAATCAGCCCTTGCAGAAGCATTTGAAATCAAAAAAGACCGCTTCAAGTATGTAGAATTAGGACGTAACAAGACATTAATGATGATCTTCTTCAATTCCAGTCTACGTACACGCCTCAGCACACAGAAGGCCGCTTTAAATCTGGGAATGAACGTAATGGTGTTGGACATCAACCAGGGTGCATGGAAACTGGAAACAGAACGCGGTGTTATCATGGACGGCGACAAACCCGAACATTTACTGGAAGCCATCCCCGTCATGGGATGTTACTGCGATATAATCGGAGTACGCTCTTTTTGCACGCTTCGAGAATCGTGATTTCGATTATCAGGAAACGATTCTGAATCAATTTATCCAGTATTCGGGACGCCCCGTATTCTCTATGGAAGCAGCAACCCGCCATCCGTTGCAAAGTTTCGCAGACTTGATCACCATCGAAGAATACAAAAAAAACTGTACGTCCGAAAGTGGTTATGACTTGAGCTCCGCATCCGCGTCCATTACCACAGGCTGTTCCCAACTCATTTGCCGAATGGATGAACGCCACCGACTATGATTTCGTCATTACTCATCCCGAAGGCTATGAACTGGCTCCACAATTTGTAGGAAATGCCAAGGTGGAATACGACCAAATGAAGGCTTTCAGAAGGAGCCGACTTTATATATGCCAAGAACTGGGCAGCCTATGCAGGCGACAATTACGGACAGATATTGAGTAAAGACCGAGAATGGACTGTCAGCGACCGACAAATGGAAGTGACTAATAACGCTTTCTTCATGCACTGTCTTCCTGTACGCAGAAACATGATTGTGACGGATGACGTTATCGAAAGTCCACAATCTATCGTTATCCCGGAAGCTGCTAACCGTGAGATCTCAGCGACAGTCGTCTTAAAGAAATTACTTGAAAGTCTATAACATCATGTTCAAAAGTAAACTAATAATCATATTGCTATGCCTGTGCGTTGTTGCAGGCATAGCAAATGCCCAAGAAAAAAAAAAGCCTCAAGTAATACAGTCAGAACCACAATTAGAAGATATCTATAATGTAGTGGAAGCTATGGACATTCACATGTTCCGTTTTGAATTAAAAGAGTTTCTGAACAAAGTATATACGGTCACTGTCTACATGGATGAGTATGAGAATGGAAAATCCCCCAAACAAGTGCATAATATCAGACTCGGGAAAAACATTCAGTCTTTAAATGCAGTACCAGAAGAACATCGTCAAGCTTTCCGGGAAATAAAACATATTCCGGAAGGCAAGAACGAATGGGAGAATATCAAAGAGATGTCAATATATCTTAGAAAGTCCAATGATTCGACTTCAGTTTGCACTATTAATGTACCGGGAACGATGAAAGGTGGTGCACCATTAAAATTACAGGCAATAGAAAAATACCACTCTTATATTTATTACCCGCGCCTATTTAAATTTCAGCCTATACAAGACACAGACCATTTGAAAATTCCTTTAATTTTATATGGTTCCGCTTGGCTGGACAAGCAACATGACATCATCCGATTTTGTGGAGAAAGAGAAATTGATCCGGAAATGAAAGCAGAAATCCTTAAAGACATACCCCATTATTTTGTAATAGGAATAGAGCTTAAAGCTGAGAAAGAGTGATCAACTTTTTATTTTTAGACATGGACTAAACGAATAGACAATTCTCTATTAATATCACCGCCACACCGTCAAACCAATTAATCCATGTCTAAAACCTATATTTTTCACCACATCGACTAATGCTCAATCTCCTTGCCTGCCTCCTGCCAAGAATTGAATCCCTTATCAAGTTCAAAGACCTTATACCCTTTCTCACTCAGAATATTCGCAGCCTTTTTGCTCCGCTTGCCGCTACGGCAATACACAGCTACCGGTTTATCTTTTTGCAACAACGAGTCTGCCATTGAAGCAAAAGAATCATCCATTACATTGATATTGATTGTCTTTGCAATATGTCCTTCCGAATACTCTGCCAAAGTACGGACATCCAAACGCTGTATATCCTCATTCTGAATGAGGTTATCAAAATCATCCACGTTCATAGACTTGAAATCTCCTTTCTGCTGACAAGAGAAAAGAGAAGAGAGAAATAAAAATAGTCCCACAGCTAGTTGATTCATTTTAAACATCATCATACTCTATTATTCAATTCTTATCCGGAACATATTCAAATCCGGGGTTACAGTACTTACCAGATTCTATTGCAGTGCCGTCCTTATCATACGTATAATATTTGAACTTAATCGTTATCTTTTGACCGGGATTCTCTGCATCCGCATATTTATCCAAAGGAACAGAGAGATAAGCACGACGATTGTAGTACTCCTCATCACCATTCGCATCATGGTACAATAACATATTTACAGTACCATTTGTTTCAAATTCGGACAAATCTTCCACTATGCCGAAAACATGCTGTTTACCACCATTAACCTTGAGATTCAGAATCATATTCAGATAACCTCTTCCCAACCAGATACTGACAACATCTACCGGATCATGCTTTAACCCGTCTTTATAAGTTGGATCATCTGCCGGTTTAGGTGTCGGCGTAACAAGAGATTGCAAAAGAATAAATCACAGCTGTAGCCGTGTGCCCGTTCGAAAGCGTTTCATAATTACTCATTACACGCCTGGAAGTATTTGGCGAAATAGCAGAACCCGTACGATCTTTAGATACAGTCAACGCTTCCCCATTATCAGGAATCAACGTCTGTATACTACCATCCGTTCCAGCCTTCACTGTTACAAATTCCAATTTAACCGACGGATAATAATAATCATCCTCCCCACAAGCGGACATCAGCAAAAGTAATCCCCAAAACCAGACTATATGTAACTTTCTTATTCTCATCGACACGCAGCTAAATGGTTTATTAATGGATTGGCATACATTAATAACAACTTCTCACGCAGAAAAGCTTCATCCTTATTAGGAATCTCTATTTTACCCAATTGTTGCTCAATATAGCCTACAAACTGCTGTTTCTCCTCCTGCGAATAAATCCCGGTAAACTCTGTCGTCCCATTCAACCAGTCATAAGCGACGTAATTTCCCGGATACATCCGGTAATTACGATAAATTCTCTGATCAATACAAGCAGAAATAGCAGCAAACAACTCCGGTTTCGGTAACGAGCGGTCTATTTGTTCCAGTTCATCATTTATGCAAGAAGCAACTTGAAAATGCACCTTACCTTTATATCCGAAAAGCCCGGTTTGCATATTAATCAAGTCGTCCTGTGTTGTTTTTTTATATCCTTCTATATCCCTTTTCAACTGAAATTCACGTGCTTTCAGGAAGTCGCAAGGATCATATTCGTATGAAATGGCAAGCGGAGCAATATTCATTTCCTTCAAGCGATCTATCAAATCTCCTTCACCTCCCATTGCCAGCATTTTCAGGACACTATCTTGCGTGCGGTCATTAGAATCCTTCGCCCGTCCTTCACGCTGTGCAATCCAAATAGATTGATTTTTCTCTGCAATGGTATAATGCATATATCGGGACATCCGCGTCGAAGCCTCCAACATCTGGCGCATCGTAAGTGCCCGCTGAACAATAAAAGACTTGTTGACACGCACCAGCTTCTTTATCCAAGGATAAATAAGTAAGTTATCACCAATAGCAATCTCTACCGTATCCATTCCCTGATCGACCAACAGAATAGAAAGGAAGCCTGAATCCAAGATAATATCCCTGGTGATTTGAAATATATGTATAGGCTTTCTTCTTATTCGGCAAAAAAGCATTGTGATCTAATGTCAGCCCATTTGTATGTTCTTCTGCTATCTTCCACAAAATACCATAACAAAAATGCTTTCTGGAAATCAAGTTTCGTCTTACACGTACGCATTTTCTGCGCCAGAAGTTCAAATGGAACGTTCGGTATAGCTCCGGTAGCAGCTTTCCGAAAAGCCGGATCGGCAATCAGTTCCTCAAAGATTTGAGGAAGCTCCTCATCATTATAAGGACGAATCTCATTAAACTCTGTCAGATCCATAACGGTAATTAAAATTTATTTTCGATAATATCAGTCATCACATCCTTTATCTCCAGACCGGCAGCACGTACTTGCTGGGGAATAAAACTTGTCGCAGTCATTCCCGGAGTGGTATTCACTTCAAGAAGATTAATCTTTTCACCGGCTGTAACAATATAATCCACACGGATAATGCCGGAACAACCCAATATATCATAGATAGCCGAAGTCAACATCTGCACCCGGTCGGTCAGTTCGTCCGAAATGCGTGCAGGAGTTATCTCGTCTACCTGCCCATTATATTTAGCATCATAATCGAAAAACTCATTATGAGTCACTACTTCCGTAGGCGGAAAAACCACTGACTTTTCCTTGGTTTTATAACAACCGCAAGTCAATTCCGTACCTTCCATAAAAGCTTCCACAAGCACTTCTTCCGCCTCACCGAAAGCTTTAACAATAGCCGGTTGGATTTGTTCTTTCGTCTTCACCTTCGTAACTCCAAAACTGGAGCCACCCAGACTTGGTTTGATAAAGCAAGGCAAACCAATCTTTTCCAAGACATCCTCGTCGGACACCGATTGTCCCTGACGCAATAACAATGATTCGGCAATACGCACTCCAAAGGCTTTCAGATATTGATTGCAAGCGAACTTATCATAGGTAATGGCAGCTGCCAACACTCCACAACAAGAATACGGAATACGCATCATATCGAAATAACCTTGCAAACGTCCATCCTCACCCGGCGTACCGTGAATGGTGATATAAGCAAAATCGAACACAACCTTTTCCGTTCCGTTCATAAAACTAAAGTCATTTCTGTCTACCGGTACTTTATTTCCGTCCGGTAATTGTACCTCCCAGCGACGGCCCTCCATCTCTACGATGTACAAATTATACTTTTCCTTGTCAATAAAGGAGTAAATACCCTGTGCACTACGCAGGGAAACTACGATTTCAGAGGTATCCCCTCCTGCTACGATAGCAATGTTGCGTTTCATTCTAATTCTCTGTTACTTATATAGCCTCTCCACTTCTCGATAAGCCGGGCCATGTCATCCGGAAGTTCGAAGTAAAATACATCTCCTCACCAGTGACGGGATGCACAAAGCCCAACGTCATAGCATGCAAAGCCTGTCGGGGACAAGTGTCAAAAGCAATTATTTACAAACTGTTTGTACTTACTAAAATGAGTACCTTTCAATATCTCATGACCACCATAACGCTCGTCGTTAAACAGTACGTGCCCGATATGTTTCATGTGAACACGAATCTGATGAGTACGTCCGGTTTCAAGTATGCACTCCACCAAAGTGACATATCCCAACCGTTCCAATACCCGATAATGAGTTACGGCATGTTTTCCTACTGCCGGGTCGGACATCACCGCCATTTGCATCCGGTCCTTCGGATTACGGGCAATGTTACCGACAATCGTTCCTTCATCCTGTTCCACAGTTCCCCACACCAAAGCACGGTACTTGCGTTTGGTTGTCTTATTAAAGAACTGCAATCCCAGATTTGTTTTTTAGCATCCGGTGTTTTGGCAATCACCAGCAACCCGGAAGTATCTTTATCAATCCGATGAACAAGCCCGACGTGAGGGTCATTAGCATCATAATCAGGCACATCTTTCATGTGCCAGGCCAGTGCATTCACCAAAGTGCCGTGATAGTTTCCGTGTCCCGGATGTACTACCAGCCCTGCAGGCTTATTCACAACCATTACATACTTATCTTCATATACGATATTAAGAGGAATATCTTCAGGAATAATTTCATTTTCATAACGCGGACGATCCATTACCACAGTAATGACATCCAACGGCTTCACCTTATAGCTACTCTTCACCGGCTTGCCGTTAGCCATAACGAATCCGTCTTCGGCAGCCTTCTGAATGCGGTTACGCGAAGCGTTGACAATACGTTCGAATAGATATTTGTCGACTCTGACCATCGCCTGCCCCTTATCTACCACTACACGGAAGTGTTCGTAGAGTTGCGATTCGTCACCGACAGGTTCTATATCATCCAAGTCATTTTCCAATTCATCAGGAAGTTCTTCCTCTATCATGCGCGTCTGTTTCTGTTGTTTATCAATTAAAACCAACTATCATCTTGTGTGGATGATGATTCTGACGCCACCGGCTCTTCCGTGTCTAGATCGATATCAATAGAATCTTCTTCCACTGTATCACCGGCTCCATCTCCTACCATTAATGTCAAGGAGGCTCCCATAGGGATTTTCTCCCCTACCGTTAATTGGCGTCCCTGATATTTCACACCATACACCCAGTCTTTCTCTCCATTGACCAACTGTACTTCGTTCAATTTAAACCCGGCACTCAGCAACTTAGCCTGTGCTTGGCGAAGAGAACTGTTATCATCAACATCCGGAATCACACGCAACGGCACATCCAAGGTATTAACCGTCAGATAGACCGTACGTCCTTCTTTAACTTTCTCACCGACCCCCCGGCTTCAGTTCAAGAATAATTCCTGCCGCTTTATCCTTAACATACTTAGTATCCGAGATCACCGCCACCAATCCACGATTGCGGAACATCTTTGCAGCCTCTTCCGTAGTCATACCTTTCACATCAGGCACAACCACAGTTTCTCCATGATGGGTGTACACATCCATCCATTTCAGCACACCGAATATCATTACTACCACTACCACAATCATGGCAACAATATTCAGCCAGAAAAATTTATTTGTTTTAAAAGAAAAGAATTCTTTAATAGTCATACGCTTTGCTGTTAATATGCGCCAAAGATACGACAAAATAGTTGAATTTTTGAATAGTAGGCAATGAAAATGTCCTACCTCATGATGTTAGGACACTTATCATTGCCGGAATTGTTGCAACTATAATCCCCACTCCTATAGATTTCAACAACCTTATTATTTTCATCCGGGGGGTTCATTTCCCGAATATATTCCCATATTATACACAGCTTGTCTACAAATACTGATTCATATCACAAAGAAAAGCAAAAAAGCAACAAACAAGAATAAACAGCTGAATGTTTTAACATTCTATTAGCAAATTAAAAATCAGAAGAAACAAAAAAGGCGAAGAATAACTCTTCGCCTTTTGTTTCTTCTGATGACTAGTGATTACCACTTCTGTCCATTGTACTCATCAGAAACAGTCAGTTTCTTTCTGCCTTTTGCACGGCGAGCAGCTAACACTCTACGACCATTAGCCGATGCCATTCTCTCACGGAAACCGTGTTTGTTTTTTCTCTTCTGTTAGAGGGTTGAAATGTTCTTTTTCATTACTGTATCTTGTTTTTTTATGTTATTATTCTACGTAATCGGGCTGCAAAAATAGGCACTTTTTTTAATTAACCAAGAGATAACTCATTTTTGCTCAAAAGTTTTTGTGTTTTTACCGATTTAGATTACTTTTTGCATCCGAATTCTACGAAAAACAATTAAATAACAATAATATAATAAGAAGAATAGCAGTATGATTAATGCTCAAGACATCAAAAACGGAACTTGTATCCGTATGGACGGAAAGCTCTATTTCTGTATCGAATTCTACATGTAAAACCTGGTAAAGGTAATACTTTCATGCGTACAAAACTCAAAGATGTAGTTAGCGGATACGTTCTTGAACGTCGTTTCAACATCGGCGAAAAAGCTGGAAGATGTACGTAGAACGTCGTCCATATCAGTTTTTGTATAAAGAAGGAGATGATTATATCTTCATGAATCAGGAAACTTTCGACCAACATCCTATCGCTCACGATTTGATTAACGGCGTTGACTTCTTGCTCGAAGGCATGACTTTGGACGTTGTCTCCGATGCTTCTACAGAAACTGTACTCTATGCAGACATGCCTATCAAAGTTCAGATGAAAATCACATATACAGAACCGGGCCTGAAAGGTGATACAGCTACCAACACACTGAAACCGGCAACGGTAGAATCTGGTGCAACAGTACGCGTTCCGTTATTCATCAACGAAGGCGAAACAATTGAAATTGATACACGCGACGGTTCCTACGTAGGACGTGTGAAAGCATAATTGTTATATAAATGACATAAAGAAACGGTGGATTTGCTACGGCATCTCCACCGTTTTTTTATTAACTTTGTGCCACACTAACTCTATACAAAAATATAAAAAATGAATGAAAAAGTTAATCTACACGTTATTCTTTGTCCTCATCTCCGTCGTTGCAAACGGTCAGGCAAAGTACGTATTCTATTTCATCGGAGATGGAATGGGAGTCAACCAAGTCAATGGCACAGAGATGTTCCAAGCCGAATTGCAAAACGGGCGTATCGGTGTTGAGCCACTACTGTTTACACAATTTCCGGTAGCTACTATGGCCACTACTTTTTCCGCTACAAATTCTGTTACCGATTCTGCCGCCGCAGGTACAGCACTCGCCACCGGAAAGAAAACCTACAACCATGCAATTTCCGTGAATGAAGAGAAAAAATGCCATACAAACAGTAGCCGAGAAGGCTAAGAAAGCCGGTAAGAAAGTAGGTGTCACCACTTCGGTCAGTGTAGACCATGCCACTCCTGCTGCATTTTATGCTCATCAACCGGATCGTAATATGTATTACGAAATCGCTCTAGACCTGCCAAAAGCTAATTTCGATTTCTACGCAGGCGGTGGTTTTCTAAAGCCAACCACTACGTTCGACAACAAAAAGGCTCCGAGCATCTTCCCCTATTTTCGAAGAAGCCGGTTACACCGTAGCACGCGGTTACAATGATTACAAAAGCAAAAAATCCCAGAATGCCGAAAAGATGATATTGATACAGGAAGAAGGAGCAAATCCTTCCTGTTTGCCTTATGCTATCGACCGTAAAGACAATGATCTGACTCTTGCCCAAATCACCGAAAGTGCTATTGACTTTCTGACTAAAGGTAAAAATAAAGGCTTTTTCTTAATGGTAGAAGGCGGAAAAATCGACTGGGCTTGCCATGCAAATGACGCAGCTACCGTATTCAATGAAGTAAAAGACATGGATAATGCTATCAAAGTAGCGTATGAATTCTACAAGAAACACCCGAAAGAAACTCTTATCGTAGTAACAGCCGATCACGAAACCGGTGGTATCGTATTAGGTACAGGCAAATATGCATTGAACCTGAAAGCACTTCAACATCAGAAACATTCTGCTGACGGCCTTTCCAAACGTATCAGCGAACTAAGAAAATCCAAAGGAGAAACAAAGTGACTTGGGAAGATATGAAAAACATTCCTTGGTGAAGAAATGGGCTTTTGAAACAATTCCCTATTTCTTGGGAGCAAGAAAAGAAGTTACGCGACGAATTTGAGAAGTCATTCATCAAAAACAAAGTAGTATTTGCTGAAAGTATGTATTCCAAAAGTGAACCAATGGCTGCATGTGCCAAAGAAGTAATGGACGAAATCTCCATGGTAGGCTGGGTAAGCGGCGGCCATTCAGCAGGTTTTGTTCCTGTATTCGCTATCGGGGCAGGTTCTCACTTGTTCAGTGAAAAAAATAGACAATACGGAGATTCCCAAAAAGAATTGCTAAAGCGGCAGGGTACAAAATAAGATATTAAATAATAAGTATTAAGTATTAGTTTGCGCTATAACTGCATAGAATTAATGCTTAATACTTATTATTTATTTCTAAGCTTGTGTCTCTCCTTCTATATAATCTTCAAGGAAAAGGTTTTCGCCGTCGAATACTGCATATGAAAAAAATAATTAATCCAGTCCCCAAGAATCAACACGCGTGAAGTGGTACTCAACATCAGATCCAGTTCAATGTGACGATGACCATAAATAAAGAAGTTGATATTAGGATGACTTTTCAGATACTCCTTCGTATATAGTACCAGATGTTCCTGGTTTTCTCCCATATAATCCGGTTCCTTTCCGTCAGCCCGTTTCTGTCGGCTGTGTTTTGCCCATGTCAATCCCAATTCCACACTCCAGCGAGGATGAATGGCGGAAAATAGGGTCTGCAATGTTTTGCTGTGAAACATGGAACGAAGTAATTTGAACTTTTATCCGGGTCACCAAGTCCGTCACCATGAGCAAGATAGAACTCTTTTCCATAGATCTCAGTAGTCAATGGTTCACGGTGCATAATGACACCACACTCTTTGGTAAGATAATCTCCGCACCAAATATCATGGTTACCGGTAAAGAAATGTACTTCTACTCCCATATCCGTCAGCTCGGAAATTTTCCCCCCAGGAAACGGGTGTAACCCTTAGGTACGACCAACCGGAATTCATACCAGAAGTCGAACATATCTCCCAGCAGATAAACGGCAGCTGCCTTGTGCTTTATACTATCAAGAAAAATTCACCAAACGGCGCTCCTGTGTCCGCCCGTGTGCTATGGCACGAGAACCTAAATGTGCATCGGAAAGGAAATATACGTTCTTCATAAAAAACCCAGTTCCAGTTTAGCCTCTTCACTCATCATATCCTTATCCCATTCCGGTTCAAACACCAGATTAATGGTAGCCGAGTTCACTCCTTCCACAGATTCTATCTTCTGGCGAATATCTTCCATGATAAAATCAGCGGCCGGACAGTTCGGTGCTGTCAGTGTCATATCCAGCACCACTTCCCCATTATCAGAGACATCTATCTTATAGATCAGCCCAAGATCGTATACATTCACCGGGATTTCCGGATCGTACACAGTTTTTAGCATGGCTACAATCTTTTCTTCTATTTCAAACCTTTTCGATACGTTCTTATTTATGTATTGCAAAGATAGAGATAAAAATTAGACACGGAATGCGTACCTAACTAAAAAAACATACCGAGAGACTAAATTGTTGCGGGGAAATATTCATCAATCGTTTCAGAGCAGCCCTTCATCTGCAAAGCTGTAAAAAGCCGTCCTCACAGACTATGACATGGTCTATCAGGCGAATATTCATCGTATCCGCCGCTTTACGGATATGTTCCGTCAATGTCCTGTCAGGCTGGCTAGGCTGAATATTACCGGAAGGGTGATTGTGCACCACAGCTATTTGTGTAGCCCTTTGCATCAATGCTTCCCGAAGAATGGAACGCACATCGGCATAAGTACCGTCTATACCGCCGGAACTGATACGTATCTTATCAATCAGTTTCGTTGCCTGATTCAACAACAGTACCCAGAACTCTTCTTGCGCCAGGTCGCACATTAGTGGTTGAAAAAATCTCGTAGATATCTTTTGAGCAGGTGATCCGAAGTCTCTCTCTGATGTTTTGCAATTTCCGCCGCTTGCCTAATTCAAGGGCGGCCATAACCGTAATGCTCTTTGCCGGTCCCATTCCTTTAAAACGGGAATAGTCGCACACTTCCCACTTCGCCAAAGTATTCAGGTTATTATCACAGGACAAAAGCAGGCGTCGCATCAGTTCGACAGCGCTTTCTTCCGTATTCCCGGAGCCTATTAATATAGCGAGTAGTTCGGCGTCACTCAATGCGGCTGCTCCCTTCTCTATCATTTTCTCCCGCGGACGATCCTCCGGTGCCCATTGGTTGATAGATAACTTGTGTTTGTTTTCCATTTTCTATGTTTTGAAAGTGTAAAGGTAGACTTATTTTTATTTAATGGCAGGGGATATAGAAAAGAAAATAAAATACCGGTGGTATTTCCCTATAGGAAACTGAAAGTTTCAAGCCTTGGGAACTTTAGTTTCAAGCGTCTGAAACTAAAGTTTCTCCATGATGAAACTAAAGTTTCTCTACCGCGAAACCAAAGGTTCCAATGCATGAAACTATTGGTTTTGCCGTATTAATTTATAGTCATATAAGTATCCTAGTTCATAACCGTGAAGACACAATTCAGAATCATACGAGTTTACTTATAAAAGTTCTTTTGAAATGCTTCAAACTCATCTTTTCCTCTGATGCAACGTTGCCACCATGCACGCCAGAAACCTGTACCATAGCCTATAAGCTGAATAAATGCGGCAGCAATGGAATATATTCCGATACTTAAACTCTTATTTTGAATCGTCGAGTCTATACAGACCAACAGTGCATAAAGAAGAATAGGCGTGAAACTAAACAGACAAAACGGTGTCCCCAATAATAAAACAGCTACTCCTAATGTAAAGACCGCCGGAAGCAGATGCACCAGTTTCAACGAATCAGGGTACTTCTTATAAAGATTGATACGGGCAATACCGGAGTTGTGCACTTGTTTGAAGAATTTCTTCAAGTCTGTCCGGCGCTTATGATATACCCAGGCATCCGGAAAAGGCGACAGGTATAACCACCTTTAAAAATACGGATGCTGAAATCAATATCCTCGCCGAAACGCATCTTAGAAAATCCTCCCAACGCTTTATATACCGTCAGCCGTACCCCCATATTGAAACTACGGGGATAGAATTTATCCATTTTCTTTTTTCCGCCACGAATACCTCCCGTTGTGAAAAAACGAAGTCATGGAATAATTAATCGCTTTCTGGATATCCGTAAAGGAATCGTGTGCGCGGTCGGGACCTCCAAAAGCATCGGCAGGAGAAGCGAGAAGTTCCGCCTCGATGGCATCGAAATATCTCTCGGGGAGAATCACATCAGAATCCAGTATAATAAGGTATTCACCCTCGCTGCGTTCCGCTCCGTAGTTACGTGTTTGCCCCGGTCCTGAATTTGGCTTAGAGAAATATTTGATATTCAACCGGTCAATATAGCGGTCTGTTATTTCTTTGCAGGGAATGGAAGAACCGTCTTCCCACTACAACAACTTCAAAATCTTTAAAGTACTGTGCCGTGAGACTTTGTAATAGTTCATCCACTTCATCGGGACGATTGTAAACGGGGATTATGACAGAGTAACGCATAGTAAAATACTGGATATAACTGTTTGATATGCAAAGTAAAGGAAAAAAAAATGAGACTGATACAGGAATGATAAATTTCTATTCATTAAAAAAGGCGACACTTTTATAGAGCCGCCTTATCATATATACAAAAGTATGTTTATTACTTATTCAGAATATCCATTGTATCCGAAGCAATCAGCAATTCTTCATCTGTCGGAATCACTACCACTTTTACCTTAGAAGCAGGAGTAGAAATGACTGCTTCCTCACCGCGAACCTTAGCATTCACGTCATTATCAAGTTCGATACCCATGAATTCCATGTCTTTACAAACTTCACGACGACATTCCATCTGGTTCTCACCTACACCACCTGTAAACAAGATGATATCCACACCACCTAATGCAGCAGCATAAGCACCAATGTATTTCTTGATACGATAATAGTACATCTTCTCAGCCAGAATTGCTTTTTCATTACCGGCAGCACAAGCAGCCAATAATTCACGCATATCGCTTGATACTCCGGAAATACCCAATACACCGCTCTTCTTATTCAGCAAATTAGAAACTCCTGTTGTATTCAAGCCTTCCTTTTCCATGATAAATGTCACTGCACCGGCGTCAATATCACCACTACGAGTTCCCATCATCAAACCTTCCAATGGAGTCAGTCCCATTGTAGTATCAATACATTTACCGTCTTTGATAGCAGCAATAGAGCCGCCATTACCGATGTGGCAAGTGATAATTTTCTTTCCTTCCGGATTCACACCCAGAAATTCACACACACGTTTTGATACATAACGGTGAGAAGTTCCGTGGAAGCCATAACGACGTACACCATATTTCTCGTACAATTCGTAAGGGATAGCATACATGTAAGCATAATCCGGCATAGTCTGGTGGAAAAGCTGTGTCAAATACGCCTACCTGCGGAATATTAGGAAGAATAGCGGAAACTGCGTTTACTCCTTTCAAGTTGGCAGGATTGTGAAGTGGAGCCAAGTCGTTACAAGCAGTAAATGCTTCCAATACCTCTTTTATTCAGCAATACAGATTCGCTGAAACGTTCTCCCCCGTGTACCATACGATGACCTACGGCATTGATTTCATCCAATGACTTGATAGCTCCATATTCAGGGCTAATCAATGTATTCAGGATAAACTCCACACCCACTGTATGCTCCGGAATATCTTTTTCCAGGATTTTCTTTTCACCATTCGGCAAAGTCAATTTCAGGAATGAACCCTTCAGACCGATTTTTTCAATACCACCTTGAGCAATTACCTTTTGGTGGTCATGTCGAACAATTTGTATTTAATAGATGAACTACCACAGTTCAATACTAAAATCTTCATATCGTTTTATTATTTAATATCCGTTATTTATTTGTTAGCTTTTGCTGCAAATAGCTTGATTAGCAGTGATAGCAATCATACGGTAAACGTCTTCGATAGAGCAACCGCGTGACAGGTCGTTCACCGGGCAAGCAATTCCCCTGGAGAATCGGGCCGATAGCGTCAGCATGTCCCAAACGTTGTACCAGTTTATAAGAAATATTTCCTACTTCCAAGCTCGGAACAATCAGAACGTTTGCCTGTCCGGCTACGTCTGAACCCGGAGCCTTACTTGCACCCACTTCAGGAACAAGAGCAGCATCTGCCTGCATTTCACCATCCAAGTCGAGAGTCGGAGCCATTTCTTTAGCGATCTTCGTAGCTTCCACGACTTTGTCTACCACTTCATGTTTTGCAGAACCCTTCGTAGAGAAGCTCAACAGGGCAACTTTCGGATTTTCGATACCTGCCACAGCTTTAGCTGTTTGAGCTGTGCACACAGCAATCTGAGCTAACTGGTTAGCATCCGGTACCGGGTAACAGCAACATCGCCCATTACCAAAATTCCATTCTTTCCATATTCAGGAGCGTGAGTTAGCAACAACATTGCACCTGATACACAAGTGATTCCGGGCGCTGTCTTGATAATCTGCAAAGCAGGACGCAATACATTACCAGTAGTGTTGCGTGCACCAGCCAACTGGCCATCAGCATCACCGCTCTTAATCATTAAACAACCATAGAACAAAGGATCATTCGTCAACTTACGAGCTTCTTCAATAGTCATTCCTTTCTTTTTACGAAGTTCACACAGCAATTGTGCATATTCTTCGTGTTTCGGAGAAGTCTCAGGATCAATAATAGTAGCTTTACCAATGTTGCCCAATCCCCATTTTACAGCAAGTTCGATGATTTCTGCCGGTTTACCCAGTAGAATAAGGTCAGCAACTTCATCTGTCAAAATCTGATTGGCAGCTTTTAATGTGCGTTCTTCAGTTCCTTCAGGAAGAACAATACGCTGGCGGTTTGCTTTCGCACGCGCCACGATTTGGTTGATTAAATTGAGCATAGAAATATTGAATAATGTTATAAAACCTGGTTACAATTTATAATTTGCGGTGCAAAAGTACTCAATTTTGTAATATACACATTACAAATCCGCCCATTTTTGCGAACCCAAGTCTAAAATATTATAATATTTAACACTGTACTTCTATTTTTTTTTCTACCTTTGCAGCGTTTTCAAACAAATCAATAGGTAATTAGTATGATACGTCAGTGCGCCATTTTATTTGGCTGTTTGGCTTTGGGTGAATTAATAGTTTATCTTACAGGCATAAAACTTCCCTCCAGCATCATAGGCATGCTGCTGCTCACCCTTTTTTGAAATTAGGTTGGATTAAACTACACTGGGTGCAGGGCTTATCCGACTTTCTGGTAGCTAACTTAGGTTTCTTTTTCGTTCCGCCCGGAGTGGCGCTTATGCTATATTTTTGATGTAATTGCTGCCGAATTCTGGCCGATAGTGATAGCAACAATTGTCAGTACCGCCCTTGTGCTAGTCGTTACGGGTTGGGTACACCAGATTGTTCGTAAGTTCAGGCTGGCGCGCCAAATAAAACTGGCGCGTAAACTTCATTTACCGGATCTCCATCTATCGGACAGACTTCGTTTAAAAAAAAGATAAAATCAACTTAATGAATAAAGACAAATGAGCTTTTTAGAAAATGACTTTTTCCTGTTAGCTGTCACTTTCGGGATTTTCTTCTTCGCCAAACTACTCCAGAAGAAAACAGGACTGGTATTGCTAAACCCGATATTACTTACAATCGCAGTGCTTATTATTTTTCTTAAAATGACACATATCTCTTATGAGACTTACAACAAAGGCGGACATCTTATCGAATTTTGGTTACGTCCGGCAGTTGTAGCTTTAGGTGTGCCCTTATATCTTCAGTTGGAAATGATAAAGAAACAACTTTTACCGATTCTTCTGTCCCAACTGGCAGGATGTATTGTCGGAGTTATTTCAGTAGTGCTGATAGCCAAACTCATGGGAGCTTCGCAGGAGGGTTATTCTTTCACTGGCTCCAAAATCCGTCACTACGCCGATTGCCATGGAAGTAACCAAAGCTATCGGAGGTATTCCGTCACTCACTGCGGCTGTCGTGGTTGCAGTAGGCTTACTAGGCGCTATTTGCGGTTTTAAAACGATGAAAATCATGCATGTAGGTAGCCCGATAGCACAAGGTCTCTCAATGGGAACGGCTGCACATGCGGTCGGAACCTCCACTGCAATGGATATCAGTAGTAAATATGGAGCGTATGCCAGCTTGGGCCTAACCTTGAATGGAATATTCACAGCATTACTGACACCTACTATCCTTCGATTATTGGGTGTTTTGTAAAAACAAAAATCCACAATTTTTCGTTATATAAGAGTTAAACGCAAAAAACAATCACATGATTTCATTTAAAGATATCACATTAGCAGATAAAGACACGATTACCTCATTCACAATGAAAAGTGATCGCCGTAACTGCGATCTTTCTTTTTCCAACCTTTGCAGTTTGGAGATTTTTATACGATACTAAATTTGCAGTAGTCGACAATTTCCTGGTGTTCAAATTCTGGGCGGGAGAGCAACTTGCCTATATGATGCCAATTGGAACCGGTGATTTAAAAGCTATATTACGCAAACTGATAGAAGATGCAGATAAAGAGAAGCAGTCTTTCTGTATGTTAGGAGTTTGCAGTAATATGCGTGTAGATCTTGAAACAACTCTTCCCAGCCAGTTTGTTTTCACGGAAGATCGTGATTATGCTGATTATATTTATTTGAAAAGTGATCTTTCTACATTAAAAGGAAAGAAATTCCAGTCAAAAAGAAATCACATCAACCGTTTCCGCAATACATATCCGGATTATGAATACACACCGATTACTCCCGATCGTATTCAGGAATGCTTGGATTTAGAAGCGGAATGGTGTAAAGTGAATAATTGCGATCAGCAGGAAGGAACAGGCAATGAACGCCGAGCTCTTATTTATGCACTCCATAACTTTGAAGCCCTTGGGCTGACCGGAGGCATTCTTCATGTCAATAGCAAAATCGTGGCATTTACTTTCGGTATGCCTATCAATCATGAAACCTTCGGAGTGCACGTGGAAAAGCAGACACTACCATTGATGGCGCATACGCCATGATCAATTATGAATTTGCCAATCGGATCCCCGAACAATATATTTATATCAACCGGGAAGAGGATTTAGGTATCGAAGGTTTACGCAAAGCCAAACTATCTTATCAGCCGGTGACAATTTTGGAAAAATATATGGCTTGCCTCCAAGATCATCCGATGAATATGGTTAAATGGTAAGAGACAACCTATGGTGTATCAGATTCAGTATGTTATAACAACAAAATCCTAATTGTCACAACACACAGAATCTGATATAACTTATTAATCAGCCATAATCTTTATATCCGGTGACGGAATCCGATACCAATATTCTACTCCCGGTTCTTCTCTTCCCGGGGTTTTAAATGTCAACTTAATTAAGTTATCATGCAAGCGTTCAACACTGATTTCGTTTTCAACACCTGCGGGGAAAACTGAGTAAACAGATTTTGTAATGTTCTCCACATAGATACTATCCGACTTTAATTCATATTCGCCCTGAACCAGAATTACCGAACCCATTTTATTAGTATCAATAATGATATTCATGAATGTATTATCGACCGAGATAAATTTCAACAATGGGCCTAGTGACAATCTGTAACCCTTTTCGACCGATTCTACCATACATGTCTGCCATACCCCTTTGCATTCTCTTATTCTTTATCTCCTGTCCATTGGGTATCACAAGTTTGAACGGGACATTTTTTGAACTATTTTTTGTAGACTGAACATAATGGGAACCGTGAATTTCACCTTGACTGTCTTGCCGTCTACTATTCCCGGAGTCCATTTAGGCATTTCTTTTACCACACGTAAAGCCTCTTCATCCAATAAAGGGTCAACACCTCTTATTACCTTTGCCTGACTTAGTGTTCCATCTTCCATAACTACAAACTGAACAATAACACGCCCTGAGATAGCATTTTTCTGTGCTTCCACCGGATATTTGACGTTCGAAGACAAGAACTTCATCATGGCCGGAACGCCACCCGGATACTCCGGCATTTTATCAGGAATCAGGTAAACGCCATTTACATCCACCTTCTGTATCGGTTGCTCCTGTGCAACTAATAGTGAACAAGCAAATAAAGAGATAATCAGACTAAGTAGTTTTGTTTTCATAATATATTAATTTAAGAGTTAGAACAGCAAATCAATTATGCAATAATACCTAAAAAAGAATGAAATCACAAACATTATTGAACATTTCTACTCTCCTCATACGTTTTTAAGGTACCTTTGCAGAAATAACGAAAAAAAAACTAAGCATACAATGAAAGAAAAAGTAAAAAGCATTATGGAAGTTGTGTTTCGACGATAGTGATCAGTTCATCGATATGTACTTCAGACTACGGTATAAGAGTGAAATAAATGTTGTTATTGAAAGCGGGAACGAAGTGATTTCCGCCCTTCAAATGCTTCCTTACCCCATGAGTTTTTGCGGGAAACAGGTAGCTACTTCTTATATATCCGGCGCCTGCACTCATCCGGACTTTCGGAACAGAGGAGTAATGCGTCAGCTTTTATCACAAGCTTTTGCCCGAATGCTACCGAACGGGATCTTCTTCAGTACACTGATACCGGCAAATCCGTGGCTATTCGATTATTATGCACGCATAGGATATGCTCCGGTGTTTCAATATTCTACGAAAGAAATCATTCTTCCGGAGTTTATTCCTTCCAAAGAAATAAAGGTTGATATCGTGTCCGAATATAAGGAAGAAGTATATTCCTATTTGAATAAGAAACTTGCGGAACGCCCTTGTTGCATCCAGCATACAACAGAAGATTTTGAGGTAATTATGGCTGATCTCGCTATCAGTAATGGTATTTTGCTCGTAGCCAAATTAAATAACGAAATAAACGGAATAGCGATTGTGTATCAAAAGAGACGAAAGCGTCATTATCAACGAACTTCTCGTAGAAACTAAAGACGCTGAACATAGTTTATTGTTTCATCTCAAACAACATACCGGATGTAATCGTATGATTCAATTATTACCTCCTGACAAAAAAGCGGCCTCAACAAGCATTAGGAATGGCACGCATCATCAATGCAAAAGAAGTTCTACAATTATACGCTGCCACTTTCCCGGAAGATGAAATGCAGATAGAGGTATCAGACAAGCAGTTATCTGTAAATAATGGTTATTACTACTTATGCAAAGGAAAATGTATGTATAGCACCGAACGTTTGCCCGGTGCACACATACAAATGAATATCACTGAATTAACTAACAGAATCCTCCAACCGTTAAATCCCTATATGAGCCTTTATGCTGAATTAAAAGCATCTATTTTATTTATTCAGATAACGTACCCGTTCACAAGCTGCCAACAGAAATGCTCCCACTCCAAAATTGGAAGTAGAATTAGCATCTACTTACTTGTCCCGGTATAGCCTTTTCGCCGATAGGCTGTACATAACCGATTTTCCCATCAGGTTGAAGGGCAACTGTTATCAAATATTGCCATGCTTTTTCAACTATCGGCTGATATTCGCCGGCATTCAGGAAACCGTTATTAATTCCCCATTGCAGACCATAGGCAAAGAAAGCTGTTCCGCTGGTTTCCGGTCCCGGTGCATGTTGCGGATCAAGCATACTGCGTGTCCAATAACCTTCCGGTTGCTGACAAGCAGCAACAGATTTAGCCAATGTACGGAAACGGTCTATATATTCCTGGCGATATTTATCCGTTTTAGGCAAGTCTTTCAGCACCTTTGCCAGTCCGGCTAATACCCAACCGTCACCGCGTGCCCAAAAATCTTTTTTACCGTTCACACTTTTATGCTTCGGATATACGTATTTTCCATCCCGATAATAAAGTCCGGCTTCTTCGTCGTACATAATACTATCGGCATAAACGAGATATTCATGCAATTTCTCCAGGTAAAGTGGATTCTTGGTGATATTATACATCTTTGTCATCACCGGCATTACCATATACAGTCCATCGGCCCACCACCAATAATCACGGTTAGGTGTACTCATCTGATACTCCATTACTTCGCGGGCACGGGCTATTTTTTTGTGTATCTGGCTCCAAATTATATAAATCAGCATAGGTTTGAAAACAAATCTGATAATCTCCGAAAAGTACATAGTCGTCACTTTCTCCATAGCTGTATTTCCAGCAGGTTTTATCGTCCGACTTAGCTCCTTTCCATTGATTATGCTCAGCCCACTCTTTCGAATATTCCAGATATTCCGGTTTCTTTGTCAAGAAATAAACTTCCATATTCCCGGTATGATAGGCGGCATTATCCCAGAAGGACCGACCATGTTCCGGATGATTCATCTGCCAATAGCCATTCACTTCATGAATCATCTCTATCACTTCTCCCGAAGAACCGGTTTTCTTTTCCGCACAACCTGTACATATTGTACTTCCCAAAAAGGAAAGCCGAAAAAAGAGTTACATATAAATTCTTCATATTTTTATTTTTTTGTATTCATATCCATTTCCAACACATATACCATTTGAGGTTCAATCTCGGCCATACGTTCGCCGTCCCCTGACGAGTGTGTTGTACAAAGAGATGTAGTTTCCGTTGTTTCTTCCAAAGCTCCGTATCATGTGAAGGTTCCCAGGCATCCACCGAGAAATCTGTTAGATCCGTTATCGTCCATTGACTGATAGCAAGATCAGTAGCGTGAGCTATTGAAACACAACTTCCCCGTTCTTCGTCACGAAAGATGTAAAAACTTCCCCTCCCCCTACAACAATACGCGGACGAGCAATAGGAATCATTTTCGTACCGCCGCCTTTCAATGTGAAAGGTGTTTTCCGATCGATTACCTGACGATGATGCCATACCTTCCCATCATTCCAGACAATGCGATATTGAGGTATATTACTGTCAGGGTCCCTCCAATAAGTAGCTATATAAGGATTTCCTCCAGCATCGGCACTCATACTGGTCTGATTGATTAACTCACTATTTTGGGGTAGCCGACAAGCGTATTCCGCATTCGACAACTTAATCGGAAGTTCGTATTGTTCTCCGCTTGATTTATACCATGTCACACCATTATCAAATGAACGGGCATAACAGATATCGTGGTTTGTCTCCACTTGCCAAGTTTCACGCCATACCCAGGAAATGTGAATCGTTCCTTGCTCGTCAACATATAACTGCCAATAGGCATTCCGTTTATTTTCCCCGTCGATTAAGACATCTTGAACACGGCTCCACTTATGTTCTTTCAATGAATAACGGTTCATTACCAAATTTCCACGCCCCGAAGAACCGGAACGGTAAACAAACAATAAATCTCCACCGGACAAAGAGTAAAATTCCGGATAAGTAACATTGCCTTCATCTACTCCGGTCATTGGCATTTTCTCCCCAATTCCAAAGAAGCGGGAGCAATGCTCCGGCATAGTAATTCAGTTTATGCCCGTGATGATCAAACGAAATATGCAAATACCCTTCTCCATCTATTATCATGCTGATGATATTATGAGCATCTTTCACATTTCCACGATATTGTGTACGGTGCAATGTCCACAGTTCCGAATTCAGTTTACGTTTTCCCAATACAAGATAACCTTCAGCATCATAATAGCTGATATACTGCTCATCACCGTGAGTTATCAGGGAGTTGTTACGGAATACCGTAGTATTGACCGAAGTACAACTATATCCCTTCCCCACTTCAACCAAATGTTGAGGGTAACATAGTACAGGAATAAACATGATTCCCGCAAAGTAGTAGCAATATTCGCCTCATGTTCATTCTTCTTTTTTTTTATTTATCAAAAATAGAAAAGTCCCATTTCTCATGCCAGGGAATTGTAATTTTCCGTCTTTTTATCAATACAGGCAACCAGACATAGCGAGAATCCTCCAAATCTTTCTTTTTCCAACGGTCAAACATAGCGATGTATGCATCCTTCTTTCCGATAACAGGCTGAACGTATGTGCTTTGTGCATAGAATGTCTTGTCCGCATCCAGTCCCGTACAAGGATTACCGATCGTTTTCCACGTTCCCATAATAGAATCGGCCACTGCTATTTCGGCCACATTCGGATCCCAGCCTGTGCAACCGGAGCTTAACATATAGTATTTACCATTATATTTAAAGACAGCAGGAGCTTCACGGGATTCTTTCACAAAATTACGTGTAAAACGTCCGCTCGGTTTCAGATAGTCGTCAGTCAGCAAGCTGATATACATTGTAGCATTGTTCTCCGAAGAGTAGAATTGATAAGCACGGCCATCATCATCCACAAAAACGGTCTGGTCGCGACTCATCGCATTGTTAGGGCGGAAACTTCCCTGATAAATAAATGGCCCGACAGGAGAATCGGAAACAGCAACTCCGGCACAAGCCTTGCTGTAATCGGCACTTTCCACATGTGCCCACATCACAAATTTACCTGTCTTTTTATTATAAACCACTTTTGGGCGTTCCAAGACTTTGGACGGATGCAGATCGTGATCCGGGTCATTTTTAACAGCCGGAAGCACAATACCTTCAAATTTCCAGTTCAGTAAGTCCTTGGAAGAGTAGCAACCTACTCCAGTCACATCCGTACGATAACATTCCCACGTAGCCCATTCGGGCAGAACGGTTTTTCCTTTCTTGTATTCACCATACCAATAGTAAGTGCCTTTGTGATAAAGAAGTCCGCCACCATGAGCATTGATCGGATTTCCATCCGTATCTTTCCATACTTCGCCGGGAATAAACTCCGTATTCTCCTGAGCCTGTACCGCCACAGGTAATAAGCCTACGCAAATTACAAATAGTAATAATAGTTTAGCCATATATCAATCTCTGTTAGTTAGTTTATTTTAATGAAAAGCATGATCTTTCGGAAAGTCCTTTCCTTCCCAAGCCTTTTTACTGGTCCAATCTTCAGCAGGAGATGTCCAGAATGTATGGTCGGCGGGAAGTCCGAGCGGCAGGAAAGCAAGTGATGCCATATATAGACTGCCATTGTTCGTATACCAGTCGGAAATATTCGGCTGCTTGCCATTGAATCCTAAAGTTAAAAATCCCTTTTCATTGAAGTTACGGTCATCACCAAACATTCTTTTAATAACTGCCGTCATAGCTGCACGAACTTGTCCATCCGGTAATTCCTTGGGCAGCCATCCTCTCCCATGCCAATAAAGCTAAAGGCTGCAAAGTTCCTGTACGATAAGTGATAGAACGACCGAAAACCGGAAGCGCCCCTTCCGGAGAGATAAACCGTTCCAAAATCATTCCGAAACGCTGCATCCGTTTCTTTGCACGGTTATAGTCACAATCCGGTGCGTTCCAAATCTTACTTTTACCGGCATTTGTCATGATTTCCAACGGTTCTATATACATCGGATGCAAAACAAAACTATTATAATAGTCAAAAGCAAAACCCGGACCATCGGAGTTTACCAACCATCGCCTACGTACCACTCTTCTACTTTACGCAAAGCGGAAACTATGCGGTAAGTATCACTTGGAGCACCTGCTTTTACGCAAGAATGCTTCGACCGTAGCAGAAAACAACAACCAATTTGTGTAAGGTGGATCTACTCGGCGAAGTTGTGTAAACTCAGCTATATAACGTTGTTTCGTAACACTATCTAAAGGAATCCATAAAGCATCATAGCCTCTTATAAAACTCTCTGCAATATAGGCTGCGTCAACCAACGTTTGCCCTTCTTTTCTCCACAAAAGATAATCGGGACTTTCGGGGTCAACAGCCTGTACGTAACTTTTCAAAGCCCATTCACGCAATTGTTTTCGTTGAATGCCTTCTGCCGTATCATCGTCCGGCAAAGAAATCCAAGGAGCTAACCCAGCCATTAATCGACCAAAGCACTCCATATAGGTTACTTTCTTGTTTCGCCCATCCCATGTAGGACTGACTTCTACCAGCATATTCTGTTGCAGCTTCCCTTCACTCAGATTACTAAGTACCGGAGCAGCCATTCGGTACAACACCCCCGCCCATAATTCACGGTCAGTCGGTTCCTTTACTTGTTTCTTCTTTTTTTTTGCCAATAAGTCCTGTGACGGAATCAGCAAGATTGCGATCAGCAATAGTAATGTACAATGTTTATTCAATCTCATGATATTATTTAGGATTTTCGTACGCAAAGATACTTTATACTCATAAGAGTAAGGTTCAATTTTATATCAAAAAAAGGGATACAAAACAACCATTTTTCATACAAAAGCTGTAATATATGCGAGTTTAATTAGGTTTCCACCTATCCACCCATTCTATAAAAGGTATTCCTTTCTCATCAAACCGGACAGGTAGCCAAATGTAACGAGTCAGCCAAACTTTCCGGCCTCCAACTATCTGCCATAAAAATAAATTGTTTTTCAGTCCCTTGCAAAGGGAGCACATACGTGCTCTGCCCTCCGAAAGTTTTATCCGCATTTCTCTCCGACACAAGGATTTGGTAGTTGTTTCCATTCCCCTAAAATCGAAGTAGCAGTCAACAAACGAGCTTTATTAGGTTCCCAACCCGTACAGCCGGAAGTTATCATCCAGTAGATTCCGTCTTTTTTAAAAATAGCAGGAGCTTCATTATGTCCACCTGGAAAAATACGTATATACTTGCCTGTATGACTAAGATAATCATCAGACAATTCTGCAATCTGCAATGTCAAATTGTCTTCCGAAGAATAAATATGATAAGCTTTTCCATCATCATCCACAAACAAAGTCATATCACGGGACATTTGTCCTCCTTCCAAATCTCTTTTCACAAACATTCCCTTTTCAACTGCATCATACCATTCCGGAGTCCACCATTTTTCATATTCTGAAAGATTCCATTTGATCCGTTTCTCTTTCTTCGTCATATTCAATGGATAGATACTCGAATTTACACGAGCCGAACGAATAAAACAATAAGGTCCAGTTGGTGAGTCACTGACAGCGACGGCAGCACGGGCCGGTCCATACCCCCGGCCTTTCAATTCCAGATGAAACCACATTACGTATTTTCCTGTTTTCTGATTATAAATAACTTTCGGGCGTTCCATGATGCACCCTTTTTCAATATCACTTCCTTTTGCTTCAGATATGGGTAACACCACTCCTTCATAGTTCCAGTTCAACAAATCAGTAGATGAATAACAATTGATCCCTTTTTCGGTCACAAAGCCCGAATCGGGGCGATGTTCACCGAACCAATAATATTTTCCTTCATGATACAAAACGCCTCCACCATGAGCATTAATCACATTTCCCTCCGTATCTCTCCAAACCTTACCAGAAACAATTTTTTCTCTTTCTGATAAACCCGCACATAATCTATTTCATACTTCATCGGCAAAGCACTCTCATCAATCGGACCACCATTGATACCACCAATAGCCAAATTCAACAAAAGATATTGCGGTTTCGTAAAAGGATTCGTCCTCTTGCCGATATTACTTCCGTTTACAGTATCCTTTAAAGGAATCTCATTCAACAGTTCATCATCCAAATAGAGTTTGATAACTTCTTCATCCCAATCCATCCGCCAAATGTGAAATTTGGAAGCCCATTCCGGATCTTTCTCCGTAAAATGGATATAGGGTGTGGCCTTACTATTCCATTTAGCCCCCATTGCTTGTCCGTGCCCCACGCAGCATTTGCCAAAATATGAGGAACTCCTTTGATTTGGTAATATTCCATAATATCTATCTCTCCACATGAAGGCCACTCCATATTACTACCCAATGTCCAGATAGCCGGCCATGCACCTTTCGCCACCGGTATGCGGGCACGTACTTCAAAACGCCCATAGAGAAACTCCTTTTTTCCGGCAGTCGTCACCGATGAAGAAGTATATTCTATAAATTCCCGTTCTTTACGCCAATCGTTACTACCGGGTATGTAAAGAGGATTCTGACGATTCCGCTCTTTCCGAGCTTCGATGACAAGGAAGCCTCCTTTACAAACTGCATTGTCCGGCTGATACCATTGAGCCTCCTCATTGCGGACATAACCCTGTTCATAGTTCCATACGGAAGGGGATAATCTCCCCTCCGTATTAAACTCATCGCTCCAGACCAGCCTCCAATCGTCATTCCGCGCAGTTGCGAGCAAAGGCAAGGTCGTCAGTAACAGCAATATAACTGAATAATTTTTCAAATATACCATTGCTTAATCCTATCGTTTATTCAAACTGATAAACACGAACATAATCCACATGATATTCAAGCGGGAACTTAGACAAGTCCGGTTCACCTCCATTGGATCCCAAAGCCAGATTCAACCAGATACATTGTCCGAATCCTTCATCATTCTCTTTACCCGCGTTATTACCTTCATCAAGATATGGATTACGATATGATCCTCTCCACCAATCATCCAGTCCACCAGATCCATTTCCTGTAGTCGCTTTCAAATCCTTAATTTCATTCATCAATTCGTCATCCAAATAAAAGTCTCAAGGTATTCTCGTCCTCATCCAGGCACCAGTCCATACGCCAAATATGATACTTCTTCCCCAATCTTTATCTTTCGCTATAAATTCAGCAACCGGCCTGTTATAAGACTGCCATTTGCCGTTCCAACGGGTGTCCGATCCCCAACAAACATTGGCGTGTACGCTCGGCTTTCCATTTACCAGATAATATTCAAGCAAATCAATTTCGCCTCCCAGCGGCCATTCCCAGCACCAACTGTCGGTGCTTCCACCAGTCGTCCAGATAGCCGGCCATGCTCCCATTGCCGTAGGAATTTTGGCTCTGACGAGCATTCGTCCTTTCCGGAATCTATAATCTTTTGTAATCAGGCAGCTCGAAGTATACTCAGCATATTCACGATTCTTTTTCCAGTCGCTACTTCCAGCTTCATAATTCGTATTTTTTTTTACCCGTTCCTCTTTTTCCTGTAATTATCAATGCCCCGTCTTTACAAATAGCATTTTCTTTCTGATACCATTGCAATTCCTGATTACGTTGGAAGCCTTCTTCCCAACGCCATACATTCCAGTCCGGCTCTCCCGTTCCATTAAATTCATCATGAAACTTCAAAACCAGTCCTTCTTCCGTCGTTTCCGGTGCATCATTGGGATCAGGCACATATTCCGGTCCTTTTTCATCTTCAGCCGATTCTACATAGGTCACATTGAAAAGTAACATCAACGTATTTGTTTTAGAATTAATTCCATAAGAGGATGAGCCCTCAATCGCTAACGGAAGTACATACAACAAATTCCTCTCCGCTTCCTGGCAAGCTGCAACCAGTTCACTAGAATAGACTGTTACTGATACGGCATCCGATTTTGTTTCACCAGCTTGTAGCGTTAATGTCTGAGAAGATAAATGATAATAGGACTCTGGAAGTAATTCCGCACCGTCATATTTTGCATAAATGCCTCCTTCCGCCACCTTAGCTAGCACTTTATTCAATGTATCTTTATTCACAACCAAGCTAACTTTAGCTTCTTGTCCGGCTGTGCGTCCTTGATAAAGAGACAAGCTCAACTTATAAGTAAAGTTTTTAACAGGCGTTTCATCCTCACTTTGCCGTAAATCCGTAGTCACGTTACATTCCGCACCATCCCACACTTCACGGGCTTGCGTCAGATTCAACAAATTCAGATCTAGTTGACCTTCATAACTAAAAAATCTTTATCATCGTCACAGCCATATACTCCACCGATGAGGGTGGCCGCCATACAGGCGACCATCCATATTTTATTCATTTTCATCATAAGTCTCATTTTAAATTAATCCAAAGGAACTGTTTCCGGGTCATACTTTTCAATATCCGCATCAAAAAAGGCAATCTCCCCTATATGAAAATATTTCTTGTTCAACGAACTTGTCAATACATTGAAACGGAAATATTTAAACTTCTTACCCGGCATTACAAAATCAGAAGCGTATTTTGTCTGACGTGTTGTGGGCAATCCACTCAAAGTAGAAACAGTTTCCCAATGTTCACCATCCGTACTAATCTGTAATTCCGCAGAAGTAGGGAATCCGTCCGTGTTACCTGTATCCCGCGTATAATACTCGAATGCAAAATTTTCATGTTCTTCCTTTAAATCGATCTGTATATAATGCGGCAGGTCAACTTGCGGAGAATGCCAGTTGGTGTGAAAAAAAAAGAGGGATCCGCCGTTTTACCATCTATCAAACGGTCAAAATACCCTTCAGACGCGTCCGGATAATTACAAGATAATTGGTCTACTATCAGACTGACCTGTGTACGGGATTTCTCCGTATACGATGCCGGCATCGCTCCCGACCGTGCTTTCAATTCCTGAACTGCTCCTGCTTCATGAGCCGCATTAAAGGTCTGCAAATAAAAAGTATAGTCTCCGAAACGAGCACGAGTATTTTCTATCAACATTTCCGTTGTTCCTTTAGAAGCAATCTTACAGATATTTTTCTTTTGTAAAGGGTCATAATAGCGAATCTGCATATAAGCGTAATCTCCTTCCGGTGCTTTCCAAGTCAGTTTAATCTGTCCCGGCAAAGCCTCCGACACGACCGTAGAAAGTTCAACGGCAGCAGGACTTCCTCCCCCCCCGATGTTTCAAATTCTTCAAAATTCTTATCACAGCCAACCAGTCCTAAAAGCGCAAAGGCTGCAATCATATATTTAACATTCAACTTCATAGCTTTTTATCTTTTATCATTAATAAAACTTACCAACCCGGATTCTGGCTCAGATTCGGATTCTTACGCATTTCCGAAGCCGGAATCGGAAAAGAAATACATTTTATCATCCCAAACCAATGATTTATTTGTCCGCTCATAGAGGAAGTTTCCATCCTCTTTTTGGGTAATCTGCATACGCCCGATTTTAGTGAAGCCACCTTCTTTCCAACGGCGAACATCCCAGAAACGATGTTGTTCAAAAGCCAATTCTACCATTCTTTTCTTTTTTATATCGTTCCCAAAAATTCAGTGTTAGAAATATTTATCCGGGAAATCCGGCATTTGCACATCCGAACGCTGACGCACCTTATTGATTGCGGCACAAGCAGACATCCTGAATTCGTTGTCAGTAGCACCGGCCGCTCCCAAATAACGGTAGATTGCCTCTGCATAATTCAGATAAAATTCTCCCAAACGGAAAACAACCCAGTTATGCCGTTTGCCTCCACTGCCACTCTCCGCACTGATGTCGGTAGACGCATCCAAATACTTCTTCAAATAATAACCGGTCGGTGTTGCATAAGGAAGAGGCAGACCATTCTTACCGCCAATAAATGTTTCCAACGGATTCGGATTCGTATTCGGCCATTTGTCACCATTACATGCGATAGTCATGCCGAAACGCGGATCTTTATCTCCATTATCCTTAGATTCGTAAGCATCCACCAATGTTTGTGTCGGGCAATTACCGGAACTGGCATTCTCCATACCAACCGGGAAATTAGTATATTCCGGACTACTTGTATCTCCAATACGACGAACCGAAAATCATTTCAGAAGCTTGATAATTATCCGTACCCCAAATATCCGTATATTTTCTCAAGCCGGATACCGTTAGCCGTACAATAATCAATAACAGCTTTATTGGCCACAGCAGCTTCACGCCATAAATTCCGGTCTTCACCACCACTGAACAGTTTGCTTGCTCTATATAATGCGGCACGGGCTTTTAATGCCAAAGCCGTTCCCTGCGTGACACGACCGGCCTCCGGGTTGGAACCACCCGCAGCATCATTATCCAAAGCGGAATAAGAAACGGGCAACTCAGGCGCCACTTCCTCACATTCACTAATAATAAAATCAAAGACTTCCGACGCCGGAGTACGTGAAAGAGAATTAGCTTCTTTCTCTGTCAACACATTCACCGTAAAAGGCACATCCCCATACGCACGCACCAACAAGAAATAGTAATACGCACGTAGCAGACGAACTTCATACTGATAACGATTAAACCGGTTCATCTGAGCCTCATAATCCTGCGCGCATAGCGTAAATCATAAAAATCAAGGTCTTTACTTTCTTCCAGAAAGTAATTAGCGGCACGAATACCCGAATAATACCCCCACAGAGATTTAGGGTTCAATGCACTCCAAGCACCATTTGTATAGTCGAGAACAGATGAATAAGTAACAGCCATTTCTGCTTCATCACAAGCGGAAGCCAATGACTGATAGCTTGGCAAGTCGGAATCCAGATAACTATAGATATTATTCACAAATCCTGCCGTACGGGAAAAATCCGAAAAGACATAATCCTTGTCGTATGACGTGTATTCATGATAATCCATCTTATCGTTGCAAGCTGACACCACCGCTATACAAGCTATTCCTAGGCATATATTTTTCAATTTCATAGTTTCTTTCTTTTTTATAGCGTTAAACGTTAAAAAAAATCCTACTGACAAACCAACATGAATAGATCGGGTAGTAGGATAAGAGTTATTCATCGCTTCCGGATCCAATTGGTCAATACTATCGAAGCAAAGCAAGTAAATCAACCCCTCTTACATATACTTTCGCATTCTTTACCCAAAACCTGTTCAACCAGGATGAAGGAAGCTTGTAGTACACCTCACAATTACGCAACTTCAAAAAGAACGATCTGCCAACCATAAAGAGCTTGTCTGCAGATTGTTGTCAACAGTTTCCGTCGTCAACCTTGGGAAACGAGCGTTCGGAGTTTCCGGTGTCCAACGATTCCGGTAAACATAATTAGAAATTGTCGTATTATCCACCAATGGATGATAGTAAGTTCCCGACAAGATTGCCGTATAATTTCCCACTCCTTGGAATTGTGCACTAAAACCTAATCCCTTCCATTCCAAACCAAGACTGAACGAATAATAAATCTCAGGACATGTACTATTGTATCCCATAGCTACTCTATCATCCGAATTAATTACTTTATCACCATTCATGTCCTTGTATTTAATATCTCCGGCCTTTACCGGTCCAAACTGCTGTGGCAAGCTATTATCTATATCTGCCTGATCTACAAAATATCCAATAGCCTGCAATCCAAAGATTTGTCCTACCGGATTGCCCGTAGAGCGCGTATAGTCGTAAGCTGCCGGTTCTTCTAGCATTTCTATAATTTTACTTCGATTGTAAGTGAACGTTCCTCCTAGATTTAATTCCACATTACCCATCTTCTTATAGTAATTGGCGCCGATTTCCGTGCCCCAACTATCTACGATACCCGCATTTACATAAGAACCGGATGCACCCAACACCGCCGAGTTCTGTCCGTCTGAACTGACCCAAATATCAGAACGTCTTTCATAAAAAAGCCATCCACTGTCAAAGTCAATCCCTTGAACAAGGTAGCATCCACACCCGCATTATACTTATAAGCTTTTTTCTGTGGTTCCGTTAACAGATGCCAGACGACCTTCATGCCAGCCTCCGTCACCACCGAAATTATTATTTATCGGATAGCCATTACCGCCACCTACCGTCTCATTCCAATAGCCGTTACCGGGAATATTATCCGTATTCAACATACCGAAGGAAGCCCGCAGTTTCAGGAAATCCACCACATTCTGGCTTTGCATAAACTTCTCATTAGAAATAAGCCATGCCAGCCCAACTGTAGGAGATACATTCCAGCGATGATCGGGCGCCAATAAGTTGGAGGCAGAAGCCATCAATGTAAAATCTGCAAAATAACGATTCTTAAAGCCATAATGAGTATACCAACCCGCATTCTGACGGTAGAACGTATTATTGATTCCTTTAGCATTATCATATTTATAGGTATAAAGCAACATGGAATACAGACTGTGTACACCAAACTGACGTTGCCAATCGACATTCATTTGGAAGTTAAAGGCGCGATATTGCCAGTCAAGTTTGCTGTCACCCGACATTTCCGTATCTTTTCCTCCCGTTATTTCCTCACCAGCTATCGGCAATCCGTTTTCCCAGGAAGCGACCGATGCCATACCATATTTATATCCTTTTGTGTGATTCTCCCAGTAAGAAGCAAAGATTGTCATATCCTATACGGACAGAAGCTCCTAACCCCTTGGTTAAAGAAGACAAATCCTGCCGTAAAGACATATCAGCATATAATCCACGAGTATGTCCTTTTTGAGTATGCGCGCCCTTCAGTCAACGCTACCGGATTCCAGTTCTCACCCCAAGTAGTATTTCCTCCCCCACAAACCACTTTCCGTACGGATAGGAAAGCCGCTGAAGGTAATTGATACAGTTTGCTTATCAAATTATCGCTGCCCATACCCGGACGACTGAATTCATTCAAAATCCCCATGATATTGGCCTGCATCTTTGTTTTCGGTGACAAATCAATATCCAGATTGGTACGGAAGTTAGCTTTTGAATACTTTTCCTGAGTGGAATAGTCAGCATTCGTATCGAAGTTTTTGATAAATCCACGGTTATTCTGCAAATTCATCATTGTATAATAACGCATCTTGGTAGATCCGCCGCGAAAACTTAATGTTGCGATATCTGACGCCCCACGAATCACGAAAAACTTCTTCCCACCAGTTTACATTCGGATAAAGATAAGGAGAAGTGCCATTCTTAAACGCATTCAATTCATTTTGCGAATATCGCACCTGCTTGCCATCATTTGTCAATGCTTCATTTAAGGCAGAAGCATACATATAGGCATCCGCCAATTCCGGCTTGCGCGTCATATAATTGAAAGCATGGTCATAAGAAAAATTAATCTCACGAGTATCGTATTTACCACGTTTTGTCACAATATTGACTACGCCATTCACTCCCCTATAGCCATAGAGAGCCAACGCGGCCGCATCACGAAGTACACTAACAGATTCCACTTCTTCCGGAGTAATATATTTTAAAGCCTGCCAGTTATTATCCCGTTCAAGTCCGTCCACGACCAACAAGATGCCATTATTACCATTCAGTGTCTTCAGGCCGCGAATATACATCGACGGCATCTGCTCCCATACCACACCGGTACTTTGCATGGTAGTCAGTCCCAGCACATTGCCATATAATGAATTTCCGATTGAAAAAGCCGAGCTTTTTATCTATATTCTCTGCATATACAGTAGATACGGCACCAGTAGACTCCGCATTCGTTTGCTGCAATCCAAATCCGTAATTTACTTTCTCTGAAGAGTAATCCATGACAACCGTCAATTCCGAACCGTTTTCTATTTTCACCACCTTCATTGCATCATCACCAGTCTGTACTTTCAAACGGCTTCCTTTCACAGCAGTGATTTCAAAACGTCCATTTTTATCTGTAGCCACCCGCAACAATGGGTTCTCTTCAACCGAAACCAAGGCTCCCGCTACCGGCTTCCCTTTTTCATCAAGAACTCTTCCGGTTACATTATCTTCACTTTGTGCCCAGCCGTTCAAGGTGACGCAAGCGAATATCGCTAAAGCTAGTATCTTATATTTTTTTCATTTTATTCTATGATTAATCGTAGTTATTCCACATTAATTCCAACCAGGATTTTGAGTCAATCCGTATTTCTTGTTTCACCTCTGATGGTGGGAATGCTGACAAATACCACTTCGGACTAAAATTACTCCACCATGCACGGGAAGGATTCACTAGCGGAAACGCTTCATGAGTGAATTTCGTTGGTTTAGGATAAATACTGCTGTTTCCGGTACTTCCGGACCAAGGCGTATTTCCTCCCCCATCATTTCTATAAATCTTCAATCCATGGAGTTGTTTTCTAAAAAGATCTTCTCTTTTATATCGTGTCATGTCAAACAGACGTACATCTTCCAAGCCTAATTCGCAAGCACGTTCTCTGAGGATCTCTTCCAGCAAGGCATCAGCGTCAGTCGTCAGATTCTTGCCGGGATTGCAAACCGCCAAGTCTCCTAAACCAACACGGGCACGTACTTTATTTACTTGCTCAATAGCACCTGGCAGATCATTCTTCGATTTAAGCAAAGCCTCCGCATAAATCAGATACATTTCTGCCAGACGCAGATATGGCCATTGCAGATATTTATCTTTCAGAGAATTGACACCTTCCTTATAGAACTTGTAACATCCGAATCCGGTAGCATATTTGCCTGTCTCTTTCTCTGTATCATTAATATTGTCACGTCCTCCAATCCATAATTCGGCAGCATGATCTCCAAACTGTGTTCCATTCACCAGCATCGTTTCATACAACCGTGGGTCACGAATCGGTTTGTTGTAATCATTATCCGTATAAAACAGGTCTGTAGCAGTATTCAACTGGAAAGGTTCGCCATTACTCATTGGAAACATCTCCATAAATTCCAGTGTGGGGGTCAATCCACCCGTAATAACTGTACCATTTCCGCTATTGACAAAAATATACTGCCATTCATCCCATGAATTAAATTTACCGAAACGGGAAATATGCGTAGAAATCAACAGTTCTTTATTATTCTCACGGGTAAAATAGGCCTTATTATACGCATCTCTGTAACCTTTTGCCGTAGCTTCCGTTGCCTGTGTCAGTTCATAATACCCTCTTGATTGAAGTTCTGTAAAAAAATCAAACACAAGCCTGTAAACACTGGTCCCATAACTCCGGTTTGTAAGCACCATACCACACCTGATGATTAGTCACAGCATCTTGCGGCGGCTCCGTACAATAGGGGACATTGTCATTAAACAATGGGCTGGCTGCAAACAAAAAGAATCTTACACTTGAGCCCCATAGCAGCTGCTTTGGTAAAAGCGTCCTTGCCAATTCGTGTCATCCGTACCTAAGTCCCACGGAAGTTGAGGAGTAGCAGCAGCCTCATCTAAAAGATTAATCATGTAATTCACCGTTTCTTCCACCGTAGCGCGAGGCAATTCATAAGAAGGCTGCACGTCATAGGTTTCCTTTATTAACGGAAGCCCTCCAAAGTGGCGAAATAAATCAAAATAACGAGATGCTACAATCACTTTAGCTTCTGCCGCCAAACGTTTTTCTCCGCATCTTCCATATCCGGAACCCGCTCTACATTCTCCACAAAAAGTAATGCAGCACGAATCGCCTCCCCAACAATTCTCTTTAGTATAACCAAAGCGCGTATCATCGCTACTATCCTCATCACCTGCCTTATAAGAGCCTGAATAGTATTTCCGGTTAATTCCATTCCAATCCGTGTGGCTATGCCAGCAATCGGACATCATTTCAAAAGATTCCTGTGTTCATTTTCCCCTCCACCGTATTCCAATATACAGGGAGCGCGTAATAAAGTTTACTATAAGTATTCCACAGGAAAGCACGAGCGTACGTAGCTTTTCCGAAGATTGTATCTTGCGTTACCGCTACCCCCGGAGCCTTTTCTAAAAAGCTATCTCCAAATTTCACTTGATCGACACAAGAAGAGGAAAACAAAGCTACTCCTGCCAATGTCGCTATAAACCATTTACTTAAATGTTTCATCATATTATTCATAAAGTATTAGAATCCAAGTTTCAATCCAATATTAAATACACGTGTCAAAGGATAATTAGGGCGGGAGCTCTGACGAGATTCCGGGTCTCCCCCCATTTGAATCCGGTAATAGTAATCAAATTATATCCATTTACATACAACCGGCAATTATCCATCTTCAGTTTCTTCATGAAAGGGAAATTGAAATTATAACCTATTTCCACACTTTTCAGACGCAAATAGCTGGCATTAATCAAATACAAGTCAGACCCTGCATAATTATTGGAAGCATGCAAACTAGAAGTACGCGGGAATTTAGCAGTGAATGTATCAGCCGATGAACGCCACGTTGTATCATACTGATAAAGCAACAATCCCTTTTCATTTGTATCACCCAACGGACGTCTGAATTCGTCTAACATCCGATCCACATTCCAAGCTCCTGTCCATTGCATGGAAAAATCAAAATTCTTCCAACTGAATCCGGTATTCAATCCGGCAGTGTATTCCGGCATATCGGTATACCCTATATCGCGCGTAGCATCATTGGAATTTATTTCACCATCGGCATTCAAGTCCACATAAACGCAATCACCCGGCACCAATGTAATACCATGATTAGCTATCGGACGTCCAAACTCCTCTTGATAACGCATATCTGCCGTTTCATCATAGAACCCCCAAAACTTATACATCGAACGGGAACCTATTCTACGTCCAGTCTCATACATCCAAGGCTCATTTTGATCTACCTCATTCTTATAGACAATTTTATTCCTTGAGAAAGAAATATTAAAGTTTGCCCAATATCTGAAATCATTTTTCAGAGTTTCGTTCCATTTCAACTGTACTTCAAATCCTCTATTCAATGTCTCCCCAACGTTAACAGAAGGAAGTGACATACCTAGAATTGCCGGCAAATAATCGGGTTTAGATAAAATATCACTACGATCTTCCCTAAAAAGTAATCTAAAGAAACCGTCAAACGCTCTGCCAGGAAGGTGGCATCCACTCCATAATTCTGCTTTACTGCAGTTTCCCACTTGGCATCCGGATTAGAACGGCTGACTTCACTGGCACCGGGCATTTTATTTCCAACATTCTGCCCGAAATAAATATCCTCCATCACCATATTGATAAGAATCAGGCAAATATAAGAATCGTTGTGATACATCATTACCCACCATTCCTACAGAAGCACGTAGTTTTAAATAATTCACTACACTTTTAATCGGTTGGAAGAAAGATTCCTCACTTACAACCCAGCCCAATGAACCTGCCGGGAAGAAACCATACCGATTTCCTGGACGAAAGTTTTCCGAACCATTATAACCCGCATTAAACTCTGCCATATAACGGGTTTTCCAATCATAAGTCACACGTCCTACCAAACCTACATATCCGGTAGGAATGTCAGAGTACTCTGACGGATAGTATTTCTTTGATTGATTATAGAGTAACAATGCTGTCACATTATGATCCCCAAACTTACGGGCATAATTCAATGCCAGTTCCGCCAAGCAATACGTAATAGATTAAACTTAGAAGAAAAATTTCGATCTTATTTTTATTCCGTTTTAATTCAATCCATCATTTATAAAAATGAGGATTGTTGATACGTTGAAAGTCGTAAAAAATCATAGCTTGAAAGAAAAGTTTGTTTTTATTGGACTGCTTCAATCCTAATATCCAATATATTGTTGAAAACGCAGCTGAAAGCAACATGTTATTGCCGAATATACAACCAATGATGGAAGAAAGTATTGATAAACAAAAAGATGGAATTATGAAAGCGCATCTCAAAATTAATCGTATAGCGGTAATATTTTCATTGACGATAAATTTTATCATCCAAAATATGGACATGAGATTTATTATTCTCTTCCTCAAGTAATTAAATTCATACCTCAAACAAATTGATTTAATATTATCCATAGAATTCGGGGATTTTTACAGAGGAGAATTTGAAGACAATTCAGAGAAACAAATATACATTTTGGAACTTGAAAGAGTAAGGGCAAAAATGATAAAAATCATAGACAAAAATACAACAAAAAAACACTGTTCTTCTAAAAATTGTAAGCAGTATTTTTTTGCCTTCTGTGAAAATGAACGG